>WNGP01001661.1_pt1 | contig 36000 bp, 36 predicted proteins | sample 5407671 | NCBI WGS metagenome assembly WNGP01 (sample SAMN13153381, study PRJNA577476) | soil metagenome | isolation source: 40 cm soil or saprolite under Garry oak tree replicate 2 | place: USA:California | collected 2016-06-15 | reverse complement strand
TCACTGGCTGCACGCAATCCGCTGTTGCTGGGTTTCTTAATCCAGTTGTCTCTTGATGGAGAAGACTTAGCGCAGCAACGGGCCGGACTCTATGAACAGATACTGAACCTCTGGCGCGTGGCGAAACCACAAGGTCGAAACTGGCAGGTTCCACCACTCAGTGGGCCCCTTGCCTGGCGGTCCCTGGAACTTGTTGGGTGGTCGCTTTTGTCCACTGAAAAAGGACAGGCAGCGCGCTCACACGACCAACTGGTAGAGCAGATGAGCCAGCAGCTTGCTCAGGAGATGGGTGCCCGACCGCTCCAGATCAGTTCTGTCGCCAGCGATTGCTTACAGTTCTGGCATGAACGAGGAGTATTGGACCGCTTCCATGTAGGGCATCAAGAGATATATACCTTCGTTCACGTGACGTTCCAGGACTATGCAGCAGGGCGATACCTTGCCAGTCTGAGGCGACTTGAAATTCAGCATTGGGTACGGGACAAGTATCGCGATGCCCGTTGGCAAGAACCCATTCTATTAGCTGCTGGCTGCGGTGCAGCCCAAGTCATTGTAGAAACCTTACTGGAGAGCGATGTCGAAGACGAGCAGGCGACACCTACGCTGTTCTTTGCGGCAGCGGCGCTCGCCGAAGCTCCATCTGCTCCCAGCACGCTCATACGTTCGGTGGCCGATCGCCTCACCGCTCTCCTGGCCTCCACCAACTCAGCCCTTGCTTATAAAGCCGCCGAGCAAGGGCTGAGCTTGGTCAAAAGCATCCCAGACCTTTTTACTTCCCTGCTGCAACCCTTGTTTCGGCATCTTCAACAATGGACACGTTTCTCCGCTCTGTACCTGGCATTGGAAGCCAAAAAGATCAGGATCGATGCTGATGAACTCGAAGCTTTTTTGTCGGCCCTTCTTACCGAGCCGCTCCTGCGCAGAAGAGGAGGAGCAGTTATTACTCCTGAATGGGTTTTGCAGAACAAAGTGGTCGTACTGAGTGCAGAAACGCTCGCCCGTTTCCGCCCCGATACGAAAACGAGGAGCCTGCTTCAAACTTTTTATGATAGCAACCACCCTGTCAGCAGCGGAACACGATGGAAGTTGAGACGTATACTGCTTGGCCTCGGCTGTAACGAATTTATCGAAGAGCGTGACCGGCGTGAAGAAGAAAAGTATCCGGGTGGCATATTTGACCCCATTGTCAATGGATACCAGGTCGATGCGGATAGAAAGGTTCTAGAAACCATCCTGCGACTGACATCTTCCCCTTTTACATCAGCAAAGAGGCGAAGCAAACTGAGAGCCTTGGCCATATTGCTCTATGCTCTCCAACTCCCTGAGACACCCATACAAGACTGGTTTGTTTTGAGACGCTTGGATGATAATCAAGCCATTGAAGCAGTTCTTTTAGGATATATAAAAGAACTCCACTTGAATAAAGAAGAGCTAGCACAGGATGCGGCATGGGCGGCAGCTGAACTACAAATGATGAACCGGGACGGAATGGTAGGGAAATCATTATTGTCGCTTCTGCCGAAATTTCCTGTCAGCCCAGAAATTCACCAGATCGACTCCCTCGGTGTCGCAGTAGCAGATCTCGTGCGTGCGTTACGCCATTCTTCGCTCTTTATCGCATATGGTGCAGCTCGACTTCTGTCAGCAGCCAGGGAAGGGAGAGAGGACGTGGCCGCTCTTCTTTTTAGTAGCAGCGATGAACGGCTGCTAGGTATTCTTGCAATTATCGCAGGTCGGTTATGGGAAGCGGAGGCTCGTCCTCTCCTGATGAAGCGTCTTGATCAGGGGTATACACCGGGAAGCTGGTGGCTGATCGAAGCGCTTCCCTCTCTTCCAGGAGAGCATACGGACCCACAATTCCAAAAAACGCTCCTGTGTGCGCTGCAGGCCGAAGACCCTCGTGTTACCATCGCCGCCGTACACGCATTGCAAGAACTGGATATCTCTCTGGTCAGAGGGATGGCCCCGGTGCTTCAGTCAGCACTCCTCTACTGGACAGAACGAGGAGAGAGGGCGAAAGCCAGCTCGTTCTACATAGCAGACGATTGTCCTACTTGCAGCGTTGAACCCGGCAATGCTTACGTGCATGTGAGCCAGCTCTTGGATCAGTTATAAGGTTTGACATCCACTCCACTTTTCTGATTTATTTCGACTCAGAAAGGCTATTGGCTTTGACAAGTAGGTGTAATAGCTTATTCATTCTGACCAGAGAAACTTTACAGATTTTGCAAGCGCAAATGGCGGTCCCAGGAACGAATCCTTGCCAGATACCTGCGACAAGGGATTTGCTTTGCTGATTACACGTCGCTTTAGTCCCGATCTTGTTGGTCTTCTTCGGCAGGACGAATACCTCTGTATCTATCCAGGTCAGTTTGGCGAAAATACTCTCTCCTCAAAGCACCGTAGTTATAGGTTTGGAGCCTGTCCTTCACGTTACGGTAAAATGTATCTCTGGATATTCTTAGATACTCCGCAGCCTCCTTCGCTGTGTAGTAGTTCTCTCCGTCAACTTGAATGGGCAATATACTCACCTCCATAAGAACAATTATGACATGAGTATACTTGCTCTTACAAAGGGGAATGTTGTGTTATAATTACCTGGGATTACGATTGTGGCTTCAGGCTGTCAGTGGTGACGGGGTTTGTCAGGCAAGGTTCGACTCCTTGGATGTGCGTCGACCTCATTGGCCTCTTCGCCTTGATTGTGCTCATGCGATTGGTTAGTTTGAGCATTCAAAGAAAGGAGGAAGTGAAAACTATGAGGGAGGAAATCCGCATGGCTATCGGTTTCTCGGCCTTTGAATCGATCTGGGCTATTGGGGTTAGCTACATTGGTGGAACCCTGCCAACCTGAGTCCACAATTAGTACTGTTTATCCAGTTATTTATCTTTCTCGGCAAGACGTATACCCCTGTATCTATCCAGGTCGGATTGGCGAAAGTAATCCCTCCTCAGAGTTCCGTAGTGATAGGTTGGTAGCTTGTGCTTCACATGACGGAAAAAGGTACCTTTAGATATGCCCAGATACTCGATGGCCTCATTCGCTATGTAGTATCTCTCTCCATCAACGATAACGGGGAACTGTAGCCCACATTCACCGGTACTATAGGTTCTTCTGTCGTGGGAAGATTAGGAGGCCGATAGACGGATTTTGTTTGGCCGGCATAATTAACATTCGTCAAGTCTCCTCTCCCGTAAACCATATTTATCAGTGCCCACTCATAGGCGAATGCCTCGGACTCATCATCTGTCTCGAAAACAATTTCCCTTTTCACCTGCCCACCGTCAGCCCATATTTCACGGATAACCCTGCACTTCTCTGCGTTGCGACGGTACACTCTTATATCGTCATCAGAGGCCGCCATAGGTTAAGCCCTTTCAACTCTTACTCGCGGGTTGGGTACACGACAGCCCGCAATAGCAATCTGGCGATCCCCTATCCGTCATCTTGACCGTTTCGCTCTATAGGATGAGGTCTTCTGAACTGATCCAGGTCAGATTGACGGTAGTAAATGCGCCGCAAGACTCCAAATGTGTACTGCTGTAGACGAGGAGCAACATTCCGGTTAAATGTATCGCGAGAAATACTAAGTTGTCGCGCTGCTTCAGCCGCCGTAAAATACGTTTCTCCATCGACCTCGATAGACAATATTCACCTCCAAGATACAATCATGGGGGTATTATAATTATTCTCAGCACTTTCGTCAATACCACTTGACATTCGACACTTTGCGCGTTATAATGATTTCATGATACATGCGACACAATCGACACTTTTAGCGTGATTCTCGTAATGCTTCTGACATATCTATGATATTCTCGTAATGTATCGGACACTTCAAGACAAATACATGTCAAGTTAAGACAGTTGGCTTGTAAGAAAGGGGTGATACCCTTGAAGCAGTAAGAAACGCTTAGCCTGTCTCAGCTAAGCGTCCCATTGACCCCGCGTAAAGCTGTTGCGTGCTGTGTATCAGTCGCCAAACTCCTCAAAGCACAAACAGGAATTACCTATCCCGTTGTTGTAGAGTAGCAGCATCCCTGTGTCGATAGATGTATGCTGCCAGGACAGGCTCAAGGTCTAGTGGTAGTATGCCACGATTCACCACGCCTGTCAATGTTTGCAAGACGTTAACAGAAAGGCAAACATGTATGAACCTCCCCTCCATCACTCTGACGGGTGTGCTGTCTCCCGCTCGCATCCCGGATCTGGCTACCCAGATGCAGCGTGAACTGAGTACCTACTGGATGCCGCTCGCTGAACCCATCTACGAGTGGGCAAGCTACCCCAAAGACGCCGACTACTGGTACACTCAGGCAGGCCGTGCGCTTCAGGACGCGACCCATCATTGGAGTCGTGCGGCCTGCGCGCTCGACACACTCACCCCCGATGAACTCACAGCTGACGACCTGGACGAAGTGCGCCGCATGTCTGGTGCTGCCCGCACCCAGCAAGAACGTCTGTGGAAGCTCACCGACGAGGTGAGCGCCTCCATCGCCGACTGGCGCAAGCAGCACCAGACAGCAGCACAGCAGGAGGTGCAGGCATGAGAGAGCAACCCGGCCCCTCGTTTCCACCAGTGGCAAAGGCAGCGCACTCCGTTGAAGATATCCCTATCTTCTGTCAGGACTACGGTCATTCCTGGGAGTCAACGAAGCAGCCCGACGTCAAACACTGTTCCCTGTGCGGCACGAACGGCTATTGCCCAGGATGCACACCGATCCCGCCAGCAAACGCGCAGCCCTTTTCCTGTACGAGGCATGCAGTCCAGGCAGAAAGCGCGGTGCACCATGGATAAACATTATCCACCTCCTTTTCCACCAGTAGAGCGGCGAAGAACCGCCACCGCAGAAGACGTTGCCGCCCGACAGACGCAGGAGTATTATCCAGCAAGCCCCCACAGAGTCGGGCATACTCCAGGCTTACACGGTGAAGACGCGCCGTATCTGTCCCAACAGATCATCCGACCAGGAAGACGCCAGGCGGTCGAGTACGAGGAACAAGACTATGCCGACGAGCCACCCAAGAAGCAAAAAACAACCAGCCGTATCTATCGGCCAGCAAAGCCAACCCGACGGCTGGAACGGACTCGCTTTCACTGGCTCGTTTTCGTCGGGCTGGCGATGTTCATTATGATCATCGGCTGGCTTACTTTTTCCGCGCTGAGTAGTTGGTGGGGTGTGACGCAAGATGACTGGCATTATGGACGCCCGCGCACCTGGCAGATCGACGCCGTTGTCGGCCATGGTGACAGCCCCAGGAACCCAAGCCACTTCATCGCCATGAATTTAAGCGGTCAAATTCTGGTGATGGAAGTGCCTGGGGGGAACGCCAGTAAAGCGCAAGTGTACATTGGCCCTCGTCTGTTTGGTGCAGGGGAAGATCTCGCACCGGTGACTGTGAGTTTTGAAGACCGCAACGGAGACGGCAAGCCTGATCTGAATATCCATCTTCAAGGCTCCGATCATATGATCGTGTTTCTCAACGACGGGACGAAGTTTGTCCCAACCAAGCAGCAACCGTAACAGCATGAGAGAAGCGGCATGGCTGCCGCTTCTCACTGGTAGGAGAGGCAACCATGCAGCTAACAGAAGAGCAAGAATCCCGACCAGCAGTAGCACAAATGGAGCCGGAAAGCGAACCCTTAACACCGCTTGCAAGTGATGCAAGGCAGCCAGGAGACGACGAAGACGATAGCCCCGACGCGATTTTTCTGCGTGCAGTGTCCGAGATCCCCACTCAACCACTCCCCAAACACAGATCAAGAGAGGAGGAGATAGTCGAGCGGCATTTTATTTTCTGTGTGTTGCTTGTTGTCTTATCCTTGCTTGTTACCAATATTCTCAACATTATCAACCAACCCGTTGTTACCGTTACCCTCTTCCCTGTTCACAAATCTCTGCACATCACGACCACGATCCCCCTCCAAACGCGGCAGCTTGCACCCGTTACCCTCACCAGGACCTTGACCGCACAGACCACTGGACACGGCCACCAGGAAGCGAGACCTGCTACAGGAACCTTGACCCTTTACAATGGCCTCTTTACGCAACAAACCATCCCCAGAGGAACCGTCTTCGCAGGTGCAGACGGTGTAAAAATGGTGACTGATGAAGCCGTCACCATTCCCGCCTCAAACCCAACAACGAATCCGCCCCAACTCGGATATGCCACCGTTCCCGCCCTTGCAGTAGTAGCGGGATCGTCAGGCAACATCGCCGCATATGATATCAATGCGACGTTTGTGAACGGGGTCTCGGTCAAAAATACGAGCCCGTTTTCTCACGGACAAGACGCCAGGGGCTACCAGGCAGTCGCACAGCGTGATCTCGATACCTTGACCTCGAAGTTGCAACAGCAGCTGACACAGGCAATTCCCCAGGCTTTCAGAATTGCCCCAGGTGAGGAAGTGACTCCTACTAACTGTGTATTCACTGCATCCGCCGATCACGGTATCGGAGAAGAGACGCAAAAGGTTACAGTGAAAGCCATAAAGACATGTAGCGCAATTGCCTACAGCCAGGATGCGCTCCAGAAGAAAGCAGTCACAGCTTTTACTACCACACGACCAGGAAAGAAGTACGAGTTAGTTAGCGGTGTACGAACAAGTGTTATGAGTGTTTCACCTTTTCTTGTTCGCTGTAGCGGTTCATGGGAGTATGTCTTTACAAGTGACTACGAACAATACCTGGCAGAGCAAATCACAGGAGACACGCCAGCGCAAGCGAGAGCATATCTCCTCAAAACGGGTGTTGTGTCCCAGGCAACAATCACGCAATCACAGACCCTCCCAGATCCCTATCATATCAAGTTTGTGATCCTTGTTGGAGTGTAGATAGGAGTTGCCATGCACACGGTCAGAATCTACCGGCTCGACCATCTCTCGCCAACGCTCTTTCAGCGCCTCAAAGCCGCGCAGATGGAAGCAGCAGCGGTGTGGAATGCCTGTTGTGAGTTGCACAAAGCCGCACGCACCATGCAGAGTCGGTGGCCTGGGCAAGACGACCTACAGCGGGTGACCAAGGGACACTTTGCCCTGCATAGTCAATCGGTGCAGATGGTGGTGCATGCCTTTCTCGCTAACATCGAAACCACACGCAAACTGCGTGCCAGCCACCCCAAGATGCGCATGAAATACCCCTGGAAGACGAAACGGTTCTACCCCGTCCATTGGCCTGCGCAAGCGGTGAGCAGAGAACGCGGGCGGGTCGTACTGCCCATGGGACGTGGACGCGCCTCGCTGGTCCTGCACTTGGACCTGCCTGAGAATAGCGGGGCCTGTACGCTGGTCTGGAACAATGGCTTTGAACTGCACGTCTGCATAGAGGTTCCACAAGCCGATCAAGCCCCTGGCAAGAACAAAGCGACGGTGGACCTGGGAGAGATCCACCTGGCGGCTGTGACCACCAACACCGGGGCGGCCATCGTCATCTCAGGCCGTGGGATACGCAGTCTCAAACGCCAGCGCAACATACGGCACCGGCGACTGGCGAAGAAACAAGCCCGCTGCCAGAAATACTCCCGCCTTTGGTATAAGCTCCAACGGGCGAAGAACAAGATGGCACGCCGGATCGAGCGCCGCGTGCGCGATCTGCGCCATAAAGCGACCCGGCAGGTGATCGACTTCTGCAAGCGAGAGCAGGTCGGCACTCTCTTCATTGGCAACCCACATGGAGTCCGACAAGAGAACAAAGGACGCTATCACAACCAGCGCATGGCACAATGGGAGTATGGTAAGGATATCAACTATCTCACCCACAAAAGCGAACAGGCCCGCATCGAGAGCTTCACTGGCTCAGAACGAGGAACATCCAGCCAGTGTCCGGTATGCAGGCATCGACACAAGCCCAAAGGTAGAGTATGGAAATGCAGGAAATGTGGCTTCAAGGGACACCGAGACGTGGTCGGCAGCATCAACATGCACCGGCTGGCCTACAATCAACAGGTGACGTTTCCTCGTTCGGTCACGTATCTACGTCCTGGCCCGTCCAGGCGTAGTAGCAGGGCAGGCACGCCCCGTGCATCCTAACGGGTGCATGTTGTCTTGGTGAGTCAATGGGTCAACCACCTCTTCAGTAGAGAGGGTTCCAGGCGGGACAGGCCACACCAGCGAAGTCACTGAGAAACTCATCTCCTTTTAGGTGATTGAGAGTGTCATTGGTGTTATTGCCATAGAAACATCTCCTTTGAATGACAAAATTACTTCGTACTTTGAATCGCTTCGTTTGTTAAGCCGGTCAATTGCGCGCACGCCTTCCAGAGTTGCTGCTGCAACGACTCATCGTAGGAAAGCGGCGCTGATTTTCTGGGAACGCTCTTTTCGAAGTACTTGCCTGTAACGCCCTCTACGTCGGGTGAAGTAGCCAGGTAGAGGGAGGTCTTTGCCCCTTTTTCCGGGCTGGTGCCAAAGCGGAAGATGAGCTTTGTCGCGAGGCGAGCGGGGAGTACAAGGTCGCGCTGCGCGATGTTGGTCGCCACGAAGCCGGGGTGCAGGCAGTTGGCTGTTACTCCTGTTCCCTCCAGTCGCCGCGCAAGCTCATAGGTGAAAAGCACGACGGCGAGCTTCGACTGCGCGTACGCGCGCATGGGGCGGTAGCTTTTCTCTAACTGCAGATCATCCAGCTTCAAATGGTTTGCTTCCTGCTGATTCGAGCTGACATTCACGATACGCGCGGGTGCGCTGGCTTTGATCACGTCGAGCAGCAGGTTGGTGAGCAGGAAAGGCGCGAGCACGTTCACGGCAAAGCTCATCTCCAGCCCGTCTACCGTCTCGCGCCAGGTCAAAGCGAAGACCCCGGCATTATTGATCAGCACGTGCAACCGGGTGTACCGCTGTTTGAAATCTTCTACAAGTTGTCGTATGGACTGTTGCGAGGACAGGTCCGCAAGCAAGAGATCGATGGCATCGTTGCCACTTTTCGCCTTAATCTCTTTTTGGGCTTCCTCGCCCCTGGCGCGGTCCCGGCTTACCAGCACTACCGTCGCGCCCATCTGCGCGAGTCCGAGTGCGGTAGCTTTCCCAATCCCGGAGTTGGCCCCGGTTATCATGCAGATTTTCCCCTGCATCTGAGTATTTACTGTTGGCATGATAGCATCCTAAAAGTCTCCTTGCTCGATCATTTCAATAAATCGCTGTTCCAGTTCGGTAGTACGCGGCCCTGGTTTGCCGTTGCCGATCACCAGGTAGTCGATCTTCACTACCGGGGTAATCTCTTTAGAGGACGAGGTGATAAATGCCTCGTCCGCCAATGGTATTTCTTCCAGGAGGATCGGGCGTTCCTCGACAGCAAAGCGGTCTTGCGCGAGTTGCAGCACAACATTGCGAGTGATGCCGTGCAATACGCCATCGCGGGGTGTGACCAGTTTATCGCCTCGAAATATGAAGAAGTTGCTGCGCGTCGCCTCCTGGACATGCCCCTGTTCATTGACGAAGAGGGCATCCGCAGCTCCGCGGTTCGCGGCCTCTTTCAGTGCTTGTACTGCTGCCATATAGTTGGTGGTCTTTGCCTCTGGCGCTTCACGCTGCAACCTGGTGATAATGAGCTTGATGCCCCTGGCAAATCGCTCCATATCGCGCTCTCCCAGGGGAGTGATCATCACTACTAATACCGGCTTACCGGATGGCGTGATGCCATCGTCGCTTTCTCCACCGGTCACCAGCAGGCGAATCGACGCATGTTTGTAGGTGTTGCGCGCTATCGTCTCGAGAATGGTATCCGCGATAAACCTGGATGACCAGGGTATCTCTAACCCGATCAATACGGCTGAATGGTAGAGGCGCTTCAGGTGTTCTTCGAGGTGGAATGGGCGGCGGTCGTAGGTGCGCAGTGACTCGAAGACGCTGTAGCCGCGCAGCACCGCGATGTCGTTGATCGAGAGCGTGGCTTCGTGGGGATGCACCCAGCGTCCGCCAACATACCAGGTTGCGCTGTTATCCATTGGGATCTCCTACAATGCCTTTTTCTCTTTGAGCCATGCCACGACTTTTTCGGGTACACTCATGGTCGAAAGGCGACCCTGGCGCACTAATGCCCAGTCGTCGAACAGGTGGCTCTCTTTGATTTCCCGCAGGGTGATGAGTTGCTCAAGGCGGCGGATGAACGCTAGATCAACTACCCAGCTTTTCGGGTCGTTGGGGTCTGGGCGGGGTTCTGAGACGACCCGCGCCAGCCCGACGATGGCGGCTTCTCCCTGGCTGTGGTAAATCAGCACTTCGTCATCGGGACGCATGGCGCGGATGGCAAGCAGCGCCGCGGCGTTGCGCACTCCATCCCAGACAGTGACCTTGTCCTGTTCCAGGTTGTCGATGGAGTAGTGTTCCGGGTCGGTTTTTGCTAAAAAATAGGCCATGACTAGCACCTTAAGCCGCCTGTAGAGCGACTTCACACCATCGGGCTTCATTACTTTCAGGCGTAGTAATGAAGCCTGAACTTGCACGAACGATATCCCTACTCCTCCCAATAACCTGAACCGAAAGTCTCTTTATTGCTCAGGTCTTTTGCTCGTAGGGGGAGTACCGCTCTTGCGAACGCTGTATATCTTCTGTCACAAGAGAAGCATACTGGTTGGTCATTGTCAAGGTTGTATGCCCCATTTGTCGCTGCACATAGAGCGGGCTTCTCCCCATTTTTAACTGCGTTGTTGCCATATAACGGTGGCAGTTATGGGCGGGGACACGCTTGCCCTCAATCGGGACGCGCATTCCTAGACTCCGGAAAAGCTTTGAGATGAGTTACTTCGTTCTGTCAGGCTCCTTCAGCAACAAACGGCAGGCATGTCCACTCATAGTGATCTGCGAATTAGCCCAAGAAGCTGATGGAATCTCAACAATGAGAAGAGACTTCTCTGGGCTTTTCCTGCAGCCTCTAGCTCGTTCACCTCGCTACATTTTTTTGTGCTTCGCAGTTCCTCATAGCTTAAGTTATACAAGCAATGCTGAAAGAGTGAAGAAATAGAGACATAAAGAGTCATATCATAACCTTACCTCAACCAAATCATCACTTGAACCTTCCTTTTAGGCTTTTATAGTGAGAGAGGACATTTCATCACTGAAACCACAAAGATGAGCTATTATGCGCTTGTGTGAGCAGACAAGATCAGGTTTGCCATGCAGCTAAGGCCACAAAGAGCATCACACCGTAGAGCAAGGCGACCTGCGAAACGATAGCTGATTAGCTCGAGAGGTGAGGCAGTGCAAGATGAAACAAGGAAGCAGCAGCAACTTAATCCTTGCTTAGAGCATTAGCCTCATCTGAAGTCAGTTTCCCCAACTTGTAAGAGTTGGTATCTATCCTCGACGTGCGTCATCTGGACGTCGTTCCTTTCGGAGGTTCATGGTATGGGAGATCAAGGGAGTTATGCTGGTACCAGTATCGGCAATTACCGCATCCTGGCACTCATCGGCAGCGGTGCATTTGGGAGTGTGTATCAGGGAGAGCATAGTATTCTGACGGAGCGGGTCGTCGCCATCAAGATACTCCACACCCATCTTGGTACTCCAGCGGAACGGAACCGCTTCTTAGAGGAAGCACGCCTGCTTGGGCATATCCACCACCCGCACATTCTCCAAATCTTTGATGCTGGATTAGAGAATGGCCTTCCCTATCTGGTCACTGAGTACGCGCCACATGGCTCGCTGCGGGATTTCCTCACCCGCTCCGCTCACACAATTCCGCCTGAAGAAGTCTCCTTCACCATCCTTTCACAAGTTGGGGAGGCACTGTACTATGCTCATCAACAGCACATTGTTCATCGTGACCTCAAACCTGAAAATATTCTTTTCAACGCGAATGATAGAGTACTTCTTGCAGATTTCGGTATTGCTACCACGTTGTCAACGAGCAGCGTCAAATATAGCTCAGTCATTGGCACGCCGTCTTATATGGCTCCAGAACAGTTTCAGGGCACCGTCTCTAAAGAAGGGGATCAATATGCTCTGGGCTGTATCGCCTATGAACTCTTCACTGGGCATGTGCCCTTTTCCGCCCCCGATTTCTTTGCGATGGGATTTAAGCATTTGACAGACCACCCTGTCGCTCCCACCCAACTCAATCCGGCGTTACCAATGTATCTCGAACAGGCTATTCTCAAAGCGATGGCAAAGCAGCGTGGGGAACGGCATACAGATGTTCGAGCCTTTCTTACAGCTTTACATGGCTCTGAGGACGCGCTAAGCTCATTTGGCTCCTCCAACGCATCTGTTTTCAGCCATGCTCAAAAACACATTGCCGATGAGGATTTAGTGACTCTGCCCACTGCCCATCTCGCAGAGAGTTCGACCTTTGTGCGAGGAAACAGGCTTCACTCCGACCAACAAAGCCACCAAGACGCGTTGCACCAGCTCTCAATGCCACTGCAAAACCTCGAAGAAAGACAAAAGGATGAGACCGGAGGAGTATTGCCCACTCAGCAAGTACCACCCTCTCTTGAAAGTGCTTGGAATAGGGTACCGCCGCATCAGCCGTATCACCCGCAACAACGCGAGTCGGGACGCAGATGGATGATCCTAGCAATCACCTGTGCAGCCGTTGCCATGACTCTTGTTGCCTCGCTCCTCTTTGTCGCTCGGCCCAATTTCTTACATGCCTATACCACCACCAAAACGGTCTCTGTACCCCTTACAACAACATCGGCTCGATCCACGAGCACTGCACATGTTAAACCGCTCTCTGGTCAGCCAACCCGCCCAATTGCCACCTCTACATCCATAGTTCTCCCTACCCCTACACCCGTGGTTCTCCCCACCTCTGTACCCACAGGCGTCCCAACACCAACCAGTGGACCAAAACCCACTCCTACTCCGATACCAAGCGTAACCATTGATGACAGTGTCACGGGAACAGGACAGAATCAGTGGAATTATGTAGGATCCGGCTGGAAATCTTGTACTAATTGTAATGGAACAAACCCAACAGTTATCTTCTACAATGCCTCCCAGCACTGGGATAAAGCGGCCAATGATACGGCAATGCTTATTTTTTCAGGCACCCAAATCAAATTCTACGGTGTCACTGCCTCTTGGCATGGTATTGGCGCAGTCTCAATTGATGGAGGAGCTGAAACAAATGTTGATTTCTACAGTGTCAATAAAACTGGTGATGTACTCCTGTGGACAAGCCCGGTGTTGGCAAACGGCATCCATACCTTCAAACTCAGAGTAATGGGAGCAGTCATTGTTGTTGACAGAGCGGATATACTGACTTCATCCTAATTCGCTAGAGGCTGTAGGAAAAGCCCAGAGAAGCCTCTTCTCATTTCAACAGAGGTGGGCTGCTTCTCCAAGCTAAAAAATGATGGCATTTGCTCTGCTTTGTTTGACAAAACGGCTTCCGGAACTTTTTTCCAACTTATTACGGCTCCTAATCGTAATAAGATTGTAGTCAAAATGCTGGATGCAGGACGACTGGCACATCACGAGATGCCTTGTGGAGCGTATCGCTGACGTTTCCATGCAAGCGACGATTTCAGAAAAATAAAGAAGGAGAAGAACAATCATGTCACAGAATAGTACAGACGGTGAGCAGAAACCCAATTACCAGACGTATACAGAGGAAATCCAGGTGATGGGTGAGCAACTGATCACAAAAGTGAAGGAACTGGTTCACGAGGGCAACGTGCGCCGCATCGTAATCAAACAGGAGGGACGCACCGTGGCGGAGTTTCCTCTCACCTTTGGTGTCGTTGGCGCGCTTCTGGCTCCCCCGTTGGCGGCTATTGGCGCTATCGGCGCGTTAATCGCCCAGTGTTCCATTGAGGTAGTGCGCACAGAGCAACCTACTCCCACTACCCCCGGCGCTGACGTACCGCCCAGCACCCTCTAGGTTCCGCTAACAACGTATCGTGAGCGCGTTATAGTGGTTCGAGGCCAGAGCTTTCTAAACAAATGCTCTGGCCTCTTTGTGTTATTGGGGCAAAAGGTGGACTGTTAACTCGTGTATACTCCTGTATAATAGGGGAGACGGATTCACCTCCTCTCTATCGCGAAGGAGTATCACAATGCCAGTACCAACCTTTGAACAGATCGATGCCTACGAAGCTGCGCCCGCCCAGATTGCCAGCGCTACATCGGGATTGAGTGAACTGCAACTTCTGCACGTTCCCGCGCCGGGGGAATGGAGTATTCACGAGGTTCTGGTTCACCTGCCCGATAGTGAGATATTTGGCTTTGAGCGCATGCGCAGGATCATTGCCGAGGATAAGCCGGTATTGCGTGCCTATGATGAGGAGCTCTGGGCCAGAAATCTCGCCTATCGTACACAGGACCCGATGCGTGCTTTAGACCTGTTTAAGGCGTTACGCCGTTCCAATGCTGCTCTCTTGCGCCCGCTCTCTCCCGATGTATGGGAGCGTAAAGGGAGACATATGGAGCGAGGCGAAATGAGCCTGTACGATATTTTTCAAGTGTACCTGGAGCATGGGAAAATCCATCTGAGGCAGATTGAACAGGTGAAGCGGTCGCTTTAACCCGTTCTTTTTTAGTGAAAGAGGGAGCCATTCCGGCATGTCAAGAAAGTTCTCAGGCCACGCTGTTACACGCGCGAAGAATCTGTACCAGGCGTATGTATTGCTCCTGCTTGGCATCATCTTTTTGTTGCTGGCGTGGCTCCTGCATCCCTCGACCAGCGAGTATCCCATCGGCGTGATGATGTTGGGGATAGGGATGGCAATAGCCGCGCTGCTCAACCCCTATCGCCTGGTGATCGCGAGCTGGTTGACGACACTGCTAGGAATCGCGGTGTTCCTCTTCTTCAGCCATCGTATCCCTGGCGGCCAGGTCTTTCCGGCTTACATTATAGCGATGGGGGTAGCCCTCATTGGCATCGCGTTGATGGGTCGGCGAGGCTACATTAAAGCTGGCGCGATAACTCCAGGTATAATAGTGCTGCTGGTCGGCATAATCGAGGCTTTATTGTTGGCGGGTCGCACACCCAACAATTTTGTACCCTTTATGCTCTCGCTCTGGCTGCCGGGTATAGGCTTATGCGTACTCGGATTGTTGTATATGGTGGCTAGCATAAGGGATTAGATGATTGTAATGAAAGAAGAATTAGGATTGGCTGAAGTGGAGCATAATCCGAAAAACAACCGCATGCGCGCAAAGTAACCTTTCATACAAAAGGGAGGCATCTGCTTCATGTTTAAACCAGTGCTTGCGACATTAGGCTATGTTTTATCGCCGGATAGAAGTCAGGTATTAATGATCCATCGGAATAAGAGGCCGCAGGAGGATATCCATTATGGCAAGTATAATGGGCTGGGAGGGCGATTGGAGGCGAACGAAGATATTGTGAATGGCATGCGCCGCGAAATCTTCGAGGAATCGGGCCTGACAGCCGAGCAACTCGTTTTACGCGGGACGATTTCCTGGCCGGGTTTTGGGAAGCATGGTGAAGACTGGTTTGGCTTCATCTTTCGTATTGAAAGCTGGCATGGGGAAGTGCATGCCGGTAATCACGAGGGGACGCTGGAGTGGGTGCCGCTTGCGTCTCTGCTTAGCCTGCCCCTGTGGCCCAGCGATCATCTCTTTTTGCCGATGGTCTTTGACGATGATCCCAGGCTCTTTCACGGGTATATGCCGTATCAGAATGGCGAGATGGTCAGCTGGAGCTATGAACGCCTGTGAATTCGATCGGTTCTCCTAAAACCAAGGCGTATTTGATTCCCTGTATCCAATCGGCATGACCTCGCGTGTACGCCCGATCTGGCACACTAACCATGTAAGATCATGGGTGCGTATTCCGGCCAGGGCCCATTGAAGTTCAAGCAACCCCGCATAGAAGCGTGCTCGATCCAATGCTTCTTCAATCGCAGGGTAAAATTTTGACATGCGCCGAAGGAAATTTTCGCCGTATGCATCTACAATCAGCGCGAAATCACCGGCGGGATCGTTAATCGAGGCTGTGCCGAAATCGATTACTCCTGAGATGCGCTGATCAGCTCTATTGAAGAGAATATGATAGGGTGCGATGTCATCATGGATCAAAGCAGGTGTATATTCCAGGCTGAGTGTCCCTGTAAGAACCGGCGCAAAATGCTGTCTGACCCAGTCCTTTGCCATCGTCATAAGGTAGGGAAAAAGCTCCTGTTCGACATCCTGGTAAAGATGTTTGCAGCGCGCAAGATTTTGTGCGGGGTCTGACTGGTGAATGGCATACGAATCAAACTCGTTTATGGGGATAGCGTGTAATTGGCGAAGAAAGGTTGCCAGCTGTTCAGCTACTCGATCCTGGATGGTTTCGTCCAGGCGAAGAATGTCGTTCCTGTAAAGTGGCTCACCCGGTATCATGCGATAGACAACGAAGTCGGGTTCGCTATGTTCGAAAAATGGAATGGGCATATCGAGATAGTTGCGTGCGAGATCGAGTACTTTGACCTCCACCGCGAGCGACTGCTGCGCCGCTTCATTTTTCGCGAAACGGAAAACGAACTCGTTGTTGACGATGTACACGTTATTGATGAGTCCATCGCTATCGACATGGAGAGACGAAATTGCGAGGTCTGGATAGAGGGCGCGAATGCGGCCAAGATACGGTTCTGGGATGTCCATTATGTTTGTGCCTTGAGAAATTGGCCGATCTCGCTTAACGCGGCCATCGCTCTACAGGTGATCTCGATGGATTCATAATAGGGGACTCCTTCTTCTCGTAAGAGGCGCAGCGCTGGGATATTGTGCCTGGCGTAAATGGTCTGCACAAGGACAGGTTTCTGATATTGCCTTGCCAGTTTGCCGAGTTCGTGGGCTGCGGCCTCTTCGCGCGGACCAAAATCTTCTGAGAGAAGCCAGCGATAGCCGCCGAAGAGTCCGGTGATGATGACGCCGTCTACCTGGGGGTCTTTCAGGCAGACTTCCGTCAACCAGGCGAACGCCAGGGGGTCTTCGTCGGCGGCTCCGGCGACATCCACGGGATTCGTCGAGGTGGCGCGTGCTGGCATGAGCTTGCTCAGGGCTTGCCGCGTTTCCGCACTCAGGATAGGTACTTCCAGACCGGCGCGTATTGCTGCATCGCCGGTGGCGACCACGCTGCCTCCACCATCGCCGATGATGGCGATACGGCGGCCTCCATTGGGCGTAGGTGGCTGCGTTGCCAGGGCCTGCGCGACGGGGAAGAGTTCATCTGAGCGCACGACACGCACGGCGCCGCTGCCGAGTAAACCGGTATCGTCATCGGGCCGCACGGTAGAAATCGTGCCGGTATGAGCAAGCGAGGCGCGCACTCCTACCTCGGTAGCGCCGCTCAGCAGGATGACGACGGGTTTATAGCAACCTTGTGCGTACATACTGTGGGTCACTTCGCGCAGTGTTTGTTCTTGAATAGCCTCGACGTAGCCGGCGATGACCCGCGTATCGGGATCATTGGCCAGGTATTGCATGCATTCGGGGAAAGTGACGTCGACAGTATTGCCCACGCTCAAAAAGGTGGTAAAGCCGAGACCATCCAGGTGCGCCTGCGCGTAAAAATACATGCCGAGATTGCCGCTCTGGGATACCAGTCCAATAGGGCCAGCAGGCAGTGGGAAGACCATACCGAGAGCGTTGAGTTGTGAGCGTTTGACGTAGATACCCATACAATTGCTGCCGAGCACGCGGATGCCGTGATCCCGACAGCGCGCTACCAGTTCTTGCTCTAACGCGTGGCCCTCTGGCCCGGTTTCGCTGAAACCGGCGGTGATGATGACAATGCCTTTCACGCCATGCGCAATACAATCATCGACGGCCCGGGGGACGTGTTGAAATGCCGTGGCAATAATGGCCAGGTCAACCTGAGAGGGCACATTGCGGAGAGTGGGGAATGTGGGACGGCCAAGCACTTCGGGAATCGAGGGGTTGATAAGATAGATATTGCCGGGAAAACCTCCGGCAATAAGCTGTTTAGCTGCGACATGACCCCATTTATGGGGAGCGCGAGATACGCCTAAAATGGCGACGGCACGAGGACTCAGAACCTCCTCGAGAGCATAAGGGGCACGGCTCATTCGTTCTCCTCGTCGGCATCAGGATTTTGCTGGTTATTCTCGCGTTCCTGGCGCAATAATTCTTCTACACTGCGAATCAGGCTATCCGCGCTTGGCAGTGGGCCTGTACTGACCGGTTTGTCGGGGTTAATATCGATCTGTTCTTCGTCGTCCTGTTCTTCATCGTCATCGTCGTCTAATATACTTTCGGACTGAGTTTCTAATTTGCGCACATACGCGCTTGCCTCCGGGTCGCGTGCGACGAGGGTAGAAATCTGCTCTTCGAAGCGAATGGCGTCGGCCTGGATGTCGCTCAGGTCAAGTTCAAAGGAGAGGAAGGTGTTCAGGTATGTCAGAAGCGCTGAAGTCACTTTGATGTTTGGTGTAGCGACAAGGTAATGCGGCGCGGCGGCGAACAGGAGCGTTACAGGAATATTCGCGCGCCGGAGGGCATCATGAAGTACACCTACGATACCCGTGGGGCCTTCGTAACGCGAACCACGTACATCGATCTCGCGCAGGCGTTCCAGCATCTCGTTGTTCGAGGAGAATCCAGATATAGGCACATCTATCGAGTGTGGGATGTTGGCGAGAAACGCGCCAAGCAATAGTATCTCAGAGGCATTAAAACGTTTGCAAACTTCCAGGAAAGTAGCAGTAAAGGTCTTCCATTTGAGTTGTGGCTCTACTCCCAGGTACAAAATAACATCGCGCTCCAGGGTCGGGTCCGTGTAGGCTAAGAATTGATTGGCAGGCCAGTTGATGGTACGCAGTTGACCTTTGCTGATCGAAACAGTGGGACGCGTTTCGGTAAAGACATAAAACTCTTCCGCTTCAATCTCAGCGAACTTGTCCGGCTTCCAACGGTCCATGAGAAATTTAATAGCCGTTGTCGCTGCCTCGGCTGCGTCATTCCACCCGGCAAATGCCGCCACGACCACTGGATTCCGTAACTCTGGCTTTTTTAAATAGTGTACGAAAGCCATCTTGACTCCTCTACAAATGCCTAGCTATTCCCCATTGGTCAAAATGATAATTTTTACTATTGTACCATGCCTGTCACCTGTACGTCTGGCTTTTTATGCTCGAAATAACGCTTTTTCATCTTATCTATCTGATCATACGCGTGGGCCAAAAGCTTTGAAGCGCCTTTTGTTGTGTAGCGGTTTTGAGGTTCAAAGCGTAATATGACAAGTATATTTCTCTTTCCCAGCATAGTGCTAGCCATCAGATCGCCCTGGAAGATGTTAACACTGAATGGCTCTAAGAGATGGCTGTTAACTATTGACCCGCACCCATATTCACCCTATACTCAGTGCATGACAGAAGCCAGAATACCCGTTATTTACCAAGATCATCACCTGCTGATTGTCAACAAACCGGCGGGGTTAGTTATTCATCCCACGTATAAACATGCGGATGGGACGATGTGGGATAGTATCCTCACGTACCTTGCGGAGCAGGGGGGCGATGATTGGCAGCCTGCCGATCTGCCAGACAAAGCTGAATGGGCGGGCGCACCCGAACATATACTGGTGATGTTGCGTGAGCAACAGGTCATGAAGGAGTGGAAAGAAGAGGGCTTATTACCCCGACCATGCTTGTTGCACCGCATTGACAAAGATACATCGGGTATCGTGGCGCTGGCACGCACCGAGCGCGCGCGGCGCCATGTCATTCGCCAGTTTCACGATCACAGCATCGTTAAGCGTTACCTGGCGGTCGTTTGCAAAGGTTCGCCTGAGTGGGCGCAGCCGCGCGTTCCTTTGAGTGTGATGCGCAGGGGTGTGGATGGTCAAGAAACCATGCTATCACCGGTTGATCTTTTATCCACAGACACAGGCGAGCTACTCCTCGATGGTCCTCTGCAGCGTGATCCAGGTGATCGACGACGTTGTATTGTTGGGCCAGGTGGTCAACCTGCTGCGACTGTGGTGAAGACTCTCGCGGTGCGAGGTACATATGCGCTGTTGGAAGCTCAGCCAATCACCGGGCGTACCCACCAGATTCGCGCTCATCTCGCAGCCGCGGGCTATGCAATTGTTGGGGATCAAACCTACGCGCCGCCTGCGCGGGTGGGAACTCCAGCAGCCGGACTGCGCAGGCAGTTTCTACACGCTTACAGCCTGGAACTGCGGCGCTATCCCGACAACGAACGGTGTACCTTTGTTGCGCCTCTGGCGGATGACCTGGTTGCGTGGTTGGAGGCATTTCTCCCCGAAGGATTGGAAGCGATAGATGCAGGGAAATCAGAGCATGCAGCAACCTCCTGATAGTGGGCCATATGCGAAACTGAGCGCGGAAGAGAAGAAAAAACGCCTGGATGCAATGGTGCGCATCTGGCAGAGCGATACGGAAAAACGTATCGAGCGTGAGGGGTATCGCGCTTTTATCAAAGCAACTGGGCTTGATGAGTATCGCTATTCTGTGTGGATGCGTTTCCCCGAATGGGATCGCTCGGCGGTGGTAGGGCAGGTGGTTACGCTGCGGCGTTCAGCGAGTGGGTCGCCGGAAGACCCGACTCTATTTAGCATCTGGCGGCACGATCCCCTATTGAAGTCGATGCCGGACTGGAAGATACAGCTCCCCAATGAGAACGTCTTCAACATCACGGTGCGCATTACTCCGGGAGGGTTAGGCGAAGGAGTCAAGTGGGCAGTAGTCATGCCCAGGGAAATGATTCCGCGCTATAAACCGGGATGGCCAGCACAAGAGGCGTGGGTGGCCTGGACGCGGTCGTTTGACTGGCTCTCGGTGGCGGTGATGTTTGTGCGTGCCATGCTGGATTCGCTAAATTAGTAAGATGTCTTAACCGATGATTTTTTAATGATACAGCTCTGTAAATCGCTACGGATTTCATACGATTCCTCTGCAATGGCGAGAATGGCTGTATCTACTTCTTGAACGAACATGGCTTCATCGTTGTGCATGACGATATCGAGCGGGCCTTTGAATGGGACGGTAACCTGAGATTGACCGATCAGGGTGCATTTATTTCCATCCACGATTGTCTTTCCGGCTGCGTTAGCGTAGACCAGCACGATCTCATGTTCAAAGGCCCTGGCAATACATAGGGCATTGACAAGCATTACTTCGGCATGCGGGTTGAACTGCTGCCCATTTCTGGCATCCTCCAGGCACCAGTAGCTGGGGCAGATCACGATTTCTACGCCCTCTTTGACCATCGCCCGAAATATCTCAGGGAACATCAGATCCCAGCAGATAATCAGGCCAACTTTGCCGAAACGGGTAGCAAAGACGGTGATGTCATTGCCGGGAGTGACGTAGCTGCGTTCGGGCAGCCAAAGGTTGACCTTGCGGTATTTCCCCAGTATGTCGCCTGATCGGTCAATGTAGTAAGCGGTGTTGTACAGGCCGGATTCGTCGCCTTCGATGATCGAGCCTGGGACGATGTCAATGTGGTATTGCGAGGCGAGTTGCTGGAAGTGTTTCACGTACTGGGTATCGAAATCGGCCAGGTCGGCTCGCCCATTCAGTGGACCAACAAGAAAATCTTCGGGAAAGACGACGAGGTCTGCTGCCGATGCGACGGCCTGTTGAATAAATTGTTCGGCTTTCGTAAGATTTTCCTGTGGTGTAAACTGGCTGATTTCGAATTGCACAACTGCGACTTTTAGCTGCATAACTCTCCCCGCTTTTATCGTTTATCTGCTCTTCATTGTTGGGCTTTCGATAAAACATAATGCAAGTATACTATATGGTTCAATACCATATTAGCCCAATTGCCCGAGAATTTCAGGTAATGCAGCAAGTCTTCTAATGTGTAGCATCGCCCTTGTCTCAAAATGTGGGAAGTCACTGATGAGGATGGTTTTTGTGCCGACCTGAGTTGCGTTTTCCCTACTTACTGCTTCGCCCAATCGCTCAACAGCGCCTTTGCTGCGTTATGACCGGGTGCGCCCATTACGCCGCCGCCGGGGTGCACACCCGACCCACATAGATAGAGACCCTCGACTGGCGTGCGATAGCGGGCGCATTCGGGCGTGGGACGCAGAGAGAAGAGTTGATCGGGAGTGATTTCGCCGTGAAAGATGTTGCCGTTGGGCATGCCGTAGCGCTGCTCGATGTCTACCGGGCTGAGTACCTGGCGGTGGACGATGGCATCCGCGAAGTTGGGGGCGAACTCGGTCACGGTGGCGATGATGCGGTCAGCCATCTCGTTTTTCACGTCTTCCGACCACTCACGCCCATGCAGGTGATAGGGGGCGTACTGGCAGAACATCGAGATGGTGTGGTAGCCCGCGGGCGCGACACTTGGATCGGTCGCCGATTGCATGTACGCCTCGATGTAGGGCTTTTGCGAGAGGCCACCATGCATGGCATCTTCATAGGCATTCTGTACCCAATCGGGCGTTGGACTGATATCGAGTGAACCAGCATGTTGCAACCCTGGAGTTGTACCGGGGAGACAATTGAAACTGGGCAGCTCTTTCAGCGCGATATTGAGCTTAATTACTCAGGTCGGCATCCGCGCAGAATTGCAGGAAAGTGCGTTTGGGGTCGGCGTTGGAGAGAACGGCGCTGGCGCGCAATTCTTCACCGTTTTCCAGGCGCACCCCTTCGACTCTGCCGTTATGCACGAGGATTTTGGCGACGCGCGCATCCGTGCGAATAACCGCGCCGTGCGCCTCGGCTGATGAAGCCATGGCGAAGCTTATGCGGCCCATACCGCCGCGCACATAGCCCCACATGCCGTGTTGGCCGTTGACTTCACCAAACATATGATGCCAGGCGACGTAAACTGAGCCAGGCGTCTTGGGACCTATAAAGGAGCCAATTACGCCCTGACCTGCCCAGGCAGCACGCAAATAGTCAGACTCGAAATTATCTGCCAGCATATCATAGAGGTTGCCAAACATCAGATAGCGATAGATTTCTTCATCCTCGCCTCTAAAACGCCCTGCTAGATCAGCAACAGAGGGGGGTTCTTCCAGCAAAATAGGGTTGAGTATCTCTGAGGCGCGCTCGAAAAAGGCCAAAAACTTCGGATACGCCTCTGCATCGTGTGGAGAAAGTTTACGAATACCCTCAATGGTCTTCTCAGTACTGGCCCGGAAGAACAGGTACTTGCCGTCCAGGAAGGGGACGAACATCTGTGGGTCTTTGACATAGGCATCAAAACCGTAGCGATGCAGTTCCAGGTCGCGAATAATCTCAGGTCGCAGCAGGCTGACGACATAGGCACAGGGTGACATGGTGAAGCCGGGGAACGGTTCCTCGAGCGTGCAGGCCCCTCCTACACGGTCGCGTTGCTCAAGCACAACGACTTTTTTGCCCGCGCGCGCAAGGTAACCAGCGGCGACGAGGCCATTATGTCCTGCTCCAATGATGATCGCGTCAATCTGCCCGGTCTGATTTGCCATGATAGTGGTCCTTTCGGGGATAGTACAATGCGGCGACTGATTGCCTGTACTAAGTATACCATAACGAGGAGGTTATATCTGATGTTACATGGAACATAACGAAATTGTTATGTTGAATCTCTGTTTGAAATAATCCATAATGAAGAAGTTATATATAGTCATAGAGGTGATATAACAAAGAAGTTATATCACCTCTATGCCCGAATGCGCATCATGAATTGGTTTCTGGTCGGAGGGCCTGAGCGCGGGCGTGGAAAATGTTGCGCTCTCCTTCGTCCAATCGGAGATTGGTTTGTAGGTGTGCCGCTTTCACTGATAGGGAGGGCCTGACTTGATTTCTTGAGACACTGATAGAAGGTATCGCGCAGGGCTTGTTTTAGGGAACAACGCGCCGCGCAACCAGCCGAAGAGAACCATCATCACCCCTACGGGCATGAGCCAGGCTTTGTGATACCATGCTCCAATGATCATGGGAATATTGCCTGCCATTGGCTTCGCGATCCAGGTTTTTCCACTGCGTGAGTAACCAGTGATCGCTCGCGTCGTCGAGCGCATCAATCATACCATGTCTCCGTTGAGCGTGCTATACTGAGGAAATAGTACGAAAGTTCATCTCAACTGGGGTGCATCCTATGCAGATACGACCTTATGGTGATACGGCCAACGACGGTGTTGTGCAGATTTCATTTACTTTGCCCCTGCCGCTCAGCGCTCGCGCTCGTGAAGCGGCCCGCCGCTATGCGATGCTGATGGGGATCAGCAATCCGCTGGTGGCGCATGCTGAGGGGATCGACAAAATGTTTAGCTTCTTTGTCGTCTATGGCGCGTGTTCACATACGCTTGACCCTGAGCAGATTCAGGTGGATGAACTGGCGCACGAAGAACTGGATTTTCATGAGATCAACGAAATGATCGAGCAGCGCCTGGGGCGTCGTGTGACGGTTATTGGAGCGGCCATCGAGAGCGACGCGCATACGGTCGGGATTGACGCCATATTTAACGCCAAAGGATTCGCGGGCGATTATGGCCTGGAGCGTTTTCCGGCTTTTCGCGCTTTGAACCTGGGGGCACAGGTGTCATGCGAGGCGCTATTACGCAAGGCGGCGTTAGAGCAGGCCGACGCTATCCTGGTGTCGCAGGTGGTGACACAGAAAAATGTGCATATGCATAACCTGACCAAATTGATCGAACTGGCCGAGGCGGAGGGTGTGCGTGATCGCTATCTCTTTATAGTGGGTGGTCCGCGTATCTCGCACGCTTTTGCCAAAGAGCTTGGCTATGACGCGGGCTTTGGGCCCGGTTCGAACGCGACGATGGTTGCCAGCTATATTGCTCAAGAATTGGTGGCACGGTTGGAATAACCTCTCGTTCTTTCCTCCTTTCATGCATCTCTGTAACGTTTCAGCGTACCAGAACGTGGTATCTGGTATAGACAGGATTTGCCTGATTGACACGTACCCAGCCTGTATTCAATTATTGCATAGACAGCAGGCAGGTGGGTATAACAGAGAAGAAAGCACAAATGTATGGATGCATTCCTTGCTTTACTGATCGTTTTTGGAGCTTTAATTGCTCTAGGAACCGCCGTAAACATTTACCTCTTTAATTCAGGGGCCCTGGGAACACAGCGTTTTAGACGTTTCCGACGCAGGCGCACGGCTCGCTATCTGCCGGTTGAGGCCGAGGTGCCTGTGGATGAAGACGAATATGATGTGGTGTAAGGTACGCCAGCGTGTAGAGTCAATTGTAAGATACTGAAGTGGTGAGGACGTGGGATGGTAACTGTTACGGAGTAAACGTTTCTAGAACGGGGCAATCATTACGTGAAAGCAGCGCGAACGCGGCTCGCATGATGCGCGTTTGTAATTCACTGTTGTTGGGTTCGCCGAGCGGGTAGCCGAGCGGGAAAGGCACAAACAAGGCGCGCGGCGGGCGAATTTTCTCGGTAATCTCGCGTAATAATGAGATGGAAACGGTCGTTATACCGGCATACTCAATGCACCGTTGAATCAGTCCTACGGACTGGTTACACATGGGTCAGACAGGAGTGAGCAGGACGACATCGACATGATCCTCTCGAAGTCGATGGGCTACTTCTGGGGCCGAAACGGTCATAAGCTTCCTCGGGCCAACGATGGAACCCATGAAACTGTAGTGATGGGAGGCTATCGCGCCAATTTCGCCGCGCTGCTGCATTTCTCTCAGACGATCCAGTGGAAATGCCAGGTTCCTATCGCGCAGGATACCTGTCTGGTCGAACGACCAGCTGCGCTGATTCATTTCAAGCAGTTGTGGCGCGGTATCTGCGGGAAATTCGCGAAAGGAACTGTCGCCCATTTTGATGGTGACATCAAACGGAGGCTGGTCGGGCAGGCTCAGTCCTGCCGTTGTGACAAGCGCCACTGTGCATGCGTATAGAGGTTTGCGCAGTGGCGCTATGGCGCTTGCGATTGGATCACCTGGTTTCGGGCTGTACTTGTGAAAAGGATATCCTTTGAGAAAGAGCCGCTCTACAAGGTCAACATCATCTAGTCGAGCCATATACTTGCAACTGCCTTTGGTGGTAAAGAGTATCATTAAGCTTATCAGCGTGTATGTTAATGGTGTGGTTAGTATATCATGAGGAAAACTTTCTCTTTCACCTTATTACAAGAGTACCATTGAACTATCTCAATATACAGAAGTGTGATAGGATAAGCGGTGGTGTTTACCTTCCACGGCTAAAGCGAGGGGACTTCGCGCCGCTAAGAGTGTTGAACATCTGCTGTTCTCTTCTAAACTAGTATAAAAGCAACCAGTTCATTTTGTGGGGAATTGAACGCATGAGGACTCATCCAACGCGCTTGCACTCCGCCGATTTTTGGATGAACTATTACTATGTGTTGCTCTTGTTGTGCTTGCTGCTCCTGACTGGTTGCTCAGATTTACTCAATGGCGTTGCCGCGACGAGTACTCCCCAACCAACTCCTACATTTGCCGGGCCATCACTGACCGGCAATCCGGAAAAGAGAGTTGATGGTCGTGCTGAGAACCCATTGATGGGCGAACTGGCGAAAGTGCAGCAGATCATGTCTGGCATGACGCTGGATCAGAAATTGGGACAGCTTATCATTGTCGAGTACCTGGGCAATAGCTACGCGCCGAATCTGCAATACATGATCGCGCAGCAATATGTGGGGGGGTTCCTCTACCAGGCCGTCAATCATAATTTTAATGCGCCCTACAATGTGATCGGGAATGTGGCGAATTTTTCGCGCCAGGCGATGAAGGATGCGAAAATTCCCCTGCTGATCGGCACCGACCAGGAAGGCGGCAATGTCAACCGTTTATTTACCTTTCATGGCAATTTGCCATCGGCGGCGGAGATGGCTGCTACGGGAGATCCACGTGTACCCTTTGCACAGGGAGCGATGGCGGCAAAGTGGTTGGTGCAACTGGGCATCAATGCCGACCTTGCGCCCGTAGTCGATGTACAGAGCGCCAGTCCGCCTGTACCTATACTGCAGACGCGCACGTTTGGAAGCGACCCGAGTGCTGTTGAGACCTACGCGGGCGCGTACTTGAATGGATTGCAACAGAATAGCGTGATGGGCTGTCTCAAACATTTTCCCGGATTGGGTGCGATTGCCTCTGACCCCCATACAGGGCTGCCAATGGTGAATAGAAGCCTCACGCAGTTAGAAACTATTGACCTTGCGCCTTATAAACTCCTGATTCAGAAAGATCACCCCGCGATGATTATGACGACGGATGTTGTGATGCCTGCCATCGATCCCAACCTTCCCGCCGAGCTTTCGCCAGCCGCCATCAATGGCTTGCTGCGCCAGCAGTTGGGTTTTAATGGGGTGGTCATAACCGATGGACTCTACATGGGCGGCATCCGGCAGAGTTGGTCTCTGGCTCAGGCGGCAGTCCTGTCGATTATAGCAGGCGATGATCTTATAGAAGGCCCATATACGATCAGCCAGGTGGCAACAGTGATCGAGGCGTTCAAGCAGGCGATACAGCAGGGAAAGTTGACGATGGAGCGCATCGATCAGTCTGTCGAACGCATCCTCCTCATGAAGATGCAGTACGGTATCATCGAATAATGAGAACAGTTGACATTCTCTCATCTCCAATCAGCAGCGCAGTCAGGCAGTTTCCTCCCGTTGGGAATTGCTTCGCCAAAGGATCACTTTAGGAATTTCGATTTCCGCAAAAGCGAGCACCCGCAGTCCCTCGCCCGCCATCTGGGTGGCGACGTCCAACGCATGGGTGCGATCGGCTTCCGTCGCGCAAGACATACTTTCGACGCAGCGCCTCCACGTCCACACCCGCTACTCAGGCTGCCCACAGGTCAAAAGTGATGTGAAGTGATGGGAAGTGAGATGTCATCCGATAGTGAGTGACTTTCTCAGCAGATCCTGCTAGACTCTTTTCGAGAGGGAAGAGGGTGGCTAAATCAACGTCGAGATAACGCTAAAAAAACACTGAGAGGTCGTACGATGGAAAACACGAGAACCACGAAAGGCGCTGGCCAACGGGAAACGGGTCAATCGTCTCGCCTTACCCAAAACAACTCTACCGTACCAAACAGACGCCCTGGGGGGTCTGCACCGCAAGGAACGCCCCCCACCAGGCGGGTCTCCTGGCTGCGATGGCTCATCTTCATCATCGTCATCAACCTGTTCTTCTACGCCCCGCTCCTCTTTAGTGGCCTGGGTGCGCAGCAGTCGACGATCAACCTATCATACACCAGCTTCCTGCAGCAGGTACAAAATGGCAATGTGAAGGACGTGACCCTCAGCGGCAATGCCGTGTCCGGGGATTTCAAAACGCCTCTTCATCAGCAGCAAGGGGGATCCGGAAACGGCACGGCTGCGTATTCCCAATTCACCAGCTATGTGCCAGAAACAGGCGATCCCAACTTGCTTACCTCGCTAGAGAAAAACGGGGTAAGTGTAACCGCTCAACCCGTGCAGATTCCCTGGTGGCAGACGGCGCTGACGATCCTGCTCAATGCCTTACCCATCCTGCTCCTGGTCTACTTTGGCTACATGGCGCTGCGCGGTTTGCGCCAGTCGCAGCAAGGAGGAGGCATCTTTGGAGTCGGGCGCAGCCGTGCGAAACTCTACAACGAAGAGCGTCCATCCACCACCTTCGCTGACGTTGCAGGAGCCGACGAAGCCAAGGCCGACCTGCGCGAGGAAATCGACTTCCTGCGCGAGCCGCAGCGCTACCTCGCCATTGGGGCACATATTCCCAAAGGCGTGCTGCTGGTCGGCCCTCCAGGTACCGGCAAGACCTTGCTCGCTCGTGCCGTCGCAGGCGAGGCAGGCGTCCCTTTCTATAGTGCAAGTGGCACAGGCTTCGTCGAACTCTTCGTCGGGGTCGGGGCCAGCCGCGTGCGCGATCTCTTTGAGCAGGCCAAGAAGAACGCTCCCTGCATCGTATTTATCGATGAAATCGACGCGGTTGGGCGCACGCGTAGTGGAGCATCGGCTTTCGCCAGCAATGATGAACGGGAACAGACGCTGGAGCAATTGTTGGTGGAAATGGATGGCTTCGAGCCCAATCAGGCCGTTGTCGTCCTTGCCGCCACGAACCGCCCTGACGTGCTCGATCCGGCCCTGCTGCGACCGGGACGTTTCGACCGGCAGATCACCATAGATCTCCCCGAACGGCGTGGCCGCGAAGCCATCCTGCGCATCCATACGCGCGACGTTCCCTTAGCACCTGATGTGAACCTGGAGGACCTGGCACGTGCGACACCAGGCTTCTCGGGAGCAGACCTGGCAAACCTGGTGAACGAGGCGGCGCTCGCGGCCGCACGGCGAGGCAGTGCACAGGTGAGCCACCAGGACTTCGAGAATGCGCTCGACAAACTCCTGCTGGGCGGCAAACGGGAAGCGCTGATAGATGAACGGGAACGCAAGATCGTGGCCTATCATGAAGGTGGACACGCACTGGTAGCGGCGGTATTGCCCGATGTCGATCCGGTCTACAAAGTGACGATCGTGCCGCGCGGGCGTTCGCTGGGTGGCACCCAGTTCCTGCCAGAAGATGACCGGCGCAACTTATCGCGAACCTACCTGATAGAGCGGCTGGCTGTGGCCCTGGGCGGTCGAAGCGCAGAGGAACTCGCGCTGGGAGATATTACAACGGGTGCGGAGAACGACCTCAAGGAAGCCACGCAGTTGGCACGACGCATGGTGAGCGCGTGGGGCATGGGCGAGCAAACGGGGCCGGTGGTCTATGACCTGGAGAGCACGAGTCCCTCCCTCAGCCAGCAACCGCTGGAAGACCACAATCGGGTGTACTCAGAGGCGACGGCCCAGCGCCTGGACAGCGAGGTCGAGCAGCTGATGACGCAAGCCCATCAGCAGGCGCGAAGCGTCTTGACCGAGCACCGCGATGCCCTGGAACGCCTGGCGCAGGCGCTCCTGCAAGAAGAAGTACTCGAGCGCGACCAGGTGCTAGCCATCGTGATGGGAGCGCAGAACACGCAGGGCGGTGCAAGTGGCGAGAAAACATCCCAGAGGACGCCAATCCAGGGAGCTAGCAATCATGCATCTCTCACCAGTACCGACTCCGGCGCATGATAGCTTTGACTGGTCTCCTCTCGGCCTGCGAGTCGCGAACCTGACATGCTCTCTCTGTCCCATGCCTCATTTTTCGATGAGGGAACTGATATCATGTGCCTGCTGTGCTATCCAGGTCTTGAGATCATGGTGTTCCACGATTTGCCGGGCGAGCTCTGCCTTCTGGCGCCGTTCCTCCGGTGACAGCGTCAGTGCCTTGTAGAGCGCCTCTGCCGTTTCCACCATATCGGCTGGCGAGATGGGGATAGAGGCCTCCTCCAGTTGTTGGAATGCTCCACTTGTGCGCGAAAGTATTAACACGCCGTTTCTTTGATTGACGATGGGTCCTTCCTTGGCAACCAGGTTCATCCCGTCAATCAGGGGATTTACCAGCAGTACATCGTAAAACTGTAAGGCGGCGAGAGCCTGGGTGCGGTTGTTTTGGACGAAAGCCTGGATAGGTGTCCACTCGTTCCGGCCGAATTTCTGGTTAATATCCTCGATAAGCTTGAGAATCTCTTCCCTATACCTCCGGTAGATGGATAACGCCTGGCGAGATGGCACAAGAAAAGCCAGAAATGTCACCTTCTCATAAAGCTCAGGATGCCTCTCAAGTATATACGCGTAAGCGTGAAAGCCCTGCACAATGTTCTTTGTTGGTTCGATACGATCCACCCGCATAATGGTGTGTTCGCCAAGCAGAGGTCGTATGTGCTGTGCGGCATGCTTCCCTGCTGCGCTGTGGATGATGCGACGTTCCTCCGAAACCGAAATTGAGATGGGGTAATCACGCACCAGGGTGCGATGGCTTTGTCGAACGATGGCAGCATCTTCAACATCGACGTCAACATCATTGAGTAACGCGGGTACGCCCTCCAGAAAGTTCTGTGCATCGCGTTTAGTCTGGAAGCCAAGAATATCATTGCTTAACAGGCTGTTGTAGATGGCTTGCGTTATCTCGGTGGGCAAGTGCGATTCCCAGTAACGGACTTCCGGCCAGGGGATGTGGATAAATTGCTGCATGATAATGGATGGATGACGGTGACGGATCAGCGTGGGAGCGAGGTAGAGATGGTAGTCATGTAACACCACTATAGTCGATGACGGATTCCGCTCAATCTGAGCACTTACGGCGTCGGCAATTGCCGCATTTGCCTTCGTGTAGCCATTTTCCCAGGCACGCAGAATCCGCTCAAATGGAGGGAAAGCTGCGGAGTGTTCTAAGAGGTAGTGTTGTAAGAACCAGAGGACCTGGTTACTGACGATATCGTAATGGTTGTGATAGACAACCTTTGGAACGGTCACATAGCGAAGCTGTGTCCGCTGACCGGGCAATGGAGACGGTAGTAGCCCATCACGAGCCTGCTGCACTGCCAGACGGTCCCCTTCGGTCATTGCCAGGGCAACCCAGGTTGTATCCATGGAAGGCATTGCCTCGATAAGCGCTGTTACTACACCCCCTTCACCCCTGCGGTATCGCAGTGTTTTGTCCTGGCCCATATAGTATTCAACAGGTCCACGATTTGTAACAATGATGAGATGATCGGCGTGTATCTGCTCGGATAACTTTTGCGGTGATGCTGCACTTTGTGCCTTTTTAGACATCGGTTTTTCCTTTCCATAGAACACGAAAAGTTCTCTTCTTATGTTACTACAGATTGGATAAGAGCATGTATTCTGAACTTCCTATAAATCGTCCTGGATTCAGTATCCCCTCGCAAGATACAATATACCCGTGGCAGGTTCATTACGTGTCAATCTTGAAGAAAGTTACCATTCTGGTGTACATGCGCTAATGCACAGGCGACATGACAGTCGCCTGTGCATTAGCGCATCGAAGAACGCACACCTATGCAGATGCGCCGACGCGTGGAGTGCGTGTTTGGAGCAATATCCACCCGTTCACAACAACAAACAAAATGCCAATAATCCAGGCGGCCCATGCAGCCGAACTGAGTGCTGCAAAGCCCAGGACCCAGGGCGAGATGAACAACAAGACCCCCAGAACTACTGAGAGGTATTCAGGGATCCAGGCAGCGCTAACAAAGGCGAGTGCCACGAGCGCGAGGATGACACCGATCACTCCGATGATCCACGCATCCCAGGAACTTGCCGTATTCGTCGCTGTGCCAAAAACCCACGGGGTGATAAAGAGGATCACTCCTAGCACGAGAGAGACCCAATTTTGCCAATGTGTCCATGCTTTCATAGCCACAACCTCCTTCTTGCTCTGCAACCGTGCAGAGTTCTGTGAGAAGCATGGTGGCGGGCACTATCTTGGCCTTCGGTAGATGTCCGTAACCGATGCTCGTGTAATAATTTGACTGAATACTCAATCGCAAGGGATGGGAACCATCCCAGCGGCTTCCCATCCCAGTGAGGAGCAGTTGCAGCACCCCTTGCCTGAATGGGTCCTGCTCTTGCCTCTAGAAAAGAGTCTAGTAGCATCTGCTGGAGAAATCACTTACCAGCAGATGACATCTCACTTCCACTTACTTCACTCCTGTGCAACTCACCAGCAGCGTGCCAGGGTTGGCGCTCGGGCTAGCCAGGTTGCCCTTGACCCGCTTTGGTGGAGTGAAAGCATCTGGAAACTCTCTCACCAGTTGCTCATCCACCAGAGGACTGACCTATCCCAGAGTGGAATGCAGTCGCTGCTCTTGACCAACTGGAGCGCTTCCACTTTGCACTCGCGGGTGGACGATTTTTTTGTGGTTTGGCCATCTTCCCCTCCCTGGCTAGAGTCTCTTCCACCTTTGCCTCCTCCACCAAATCGGGGGAAGATCAATCTTTAGCTACCCCTTTGCGTAAGCTGGTTTTGCCAGGCGGGGTAGCGTGACAGTCCTGTAGCAGGCCCAAGCTCGCCCGTTTTCGTAGCAAGCCCCCTGGCTTTCTGCTGCAACGTGAAGCAAATGATGTCAACAGCGCTCTCCAGGTCCAGCAGGGACGTATTCAAGACGAGGTCGTACAGATGCGCCTCGTCTGGTTTGTGATGGTACTCCCGCTCCAGATAGCTGGCTCGCTCATGATCTTTCGTGTGGATGCGAGACTCAGCTGTGTGGCGATCGACTCCTTCGCGCTGCATCACATAGGCCACGCGTTTTTCAAAGGGGGAAATGACGCGGACGTGCAAGACATCGCGCAAATCGGCCAGGATCACCTGCGAGGCTCGTCCGACGATCACGACATGTCCTCGTGTAGCGGCAGCTCTCACGACCCTGTTGAACGCGTCATAATACTCTTCATCTGAAAGAAAGGCTTCTGGCGGAGTACTTGCCATCGCAGCTGGATAGAGGTAGAGCAGGCTGTTGAGGGCCTGTAAGACCATTCCTTGGACATGCTCATCATGCACCTCTGTCTCCTGTGTACTCGTACCGATCTCGCTTGCGACACGCTCAACAAGGGCATGGTCGACCAATTGCCACCCCAGGCGCTTTGCCAGGCGGGTCGCAATCTCACCACCCCCGCTGCCATATTCGCGTGAAATGGTCACGGCACGCATCCTCCTCCTGGGAGCGATTTCTTCGTTCATGACCGGTTCCTCCTCTCGTGGAACACTTCTTCTGATGAGTGGCGTTGTCGGCGCGCCCTCATAGTTCTTACTTTCAAATTACTAAGGCGGCTTACTACAAGGACAAAAAACATACTACTTCTCCGACCGGCTGAGCGAAGCCAGGATGCAGTCCGTTGCCGGTCGGAATAAGATCACTTTCTACTTCTCCGACCGGCTGAGCGAAGCCAGGACGCAGTCCGTTGCCGGTCGGAATAAGATCACCTTACGAAGCGCTGAGCGCAGGAAGACCGCGCTCCATTTTCTTCAGGAAGGCACGCAGTTGGTGCTGTTCCTCCTCGGTGAGCGAGGACATGAACTGCATGATGCGGTTGATGCGCTCCGGCAGGATCCGCTCAAAGAGATCAAGCGCTGCTTCGCTGAGTTCAATGCTAAACATGCGTCCGTCTTCCGGATGCTCATCGCGCTTGACCAGCCCCGATCGCTCCAGGCCGGCGAGTAAGCCGGTCATCGTTCCTCGCGTCACGCCGGCGGCTTCGGCTAGCGCCGAAGGTGTCAGACGATAATGCGGGGCCTGGCGGAGCAGCTGGAGTACGATGAGCTTTCCTTCCGAGAGCTCGTAGCGCCCAAAGAAGGCCTGCTGATTGGCAAAGAGATCGCTTGCAACACGCGTGAAGTACAAATAGGTTTCTACCGCGGCGATATCGGCTTCGGGGACCTGGCGTACCAGGTCCAAAAAGAGTTGCTGCCGCGGCGAAAGGCGAAGCGTGCGTTCCATCGGTTCCCTCTTTTCCTTGGTTCTCTCTATGCTAAGGTACTTTACTATCTGCTTCTATTATAAGCCGCCATACTATCTTTGTCAAGGGCTTTGCTGCTTGCTTCACTTCTGTGAGCTTTGTTACGGACCAATTGACGAGTCTGATAACATAACTACAGATCGTCTTTCTGCTCCGACCGGGAATACAGGAGTGATGGCGACGCTTGTGGCGATCATGGGCCGTGAGTTCATGAGGTCCGAGAACAAGCAGAATGCGTAGCGTTTATATAAAAAGCAAGGAGCAGCGTATGTTTGAAGCACAATTCAGGATCGTCGCCCAGGTCAATAGTAACGAGCAAGGGCAACGGGTTTTTCAAGTCACGAAGCGTGAAGTGCCAGCAAACGATACTGAGTTCTCATCCCTGCTCGCGACGGTGTATCAGCAGGATGTGTACCGAACACTTCGAGCCGGTGATAGCTTGACAATTACAGTGCATCTTGATCTTCCGCCAAGGGGGATTGAACGAACGGTGCGCTTTCGAGAGGATCAGCAATTTGAGGAAGAAGGTATGCAACAACCAATGCCGGACCTGCTTCCTCTAGTGGTACCGATGTTTGAGCAGTTTATGCAACAGGTGGCTCCAGGTGATGTTTTCACGGTCATATTTCGTGTACAGCGTCTCTAGTGAGGCTAAAATTCGCTCATGCTCTACTTATGCTCCCCGTTTGTCGATGTCTGTCGGGGTCTGCAATGGCATCGGCATGGACATACCTGGCATGTCCATGGCTGCCATTGCAGCCGCGGGCATCACGACAAAGGGGCGCATCATGTCGTGGTCCTCGTGTTCCAGCAGGTGACAGTGGTACATGAAGCGCCCTGTGAAGCCATCGAAGGTAGCGGCAATCGAGACAAACTCACCCGGGTTCACCCGCACGGTGTCTTTCCAGCCCATTTCGTTCTCATCGAGCGTCCCATGCTTTTGAAAAAAGACAGGTGCAGTCGTTCCTCCCGTTTCTGGATTGAAGCCGTCCTTATTGTAGAGGTCTCTGCTGAGCGCCTGGAACTGGACGAGGTGCACATGGAAGGGATGGGTGTCTTCCGTCAGGTTGATGATACTCCATACTTCTGTCGAACCATAGGCGACGAACCAGTTCACGGTATCCTCAAACTGCTTAGCGACGGTGCGATACTGCATGGTTTTCCCCTGCTCGTCTGTCATCGCAATCAGTGCTTCTCCCGCGGTGGCTTCTCCTTCCTGCACCTCTGCGAGCTCACGTAGGGTGAGCATGCCGTCGGGATACTCTACTAAGGCGACGAGTCGGTGCTGGTGATTCGGGGGTAACCGGTCATGTTCGAGCCGGCGGTACGATGACGACAAGGTCGCGGACAGGACGAAGGGATCATCCACTGGCTGCGATGAGACGCGAAACTCCATCACCTCCGGGTGAGGGAGCCGGTTATCAAGATCGGGCGTCCCAGGTGGTTGGGTTGCCGGACTGTTATCAAACGGCGCGCCAGCGGTGTTGACCAGGGTCAGCCGCTGGCCTCGCAACGTGCGAAAGTCCACGATGAGATCGGCGCGCTCGGCGGGCGCGAGTATGAGTCCATCTTGTGGTACAGCCACCGGCCGACCGAGTAACCCCCCATCCGTACCGATCTGCGTGATCTTGTCGAGTGCTAGCTTCCCCTGTTCGTCGAGAAGCACGAGTCGATAGAAGCGTGAGTTCGACCCGTTGAGCAGGCGCAGTCGGTACTGCCGAGCTTCGACCGGGAGGTACGGCCAGATGGTGCCATTGACGAGTGTGAATGGGCCAAAGAACTCCATCGTGCC
>WNGP01000328.1_pt1 | contig 36214 bp, 35 predicted proteins | sample 5407671 | NCBI WGS metagenome assembly WNGP01 (sample SAMN13153381, study PRJNA577476) | soil metagenome | isolation source: 40 cm soil or saprolite under Garry oak tree replicate 2 | place: USA:California | collected 2016-06-15 | reverse complement strand
ACACCTTCGTCACCACACTCGTCCGCGGAGGCACCGACCTGGTGACCGTCGCCGAGCTGGCCGGGCACGCCCGCCTGGAGACCACCAGGGCGTACAGCCTGCCCACCGACGAGGACAAGACCAAAGCCCTGAACCTCCTCATCACCGACCAGTAACCGAACCCTGACCTGCAACGACATCAGATAAAGATCAACTCACGGCGGGTTTCGTCCTTATCTTTGCTTGACCCGAGGTGGAGCGCGGCGGCGAGCATCGCCTCATCGGTGACGGCGGCACCGCCGATCGACTTGCCCCGGCCGCGGGCTGACTCGTGGCCTTCCAGGGTGCGGTCGCGGATGTACTCGCGTTCCATCCCCGACAGCGCGGCGAGCACGGTGAACACGACTCCGGACGGGTCGTGGGAGCCCTGCAGCTCGCCGGTGAGGAACTCCAGCCCGATGCCGTCGGCGCGCAGCTGCTCGGCGAGCGCGGCGAGCTCGATGCCGCGGCCGAGCCGCTTGTGCTCGTGCACCACGATCGTGACCGCGGCGCCGGACGCGCGGATCTCCCGGGCAAGGGCGACGGCCTTGTCGAGCTCGGGGCGGGTGACCGCGCGAGTCGAGATCTTCTCGGCGAAGATCCGGGTGACGCCCGAGGCCTTCAGCGAGTCGGTCTGGGTGTCGAGCGACTGGCGTGCAGTGGACGCGCGGGCATACCCGATCCGCACGTGCCCGCCGTCGCGGCGGCTGCCGCAGGGCGGGGCAGCTCTGCCCAGGCCGAGCCCGGCCTGCGCAGCGGCGGGACCGGGATGCTCAGTGCCTTCGCCAGGCGGGGAACGAGCCGGAACCGGGCGGTGTGGTACTGGGCCGCCACTTTCCCCCGGCCAGTCCGGCACGGTGACCCAGCTGGGGCGGCGCAGGAGGACATCGGGCAGTCGTTCGCCTCAACGCTCAGGAAGTCGTCGGCACTCACCCGAAGATCGTTTCATGTGGGTGTTTCATTCGTCCAGCCATTTGCAACGACTCATGAAACGGCAGTGCTCCAGGTGGCAGACGCCTCCCGGTGCGCTGTTTCACAGGTGATCACCTGTGAAACACCGCCATCGTTCGCCGGCACGGGCCACCGCATGAAACCATAGTGCGTACCGGAAATACGAAGAATCCAAAGGGGCTGTAGTGCGGTATGGCTTGCGCTAAAGCGATCGATCTATTCGGAAATACGACGGAATGTGATGTCGCTGAGATTGTCAACCGGGCGAGCCTGCGGGATGATCAAGGCAATAACTACATGACTATATTCCAGGTTAGCGGGCAGCGTTACCCGTCGATGGTCATTTATTTCAAGGATGAACGCGCGGTCGTTACGCATATTAACGAAGAAGGATCCGGAGTGCAGTTGCTGACAAGCGACTCGCCGGACGGCGCGAATGGGGAAGTGGATTTCCTCAGCCCATTCGAAGGGTATGATACCTTTACCGAGGATTTCATCGTGACGTCGGCTACGGCAGTCAAGTTCCTGGAGGCTTTTGTCAACGGCGCGCCATGGCCTGAACTCCCATTTTGGGAGACGTTGTAGTCGACGGCCAGAGAATGGCCTGAACCACCTCCGGAAACGACGGTGGCGCCGACTGGTCAGATAACAATGGGACCTGTCAGCACCGCTAGGGCGTTCCCGCTGGATGGCAGTTACTTCGTCCCCGCAGGGCTCGCTAGCGCCACTGGTCGTGCCAGTAAACCCGCTAGCTGGCCCGGCCAGCGGCCGTTTGCCGGTCCGTCGCCGTTTCGGGGGTACTTGGGCTGTCCCTGTGTGGCCAGGCCGCCTCATGCGGCGGTGAGGTCGAGGCGAGTGTCCATGTCGAGACGGAACCGCCCATAGGGGTTGACGTGCGACCAGAACAGCGGGGACAGGCCGCGCCGGTCTTCCTCGGTGAGCTTCCCGGCCCAGGCCGGGTCGCGCAGGACCGCCTGGAGAAGCTGGGTGTTGATGAAGACCAGGCTCGACTGCAATAGGTGGAGCGCGAGCACGGAGACCTCGGCGTGCTCGCGATCGTCGCCGGTTATCACGCCCTCGCGGCCGTAGTAGATCTTGTCGTTGGCGGAGTTCCAGTTCTCGACGACCTGCAGGCCGGTGTGGATCTCGCGGCGCAGCTGCAGGTCGGCGAGGTAGTCGCAGGCGAAGATGGTCCGCACGGCCCGGCCGAGTTCCTCCAGGGCGAGGTAGACGGGGTGCTTGGGGCCGCCGCCCTTGGTGAAGCGGCGCAGCACCTGGTCGGTCTCGGCGGTCCGCAGCCGCAGCGCGGTGGCGTACTTGACCATCTGGTCGTAGTTGCAGGCTATCAATTCCCAGTCGATGGGCCGCTTCTTGAGGATCTTCTCCAGCCTGGGCCAGGCGGCCTGGGTGGCACCGGGGGCGTAGAGCTGGATCGCGCCGATGTTCTTCAGCCGGGGCAGGAGCTTGAAGCCGAGCAGTTCGGTGAAGGCGAAGCCCACAAGGCTGGCGCCGTGGGTGTCGGTGTAGTTGGCCTCGATCCCGGCGTCGGTGCCGTGCCGGAGCAGGCCCTCGATCATCGCGGCGACCTCGGAGGACGAACAGGACTTGAGCTGGGAGTAGACGCACAGGCGGCCCCGCTCGACGTGCCAGTAGATCATCACGCCGTAGCCGCCGTAGCGGGCGTGGAACTCGGTCATCAGGTTGGAGTCCCAGGAGGCGAACCGCTTGGAGTCCGACGCGGTGCTGGTCGCCTCGCCCCACCACTCCGGGTCGCGCGCCTCCAGGGTCGCGTTGACCACCGTGGTGACCGCGGCCCGCAGGTTCTCGCGGGTGACGTAGGTGGCGCGGACGTGCCGGAGCTCGGCCTCGCCGATGCCGTGCTCGCCGGTGACGGCCATCTGCCGGATGCCCATGTTGGTGCCGAGCGCGAACAGCACCAGCAGCAGCCGCCGGTTCAAGGTGGCGCGGTCGAGCACCTCGCGGCTGGCGACGGAGGCGAACGAGTCGGTGAAGCCGGTGATGAACGCGGTGTCCTTCAAGATGTCGAGCAGGTCGATGGTGCCCCAGCGGCGCTCGACCTCGGGCTTGAGCGCGCCCAGGTTCCTCGGCTCGGGGAGCTTTTCCAGCTTCGGGACGCTCACCCACGGGCTGCCCTGCCGGGTGATGATCCGCACCCCGCCGCTGGTCCCTCTGGCCAGGGCCGTGTCAAGCCGCGTGAGCCCGTCATCCAGCCGCTTCCGCAGGCCGGCGACGAACTCTGTGGCGTCCAGGGGCTTGGCCAGGGCGGCATAGTGGACGTCGCGGTTGTCCTCGAAGTCGCCTGGCAGGTCCTCGTCTGGGTTCTTCCAGCGGCCAGCGCCCTGGACGTACACCTCGCGGCGGCGCAGCGCATCCCGCAGCGCGATCAGCACGCACAGCTCGTACGGGATGCGCTCGACCCGGCCGTCGCCGTCGACGACGCCGTCCAGCCACGCCTTCGGCACCACCCCGTCGACCGGCACCTTCTCCTCGGCTGCGTAGAGCTTCTGGTCGCTGTCGGCACCCGCGTAGCGGGCGAGCAGGCCGATGGCGTCCATGACAGGCCGGTATGCGTTGTTGTTGCACCGGAACTCCAGCGCGGCCAGCAACGGGGCGAGCATCCGCCGGTAGTAGTGCGAGTAGGAGCCGCGCAGCTGGTAGCGGACCCGCTCGGCCACCGCCCGCTCGGTCGCCTTCAGCTCCCTGGCCAGCGCGCTCAGCGTCTTCACCCCGCCTGGCACCACTGGGTACACCGCGTCCCGCACCGTGTTGTCGGGGTGCTCGAGTACGGCGTCGACCATCTTGGTGAAGATGCCGCGCTTGCCCGGCACGTTCGCCAGCTCGCCGATCAGCTCCTTCTCCACCCGCCGCTCGGCACGGGCGTTGATCCGGTGGATCAGCCCGGTCAGCAGCTCCACCAGGCCGTCGACAAGCTCGGCCTGCCGGGTCCAGCACAGCACAGCCAGCAGCGCGTATCGCACCGGCTCGCCGCAGTCCTCAAAGTCCGACGGGTACATGCGCGCCGCCCGCGCCCGCCACGCCGCCACGATCCGGTCCGAGGCGCTGCCGAACACCGCCTCGTCCAACCCGAGGGCCCGCACCGTCGACAGCTTGCCGATCTCGGCCAGCAGCGTGTCCAGCCCCAGCGGCCCCGGGTCGGACTTCAGCTCGGCCAGCACGTTCGGCCGCGACAGCAGCTCTTCCAGTCGGCCGCACACCACGGGCCCAAGCCGCCCGGCGGTCGTCGCAGCGAAGGCATCGTCGAACTGCCGGCAGCCCGAAGCGATCACACGCTCTACCTGGCCGGTGCTCGGCGGCTCCACCTTCTCGCTGCGGCAGCGCCGCCGCAGCGCGGCCGCCAGGCGGTCCCGGTTCGTCTCCGTCGGGCATATCTCCTGGGCCAGCCACTGCGCCCAGCGGTCCTCATCGGCTTCAGTCGGCGGCCGGGTCCCGTACGCCCGGCGGATCTGCGCCCTGTGGTACTCGATCGTCCGGCCCCGCCAGGAATACTTGGCGAACAGCGCGGGCTCGACCTTCACCAGCGAGCCCAGGTAGGTCACCGCAGCCTGCGGGACCTCTTCGCGGTAGGCCGGGAACCGGCCCTCGATCTCGTAGAACTTGAGCATTACCGTGAACCCGAGGCGCGTCACGCCCGTCTTGTTCGCGATCAGGTCCCAGTCGCTCCCGGTCAGCGTCCACGCGTCGATCAGTTCGTCCGGCTCCCACTCAGCCCGCACCCCGTGGCCCTCTCGTTAGCGACTACCGAAACAATCGCCAACCACGATGAGGAACAGGAGCCGCCCATTCCGGCGGTATGCCTCACTTGTGACCGCTACGTACCGAATCCGATAGATGTCATAACGCTACTTTGCGGTTGGCCGTAGCTATAGGAGTTCCAGGCCTTGACGCCGCGCTCGGCCTGCTAGCCATGGCACAGGCCGGACCGCTGGATGAACTGCAGCGTGCCCGCGGCGACCTGTTGCGCGCCCAGATCGCGTTCGCCTCGAGTCATGGCCGTGACGCGCCGCCGCTCATGCTCAGCGCGGCCAAGCGGCTCGAGACGCTGGACGTCGGGCTGGCCCGCGAGACCTACCTGGAGGCTTCACCGCCGCGCTGTTCGTCGGCCGCCTGTCTCCGGCGGTCGGGGACGTGGCCAGAGCCGCACGTATGGCGCCCGCGCCACTGGCCCCGGCGCGCCCCCGATCTGCTCCTGGACGGCCTGGCGCTGCTGGTCACGGAGGGCTATGCGGCCGGGACGCCCGCCCTGAGACGGGCGCTGCTCGCCTTCCGCAGTCAGGACATCTCGGCGGAGGAGGGGCTGAGCTGGCTGTGGCTCGCCGGACGGGTGGCCATGGCGGTGTGGGACGACGAGACATGGCACATCCTGGCCAGCCATCACGTCAAGCTCGCGCGTGATGCGGGGGCATTCAGTGAGCTCCCCCTCGCGGTCCGGTCCCGCATCCTCCTGCACGCACACGCGGGCGAGCTAGAGCAGGGCGCGGCGCTCATCGCGGAGGCGCAGGCGGTCGCCGACGCGACCGGGAGCCAGCTCGGGCCCTACGGTGCCTTGGGCGTCGCCGCGTGGCGGGGCCGTGAGGCCGAGGCCACCGAGCTCATCCAGGCCACCATGGACGGCGTGACGAGCCGTGGTGAGGGGAGGGGAGTGACCAGCCAGTACGCCGCCGCCTTGCTGTACAACGGCCTCGGCCACTACGACAAGGCCCTCGCCGCCGCCGAGCTGGTGTGCGAGTACGACGACCTGGGCGTCCTCGGATGGTCGCTCACCGAGCTGGTCGAGGCGGCCGTCCGCAGCAGCCAGCCCGCGCGCGCATCCGACGCTCTCCAGCGGCTTTCCGAGACGACCCGCGCCAGCGGCACCGACTGGGCGCTTGGCACCGAGGCGCGCTCGCGTGCCCTGCTGAGTGAGGGTGAGACCGCCGAGAACTGCTATCGCGAGGCGATCGAGCGGCTCGGCCGTACCCGCATGCGCCCGGCCGTGGCCCGCGCCCACCTCCTGTACGGCGAATGGCTGCGCCGCGAGAACCGGCGCCGGGACGCCCGCGCCGAGCTGCGGACCGCCCATGGCCTGTTCACCACGATGGGCACCGAGGCGTTCGCCGAGCGGGCCCGGCGTGAGCTGCTGGCCACCGGCGACACGGTGCGCAAGCGGACGGTCCAGACGGTCAGCGAGCTCACCGCCCAGGAGGCGCACATCGCCCGGCTCGCCGTCGACGGCCGCACCAACGTGGAGATCGGTGCCCAGCTATTCCTCAGCACCCGGACCGTCGAATGGCATCTCAGCAAGGTGTACACCAAGCTCGGAGTCGGCTCACGCCGAGAGCTGCGGCGGGCCCTGGCCAGCCTCGGGCAGGCAGACCCACAGGCCTAGCGACCGGCGACCCAGACACCAGCCGGCCACGCCAGCTTGGACTGACTCCTCACTCGATGCCCCGCGACTTGCCCTTCGGGCTCCGTTGCGGCTCAGGTTTACTGGACACCAACTAACGAATCCTGACGCCAACTGCCGACTGGAGCGGCACGCTTGAGGGCGAGCGGCTCCACTCGCAGCGGTTTTCCGTAGGTCCCGTAGGGCGATCCTGCCCCGGACGACCACTGACGCTGGCGAGGCGGTCGGCGGTCGGCCGGGGTCTCCACTATCGCGATCTCCGCCCGGACGTCCTCGAGCCGCACCACGCGGTCCACCTAACCGCCCTCGACCGGCCCCTCGCCCTGCAGCTTGAGTCCGAGCTCGAAGAGAATGTGGCCGACGATGTCGAGACCGGCCTGGCGGCTCCGTCCCAGGGGCAGACGCGGCAACCGTGGCCGCACCACAGCAAGGAGACCCAGCATGACGAAGTATCTGCTTCTCAAGCACTACCGCGGCGCCCCCGAGGCCGTCAACGACGTCCCGATGGACCAATGGACCCCGGAGGAGATCGAGGACCACCTGCAGTTCATGGCCGACTTCGCCGCCCGCCTCGAGGGCACCGGTGAGTACGTCGACAGCCAGGCGCTCTCGCCCGAGGGCACGTTCGTCCGGTACGACGGGGAGGGCCGGCCGCCGGTCACCGACGGGCCCTTCGCCGAGACCAAGGACCTGATCGCCGGTTGGATGGTGATCGACGTCGACACCTACGAGCGCGCGCTCGCGCTCGCCGGTGAGTTGTCGGCTGCCCCCGGAGCCGGCGGCAAGCCGATCCACGAGTGGCTCGAGGTGCGCCCGTTCCTGAGCGCACCGCCGACGGTCATCGAGTGACCGAACCGGCCAGGGCAGATCAGGTGATGGACGAACTGCTGCTGAGGCAGCTGACTCCCGCAGTGATCGGCGTCCTCGTGCATCGCGGAGTTGACTTCACGACGGCCGAGGACGCCGTGCAGGAAGCACTCATCCAGGCCGCGCTGACCTGGCCGGACCGGCAGCCCGCCGACCCGAAGGGCTGGCTGGTCACGGTTGCCTGGCGCAAGTTCCTCGACGCCCACCGCTCCGAGGCCTCGCGTCGCGACCGGGAGCAGCGGGCCGAGGCCGAGCCACCGCCCGGACCGACCGAGACCGCAGACGACACGTTGCAGCTCTTCTTCCTGTGCGCCCACCCGTCGCTGACCCCGGCCTCCGCGGTGGCCCTCACGCTGCGCGCCGTCGGTGGCTTGACCACCCGGCAGATCGCCCAGGCCTACCTCGTACCGGAGGTGACCATGGCGCAGCGGATCAGCCGGGCCAAACGCACGGTCGGTGACGTGCGGTTCGAGGAGCCAGGCGACCTGGCGACGGTGCTGCGGGTGCTCTACCTGGTCTTCAACGAGGGCTACACCGGCGACGTCGACCTGGCGGCCGAGGCGATCCGGCTCACCCGGCAGTTGGCGTCGATGACCGATAACGAGGAGACCGCAGGGCTGCTGGCATTGATGCTGCTGCACCACGCTCGGCGACCGGCGCGGACCCGGCGCGACGGCAGCCTGGTCCCCCTGGCCGAGCAGGACCGCTCCCGCTGGAACACCCGGCTCATCGCCGAGGGCGTCGCAGTCCTGCAGACAGCGCTGGGTCGCGACCGACTCGGTGAGTTCCAAGCACAGGCCGCCATCGCCGCCCTGCACGCCGACGCGCCGCGCGCCGAGGAGACCGACTGGGTGCAGATCGTCGGCTGGTACGACGAGCTGCTCCGGCTCACCGGCAGCCCGATCGTGCAGCTCAACCGGGCCGTCGCGATCGGCGAGGCCGATGGCCCCGTGGCCGGCCTCGCGGCCCTGGCCACGGTGGACCCTGGCCTGCCCCGCTATACCGCCGCCTCGGCGTACCTCCACGAGAAGGCGGGCGACCTGCTGACTGCGGCACGGTTGTACGCCGACGCCGCCCGGTCCGCCCCCAACCTCGCCGAACGTGACCACCTCACACGACAGGCGGCGCGGATCAATCACGCGCTGCGTGGGTGAGCCTGCTGGTCAACCCGTTCCGCAAGAGGAACCGCTTGCAGGAACGCCGGCCGTTGGCCGCAACCTGACGGTAGAAGCGGAGCGCGTCGTCGGCATTGTCCCATCTCGATAGACCTGGCACACATGTCGATCGGTGACCTGGGCTGCGCCATTTGACTGAGACTGCGCGGCCGTCTCTGTCTCAGGACTCATGGCACAGATCGCCGCCGACGCTGTCGGCTATGGTGAAGGCATGTGTTGCTTCGCTGCCATGACTACCCGGACCGCCGCTTAGCGGCGGTACCGAGGCTGCCGTAACCGCGGCCTCATTGCCTGCCCCTGCCCGGGGCAGTGCCAGGACGTACCGCCGGATCAGTGTCCTGCCGGCAGTCACGCGCGTATTCCTGTGCTGCCGGGTCATCCTGCCTGACCAGGGGAGTCATGTCGCAGTCGCAGCGTTTCGATTCACAGTGCGAAGAACCATTCCCGTGCCCGTCCGCAGCCGGACCCGCCGTCACGCAGGACCCGCGTGCCGCCACCCTGGTCCTGATGGTCGGGCTCCCCGCAGCCGGGAAAACCACCCGGGCCAAAGAGCTCGCCGCCACGCACCAGGCGCTGCGGCTGACCCCGGATCACTGGATGATCCCGCTGTTCGGGGATTCGATGGCCGACGGCAAGCGCTGGGTGCTCGAAGGCCGGCTCATCTCGGTCGCCCTTCAGGCGCTGCGACTGGGGACCAGCGTCGTGCTCGACTACGGGCTCTGGGGCCGCGATGAACGGTCGGCACTGCGCTGGCTGGCCCCGTCGGCCGGGGCAGCATGCCAGGTGGTCTATCTGCCCGTGGACAAAGACGTCCAGCTCGCCCGCATCGCACACCGCCAGGAAACGACACCGCACCAGACATTCCCGATGAGCGAGGCCGATGTGGACGCGTGGCGGGAGCAATTCCAGGTGCCTGACGCCGCCGAACTCAACGGCGGTGAGATCCCCGCCCCGCCAGCGGGGTGGCCGGCCTGGCCAGAGTGGGCAGTAAGCCACTGGCCCTCATGCACCGACAGCTAACCCAACTGGCCTAACGGCGTTCGTGCTGGCCAGCGGTGCCGCTGGAGTATTACCGCAGGTCAGCCGACGCGTTCGCACGGGCGGCGGGCGTCGCGAACATCCGCGCTCGCCGCCCGGGAAGGCCAGGCATTTTGAAGACCGACGAACAACACCCCGCTGCAGTGTCAGGTCTGCTGAGACAACAAGCAGATGCGTCAGATTGGCTGAGACTGCGTCACCGCAACTGAGACGGGACAGGCATCGCCAGACCCCGCACGTTACAAGCAGCGCAACACCGTCGAGCGCTGCAGACTATTACTTGACATAATGTACATTATCGGCACTTAACAGGGCGAGTTGCATACCTCGCCGACGTGAGACTGTCCCGTGCCACGGAACGATGTCGTATGCCAGCCATCATGTCGGAAGACATGCCGTACCGCGGCTGTCATGTCGCGACGGTGTACGGTCCTCGTATGGAGGTCGCTGAGCTGGCACATCTGCGCCGGGCCCGGGACTTGCTGGATCGTGAGTACGCGCGGCCGCTGGACGTCCCGGTGATGGCGCGCGCTGCGCTGATGTCACCGTCACTGTTCTCCCGCCGGTTCCGCGAGGCGTACGGCGATACACCGTACGGCTACTTGCAGGCCAGGCGCGTAGAACGGGCGATGGCGCTGTTGCGCAGCGGCCACATGTCGGTGACTGACGTGTGCATAGCCGTGGGATTCACCTCGCTCGGCTCGTTCAGCTCGACGTTCACGCGCCTTGTAGGCGAGCCGCCGTCCGCCTACAAGGCGCGTGACCACTCGCGGCTCGCACCGGTCCCGCCGTGCATGACGCGCGCCTGGGCGCGCCCGGGGTGGATCGCACAGCCATGCAGGATCGGAGAAGCGTTCCTGGCCGACCGCGCGTAGGGTCGCTGACATGGCACTTTCCATTACGCACACGCCCGTGTACTGCACTGACCTGGATGAGGCGCTCGCCTTCTACACCCAGCGGCTCGGCTTCGAGGTCCGCGACGACGTCCCGATGGGGCCGGAGATGCGCTGGCTCACCGTACATGCCCCCGGTGACCCTCACGACCTGCTGCTGGCGGCTGTGGACCACCACATCCCGCCGGCCAACCGGCAGGCGATGCGCGAGATCGTCGCCAAGGGCGACCTGGCGGTCTTCATTCAGGTTGACAACCTGGACAAGACCTTCGAGTCGCTGCGTGCCGCCGGGGCGGAGATCCTCCAGGAGCCCGTTGACCAGCCCTACGGCGTCCGTGACGCCGCCGTCCGCGATCCCAGCGGTAACCACCTTCGGCTGAGCCAACCACTGGGGGCGCAGGCCTGAGTTCCGGTACCGGCAAGCCCGACGCGACTGAGGCCCGGGAACGACATGATGGCTGAGGCGGAACACAGGCTGAGTGTCTCAGAAACATGTCGTTTCCCAGCTTTTAGCCGACATGATCACTGAGACGGGACAATTTTTGTCCCGTGATAGCCAACGTGTCCGCGGGTGCCTGCCCCTGGTGCGGCCCGGCTCATGTTAGCTGTCGCGGGACAATGCGATAGGTACACATTTGGTGCTGTTCCGTGTAGTAGCATTCTCAGTATGGAGCGATCTGGTCACCGGCTGAATGTCACGCTCGATCCCGAGCATGCTGCCCGGCTGGCGCGGCTTGCTGAGCGCACCCACGTGCAGGAAGGCACTCTCGCGCGGTCATTGCTGTCGGCCGCTATCGAGGAAGCCGATCCCGACGCCCGCAACATCGTGGCGATGCTTGATGGGATCCCGGGCGCCTACGAGCACGCCATGCAGAGCCTGGATCGTGCCCGTGCGGGCGGGACGATCCCCCTTGATGAGCTCTAGGCGTTGGCCGAGGTAAGACTTAGCGTCGATGCGGTCGAAGACCTCGACCGCATGATCCTCACGCACAGCCTTCCGGCCGACACCAGGGACCGGGTCAGGCGTTCACTGCGCGTTCTGGAGCAGTTTCCCCGGATCGGCCGACAGCTTGAGGGGCGCTGGAGGCCGTTGCGGTTCATCCTCGGGCCATGGCGGTGGATGCTCATCCTCTACAGCTACGAGGAGCCTGACGACCTTGTTCTTGTCGTCGCCTTCCAGGACGCACGGTCGTCGGCCGCTGCCACCGCGGGATGAATTCTGTCGAGCGCCGGCCGAGCTTGCACAGCACCTCGTGCAAGTCGTCGGCGAGCTGCTTACTGGGGGTGACATAGCGGCGGCTGGCGGGGTGGTTGTGCGGCGAGCCGTCGCCTTTTGGTAAACGTAGCCAGGAACGCTTCGATCATCTCTGGCCGGGCCGCAGGCCGACGGTATCGAGGATCTGGGCCGTGAACGGTGCGTGCATGCGGTCGTAGCGGGCCTGATTCCTGATCCAGTGGGCGACGCCCTCGCCGGAGTTCCAGTGCTCGGCCTGCGCCGTGTTCGCGATGCTCATCTGTCGTCTCCTCGCCGGTGGATCGTGCCCGCGGAGTCCGCGACCGCACCCACCCTTATCTCCTCAAGTGCGGCCCGGAGCCGGCCACCGTCGCCAGTGGTTTCGGCGCGCTCGGCCAGCGCCGCGCCGAGGCGGTCCATCAGGGTGCTGGCCACGCCCTGGAGCAGAAGAGGCCGGGCGCGCCGCAATAGGTCGGGCAACTCCCCCACGCGGCTGGTGGCCGAGACCGGCTCCCAGACGCGGTCAACGATCAGGTCGGCCAGCTTGCGCGCCAGCTCGCCGAGGTCATCGGCGAGCACCTCGATCACGTCAAGCGTCTCCTCCAGCGAGACGCCGGCCCTCACCCAGTCGGCCACGAGGCCGAGCAACGCGGGACTGCGCACCAGGAAGTGGTCCTCGCCGTGCGCGTGCACCAGCCCGATCCGGCGAGCGCGGCTGAGCGTGGCCTCCTCCAGCGCCGGCAGCCGCTGGAACAGTTCGGCCTGGGTCAGCCGCAGCGGCGTCTCGTCCAGCGCGGCCTGGCTCTCGTCGACGCCGAGCAAGGTAGTGAGGTCCGTTCCGCTCTCCCACGCCCCGAGCAGGTCCCGTATTCCGGCCAGCGAGTAACCGCGGCGCTGCAGGCGGGTGATGAGCTGCAGGCGCTGGACGTGCCGACGTCCGTACATGCCCAGGCGTCCGGCCCGTTCGGGCGGTGGCAGCAGACGCATCGTGTGGTACTCGCGGATCGTGCGAACCGGCAACTGGACCCGCTGGGCGAGGTCGTCGATGGTCAGCGGTTCATCCGTCTCCGCCGTGGCAGCCATGACTAGACAATACCATGGAACACTGTTACGGTAAACACCGTGACGGTTAATACTGACCTGGTTGGATCACTGATCAGAGTGCTGCGGAGTGCCACCGGCACGCCGGGCCTGGAGTACGAGCGGCCGCCCGAGCCGATGCAGGGCGGCTTCTGGGCCGAGCTCTTCTCGTTCTCGCTGGCGAATCCGCCGGACGGCTGGCCGGCCGAGCTGGTCGCCCGCCTGATGCCCGATCCCGGCTTGGCGCGCAAGGAGACGATCGTGCAGAGCGCGGTGGCCGCCGCGGGCTTCCCGACTCCGTTCGTGCGAGCGTCCGGGGGCCCGGACTGCGGCCTGGGCCGGGCATTCATGGTCATGGACAGGGCCGCGGGCGGGTCGGCGCTGTCCGGTCTGGACGGCGTGGTGACCCCGGCCGCGGTGCGGCGGCTGCTGCGCCAGATCCCGGAGCTGCTGGCCGGGTCGATGGCGCGGCTGCACGCGCTCGACCCGGACCTGGTGCGCGGTGAGCTCGAGCAGGTCCGCGAGGTGCCGGTGACGGTGGCCGGACTGCTCTCGGCACTGGCGCGGTTCGCCACCGAGTTCGGGCGTCCCGACCTGGTCAGCGCGGCCCGCTGGCTGGCAGATCACCCGCCCGGGCCGGCGCCGGGCGTCATCTGCCACGGTGACCTGCATCCGTTCAACCTGCTCGCCGACGGCGACCGGGTGACCGTGCTCGACTGGAGCACCGCGTTGCTCGCGCCGCGAGCGCACGACGTCGCGTTCACCTCGCTGCTGCTCAGCGAGCCGCCGCTGCGCGTGCCGGGCTGGCAGCGGCCGCTCGTCCGGATGTTCGGCCGGGTGCTGGCCCGCCGGTTTGTCCGCGATTACCAGCGTCGGACGGCGGTGACGGTCGAGCCCGGCGAGCTGAGCTGGCACCAGACCGTCGTCTGCCTGCGCGCGCTCGTCGAGGTGGCCGGCTGGGTCCACCAGGGCGTGGCCGGCTCGCGCGAAGGACATCCGTGGCTGGTGTCCGGACCGGCCTTCGCCCGGCGGCTCGCCGCCTTGACCGGGGCTCCGGTACGCGCGCACTGAGCCGCGGCGGAGCTGCAGGCATTCTTTGACGCGGCCGATGATCTGGTGGACCGTGAATACGCTTCCGGTTCCAAGCGGTAGCTGCCTGCTCTGCGGGACTCTATCGCCTTCAAGGTGTGCTATGCCTATGGCCTGCGGCGCCGCGAGCTGGCGATGCTGGAGACGACCGACTTCGGGCCCAACCCGCATGTGCCGAAGTACAAGAACTTCGGGTGCGTGGAGGTCCGGTACGCGAAGGGAACCAGGGGATCGGGACCAAGGCGCCGGACGGTCCTGACCAGCCCCGAGTTCGAGTGGGTGGTCGGCCTGCTGACTTCTGGCTCTCCCCCGCCGGCCGCGCGCGCTTCCCGGCCGCTGACCGGTCGCTCAGCTTGTGGCCAGGCGAGCGCGGCGGGTGCCCGCCCCGAAGCGCTGACCATCCCGCCGTGCCGTGAGCCCCCTCCGGGGACCTTTACCGCGACATCGAAGCCATCGAGATCAGCCCCTCCTGACCGCCTGACGACGAATGCCTTCGCGGAGCGCCGGGTCACTTGCGCCGCGACGGGCGATGATGGACCGATGGTGAATATCCACTCCGGCCAAGAACCCCCAATGGTCCGGTTGCCGACTGAGTGGGGCCGCACTCGCGAGGCCCTGCACGCACTCGCATGGCGCGACTTGCTTGACCTCTTTCCGGGCACTTTGGAATCTCTCCTGGGGCTGGCCGCGAGCCGAACCGGGACAACAGCCGTGGCGATGAGCGAGGGGGTGACGGTCGGGTTCGCCGGCCGCTGCGGGTCGGACCTCTTCGTCGTGTGCGACGAATGTCAAGGAGACCGCGCCGTCATCGAGCTAAAGGGCCCGACAGCCCAGATGAACCCGCGCAAGGACGGCGATGCGGAGGTATGGCAAACCGTCTTCTACCGGAATATCTATCTGGCCGACCCCGCCCGGACTTGTGAGCACCTGCCTATTGCCTCGCCGTTCTTCATCCTCCTTGACGCCCAGAACCGCACCCGGCAGGTCATTGAGGAAAACGAATGCTGGAGCGAGCCGGCCTTGGATGGCTGGGCAGTCCTCGCCTACGAGGATGTCCTATCCGAGCCGCCGTTCGTCGGCCTGCCGCTGGCCGAATGGCTGCTGCGCCGGTAACTCATCGCATCAGAATCACGCATGTTACTTGGTTTGACCTAGGGCTACTCGCCTACTGGTACCTCAGATCAGGAAACACCTTGCTTCTTGCTGTTATCAGCGCTCTGGTGCAACTGCGCCTACAGGCAGTCCTGGGTTCCACCGCGACGTGCAGGATGTGACTGAGCAGCGCTGGCCGCTTCAGTCATATGGCCCGGCCGTTGACGTCCGGCCGCGAGGAAGCCATCGACGACAAGGCCGAGGTCCATCAGCACGTCCAGGACCGCGCCTTGCCCGCCGTAGTGCGCCGCGTGAACGGCGCCAGCGCCGAACATGTTGCGCGCAGACAACAAGGCCGGATCGTCCGCGACCATCATCCGCACGTCGGCCAGGTGGCCTAGCAGCGCCGCCGACACGAGGTTGTCCACTGGTCGCATATCCATAGCTTAGCTATGGATTACACTGCGGGCAATGGGACCTGCAGAGCAGCTCTACCTGGCAATCCAGCACTCGGCACGGCACTTCCGACTGCTGGACGCTGAGCTCGGCCTGTCACCGGCGCGCTTTTCGGTCCTGGCGACCCTGCGGTACGAAGGACCGCAACGGCTCGGAGACCTCGCCCGCCGCGAGGGCGTGGCCCAGCCCACCATGACCAAGCTGGTCGCCAGCCTCGAACGGGACCACCTAGTCGTCCGGCGATCAGACAGCGGTGACCATCGGGTGGTCATCGTCGAACTGACCGCAGACGGACGGGCACTGGTTCGCCGAGCACGAGCCCGCAAGATCAGCTGGATCGGCACAGTGCTCCGCGAATGTCCCGGAGATGAGCAGTCGGCTGGGCGGGCAGCCAGCCGCCTAGACGAGGCCGCCAGGGCGGCAGCCGCGCCCATCACCGTTCAGCCCTGTACGGACAGGCCAAGCTCTGATGCGCCGTAGCTTCTGGTGCGATTGAGATTACCGCTCCCCCGGCGGCCCGCTCCCGGCACGTTGGCTATCACCGCTTCTTGCTGTTATCAAGTTCCTGGGTCAGGCATACGGATTACCGGCGACCGATCGAGACCTTCCCGGAAACTATGTCGGCACCCAGGGGTTGTACGGCAGCACGTCTTGGTCCTGCGAGCCGAGTTCTGCGGTCATGTCGTCCGCCGAGGCGCAGCTGCTTCGGCTGTCAGCCCCCCGGGACCAAGAATAGGCGCCATTCCAGCCCCGTTTATGCACGGTTTCAGGCTCGCTTCAGCGCTTGCTGACACAGTTGGCCATCGGCGAGGCCACGATTGTTCGCCGATATGCCGAGTCTGGAGACTGCCCCCGTTAATCCTGACCAGTGAGGAACGCACGCTCGCTCATGGTCTGGCCAATTTTCAGCTAGCCGCAAGCGCTAACTTCAGCGCCGACGCGCTTATTTGAAGTTCGATAGCGAACGTTTAATCCCCCTGAGTGGTACGGGCCTGCCATGGATCAGATTGGAGCATTGCAAAATGTGGCTGGTCGCCGCCGTACTTGCGGGAGAGCCGGACGCTCCGTGGCGCGCGAACTGGACGAGGATGAGGTGATCGGGAACTGGACCCTGGTCGGCGATGAGCTGGAGCAGTTGTCGGGGCGGCGCGGTGCGACGAAGCTCGGGTTCGCCTTGCTGCTGCGGTTCTACGCGGTGCACGGCAGGTTCCCGTCGGGCCAGAGCGAGCTTCCGGGCCAGGCTGTCGCCTACGTTGCGCGGCTGGTGGACGTGCCGGCGTCTGACCTCGGGTTCTATGAGTGGGACGGCCGGACGGTCAAGGCTCACCGGGCTGATATCCGCAGGTACTTCGGGTTCCGGGAGTGCTCGGTCGCGGACGCGGACAAGGCGGCGGAGTGGCTGGCCGCGAACGTGTGCGAGAAGGAGCGGCAGGCCGACCGGGTCCGCGAGGAACTGCTGGCGTACCTGAAGCGCGAGCAGGTCGAGCCGCCGGCCCGTGACCGGGTCCGGCGGGTCATCGGCGCGGCGCTGCGGCAGGCCGAGCAGGCGCTGACCACGCGGATCGCCAGCCGGGTGCCCGCTGAGGCCGCCGCCCGGATGCGCGCCCTGATCGCGCGGACGGCCGACCCCGGCGACCAGGACGCCGGGCCCGGAGACGATGGCGCGCTGTTCGGCGCTGCGGAGGTGGCCGGGACGGACGTGTTCGCAGCGGTCCGCGATGAGCCGGGCAACGTCAGCGTGAAGACCATCGGGCAGGAGGCGTTCAAGCTCGGCGCGATCCGCGCAGTCGGCCTGCCTGGCGACCTGTTCGCCGACGTGGCCCCGAGGGTGCTCGCGGGCTGGCGGGCCCGGGTCGCAGCCGAGGCGCCCAGCCACCTGCGCTCCCACCCGCCCGAGGTCATGGTGACGCTGCTGGCCGCCTACTTGTACTGCCGTCAGCGGGAGATCACTGACGCCCTGGTCGACTTGCTCATCGCGACCGTGCACCGGATCAACGCCCGCGCGGACACGAAGGTGACCAACGAGTTCGTGGCGGAGCTGAAGCGGGTGTCGGGCAAGGAGAACATCCTGTTCAAGATGACCGAGGCGCTGCGGTCGCCCGGGGAGCGGGTGGAGGACGTCATCTACCCGGCGGTGCCCGGCGGGCAGGAGACGCTGGCGGCGCTGCTGCGCGAGTACAGGGCCAACGGCACGTCCTACCGGCAGCACCGGCAGCGGGTCTTCAAGGCCTCCTACACCAGCCACTACCGGGCCGGGCTGATCCAGATCGTCGAGGTGCTGGAGTTCGGGTCGACCAACACCGCGCACACGCCCATGGTCGAGGCGCTCGCGCTGATCAAGCGGTATAAGGCGGAGATGCCCGGCCGGGCCAGGTGCTACGCGGCGGGCGAGCGCGTGCCGGTCGACGGGATCATCCCGGCCGAGCTGGCGGAGCTGATGTACCTGGGTGACGGCAAGCGCCGCCGGATCCTGCGCACCGTGTACGAGTGCGGGGTGTTCCAGGCGCTGCGGGAGAAGCTGCGGTGCAAGGAGATCTGGGTTGCTGGCGCGGAGAAGTGGCGCAACCCCGACCTCGACCTGCCGGCCGACTTCGAGGCGAACCGCGCCGAGAACTACGCGAAACTCCGCAAGCCGCTGGACCCCAGGCGGTTCACCGATGAGATGCGGGAGGAACTGGAGGCCGAGCTGTCGGCGCTGAACAGCGTGCTCGGCGGAAAGGGCCTTGCATGGCTGAAGATCGCCGACCGCCGCGGTGCCGGGGCCATCCACCTCACTCCGCTGGACGCCGCGCCCGAGCCCCGGAACCTGCGCCGGCTGAAGACCGCGATCCGCGACCGGTGGGGCGTGGTGCCGCTGATGGACATGCTCACCGAGACCTGCCTGCGCACCGGCTGCCTGAGCGCCTTCACCCCGGTCGGCACCCAGAACCACCTGGACCCGCACGTGCTATTCGAGCGGCTCCTGCTGCTGGTCTACGCATACGGCACCGGGGCAGGAATCCGCGCGGTCGCCGCGGGCGACCACCCGCACACCGAGGACGACCTGCGCTACGCGGCGCCGCTACCTCACCGTCGATGCCTGCCGGCAGGCCGCCCGCATCATCGCCGACGCGACCTTCGCCTCCCGGCAGGCCGCGCTGTGGGGCGAGGGGACGACCGCGGTCGCCTCGGACTCCACGCACTTCTCCGCGTTCGACCAGAACATCTTCACCGAATGGCACTCGCGCTACCGGAGGGCGAAACGGGGCGTCCTGATCTACTGGACGGTCGACACGGCAGGGTCGATGGCGGTGCACAGCCAGCTCATCAGCTGTTCCGCCTCCGAGGTCCACGCGATGGTCGAAGGGGCGATGCGGCACGGCACCAGCATGGAGGTCGAGCAGAACTTCGTCGACTCCCACGGCGCCAGCTTCGTCGGGTTCGGCATCACCAGGCTGCTGGACTTCGACCTGATCGCCCGGTTCAAGCAGATCAACACGATGAAGCTGTACGTGCCAGGCCCCGCCGGCCATTACGCCTACCCCGCGCTCGCGCCGGCGCTCACCAGGCCAGTGCGCTGGGACGTCATCGAGAACAACTACGACCTCATGATGAAGTACGCGACCGCGATCCCGGCTGCGGACCGCCTCCACCGAGGCGCTGCTGCGCCGCTTCACCTCCGAGACCACCCACCCGGCCTACGCCGCGATGCTCGAGACCGGCCGCGCCCAGCGGTCGATCTTCCTGGCCCGCTGGCTCCGCGACCGCGACCTCCAGCGCGAGACCGAGTCCGGCCTCAACGTGGTCGAGAACTACAACGGGGTCAACGACTACATCAGGTTCGGCAAGCGCGGCGAGCTCGCCTCCAACCGCCGCGAGGAGCAGGAGCTCGGGATGCTGTGCCTGCACATCCTCCAAAGCAGCCTCGGCCTGGTCAACACCCTGATGATCCAGGACACCGTCGCCCTGCCCGAATGGGAAGGCGTGCTCACCGACGCCGACCGGCGCGGCCTCACCCCGATCTTCCACGCCAACATGACCCCTTACGGGGAGATCCAGCTGCGCACCGACCGCCGCCTGGACCTCGCCGGCGTCCCGTCTCACGGCGATGTTTCGCAGTGAGACGGGACGCGCCTATCCTGTGCTCATGTACCTGATAACGGTCCGTTATCACGCTGCGAGCGTTTCCTCACTGTCCCATGGCTCGTAACAATGGGCATGCTGGGCCCTGATCGCAGGGACGGGGTCTCGTACCTGCACATGCACCTGCCATTGGGGTTGCGTGGGCGGCCCGGCTAGGTTGCCGCGCTGACGCCGCTGTCGGTGGAGGGGATGATCGTCGCAGCGTCGACGGCGCTGCCGGCCGTCTCGCGCAGTGGGTGTCGCCGGGATCGTCGTTGCCGGGATCACGGAATCCTGGACATCCACCGGGGTAGCCCTCGGCCACTAACCGGGATGGCGATGGCCGCCGCGCACACCGCGAGGACGATCCACCACACGGTGTCCGAGGACGGCCCGCCGGCGCCGGGCGCCGGGAACGTGCGGACCCAGCGCGCGACCTGCGGCACGAGGCTGGGCGCCATCAGCACCAGCACGACGGCGGTGCCGGCCACCGCGCCCGGTTCCCCGGTCCGCGTCCGGGCCACGCACGCCGCGGCGAAGCCGAGCAGCACGTTGCCGGCCAGCGCGAGACCGGCCGCCGCCCAGGGCAGCGCCAGCCCGCGGATGGCCGCCGCCAGCATCACCAGCGCGCCGGCGGCGAGCGGCGCCAGCAGCGCCACGGCGCGGATCCCGGTGCGCCGGGCGGGCCCGGTCGGCGTCACGTCGACGACCAGGCTGGCCGGCTCGTCGAGGGTGAACGCCGCGGCGGCGGCGAGCAGCGCGAAGCAGACCGGGAACAGCATGGTGGCGGCGGCCGGGAACGCGGCCGCGCAGCCGCCCACCACGACCGCCACGCCGGTGACGCCCGCGACCGCCGGCCAGGCCCCGGCCCGCAGCACCGGCCCGGTCATCACGTGGTGACGGCGTGGGTGAACCCGCCGGTGCCGGCCAGCATGAGCATGATCACGGCCGCGGCGCCCGCGATGCCGAGGGCACGGATGATCCGGGCGCGCACCGGCCCCTCGGCCCCGCGCAGCAGCGCCACCAGGACCGCGATCGCGCACAGGGCGAGCTGCCAGCCGAGGAAGAACCACGGCGACCCGCGCCAGGCCGTGACGCCGGCGTCGCTGTGGAGCGTGAAGAGGGCGAACGGCGCGAACAGCCGCAGCACCGCGACGGGCGCCGAGTCCGGACGCGCTTGGGTCAGGGCCGTCACCAGGATCATCCAGCCGGAGAGGAGCAGGAACAGCACGAACGGGGCGCCCGGGAACCGCACCGAGCGGCCCAGGGCGACCCCGAGCAGCGGGCCGCCGAGCGACGGGACGACGATCTGCCCGACGAGGACGGCGATCCGCGCCGGCGGGCTGAACGCCCCGTACACCGGGTCGCCGACCGGGTGGGAGTGCAGGAACGCGAGCAGGGCCAGGCAGCCGCAACCGAACGGCACGATCGCGACCGCGCACAGGGCGGCGGTGCGGACCGGCAGCGTGGTCGGGGTGACGCCGACGACCGGTTCGCTGGCGCGCATCGACCGGGTCAGCCAGAACGCGGCCAGCATGCCGAACCCGCCGAAACAGACCGCCGCGACCGTGTTTGGGCCGTCGATCTCGGTGACCGTGCCTCGCTGCCCGCTCCAGAGTTCGTAGGCGGCGAGCCCGGCAGCAGCGAGGAAGACCGGGTTGAGGACGAACCGGCGCATCTCCCGGGCGGCGAGCGCGGCGAACCTGGCCCGGCCGGCGGCGGCTGCGGGCCGGGCGGGCGCGAGCGTCGCGGTCATGACGCCGCCTCCGCGGCGGGCTCGTGCTCCGCTGACCCGCCGCGCAGCAGCAGATAGGCGTCTTCCAGGGATGGCTCGACGTGCTCGACCCCGTCCCGGACGCGGGCGCCGACGTTACGGTAGCGGCCGGTGCCGGTCCGCCAGGAGACGGTTGCTGCCGGGTCCGGTTCGTCGGCCAGCCAGACCCGGCCGGCCGCCTGGCCGGTCAGGTCGGTGACCGGGCCGTCGTAGCGGACCCGGCCGCGGTCCAGCACGATCACGCGCTCGCACAGGGCCGCGACGTCCTCGGTCTGGTGGGTGGACAGCACCACGACCGAGGTACGCGCGATCTCCGCGAGCACGGTCCGCAGCGTCACCCGCTGCTCCGGGTCGACGCCGGTGGTTGGCTCGTCCAGGATCAGCACCGGCGGCGCGCCGAGCAGCGCCTGGGCCAGCGCCACCCGGCGGCGCTGGCCGCCGGACATGGCCCGGATCCGCTTGGCGCCGAGGCCGGACAGCCCCACCAGGTCGAGCACGCGGCGCACTTCGGCGTGCCGCGCGGCCGGCTCGGTCCACTCCTTGAGCAGCGCGATGTAGTCCACGAACGCGAAGGCGGTGAAGCCACGCGGGAAGCCGGTCTCTTGCGGCTGGTAGCCGAGCTGGCGGCGGATGCCGGTGCGTTCGGCCGGCACCTCCGGGTCCAGGCCCAGCACGCTCACCTTTCCCTGGCTGGGCGGCAGCGCGGTGGCCAGCAGGCGCAGCAGCGTGGTCTTGCCGGCGCCGTTGGGGCCGAGCAGCCCGGTCACGCCGTGTTTCAGGTCCAGGCTGACGCCGGCCAGCGCCCGGGTGGCACCGAACGTGCGCCCGACGTCACGCAGGCTGATCGAAGCGGTCACCATCGCTACCTCCACGGTCGAAGCTGGCGCAGCCGGCGGCGGCGCAGGAGAAAAATTCCGAACGAAGCCGCCGCCAGCGCCAGGAAGCCCGCCTGGGCCCGGGCCTGGAGCACCGACTCCGGCGAACCGGACCGCGCCGCCAGCAGCCAGACCACCGCGAGCCAGGCGGAGCTGACCGCGATGGCCGAGCGCAGCGGGCTGAACCAGGTCGACGCGGCCAGGACCACCGCGACGAAGCCGACCGCCGGCAGCAGCCAGGCGAACGGCGCCTCCCCGGGCACGACCAGCCCGAGGAGCAGCACCGCCGGCAACGCGAGCACGAGAACCGCGATCGTGCGCAGCAGGATCAGCCGCAGAGCCGGATAGGGCGTGACGAGTTCTGGTTCCAGCGCCGGGTCCAGCCACGGGTCGTAGCTGGACGCGACCACCAGGCAGGGCACGACCGGCGCCACGGCCAGGAACAGCCACGTCCCGCGGGCGTGTCCGAGCGCCGCCGCGAGCGCGGCGAACGCCAGGACCGCGGCCACCCCGGTCAGCCACACGCCGCGGAAGGCGCTGGCCACCGCGACCAGCCGCGCCTCGTGCGCGGGCAGGCCGGCGACCCGCAGCAGCCGCTCGAACACCGACGGCCTCGGCACTTCCACGGCGTCCCGGGTGCGGTCCCACAACGCGGCCAGGTCGATCACGCCGGCCGCGGCGGTGACCCGCGCCCGGCACGGCGCGCAGGACAGCAGGTGCTGCTCGGCCGAGGCCCCCTCGGCCAGCGAATCGGTCCGCTCGACGTAACGCCGCAGGGCGTCGTCGTCGAGGTGCCAGCCGGTCATGACGGTCCCTCCGCTAGGGCGGCTCGCAGGTGCGCCTTGGCCCGGTAGAGCCTGGTCTTCACGCTGCTCACCGGCACGTGCAACAGCTGCGCCGCTTCCCTGGCCGACAGGCCGTCCAGCACGACGGCCTGGATGACGGCGCGCATCTCCGGCGACAGCCGGGCCAGCGCCTGGCCGATGTCGCCGTACTCAACCGACAGCAGCACCTGGTCTTCCGCGGCCGGTACGGTTCCGGCGTGCTCGAACACGGCGGCGACGCTGCTGCGGGTCCGCAGGCGGCTCACCAGCCGGCGGATCGCGATCCCCCACAGCCACGCCGCGATGTCGCCGTCGCCGCGGAACCCCTGCGGCCTCTGCCAGACGGCGACGAAGGTGTCCTGGATCGCGTCCGCCACCAGGTCACGGTCGTTGCACCGCCGGGCCAGCCGGATCGCGAGCCAGCCGGCGTGGCGTTCATACAGCGTGCGGAAGGCGCCCATGTCGCGTTCGGCGACGGCCAGAAGCAGCGTCTCATCGCCCGGGCGGCTGTCCATGTCCTAACTGTCGCCTCCCTGGGCCGGAAAAGTTTCACCCCGCGGCGGGAATTTCGCCGGGCCTGCCCACGCCGGGGGGCGTGGTGTCCGGGCAGGCTGCTTTCCTGTACCTGTTCGCGTATTACCTTGGGTCTTCCGTGTTCGGCACCCTGGCCGGGCCCGCCTGGAGCATAAGCGAATGGCCGGCCGTAACCGCCTTGGCGCTGGCGCTCGGATAATGGGCTGTTATCCGGTACATCAGCGGGCACGACCCTGGCCGACCAGCCGGTCCCGGTCGGCGGCGGCCGCGCGACTCGCGCACGTTACCCGGTACATCACCAGCGGCACGGCGGAGGCGGCATGGCAGGGCAGCAGGCGGGCACCAGCGTGACCGGGATCCGGGGCGGCGCCGTCACCCTCGCCGAGGCGGCCGACGCGTTCCTGTCCTCGCCGCGGGCGGCCAGCCCCAACACGCGCCGCGCCTACGCCGGCGTGCTCGACCGCCTGGCCGCCGAGCTCGGCCCGGGCAGGCCGCTCGCCGCCGTGCCCGGCGACGAGATCGCCGGCGCGCTGCGCCGCCTGTGGGGTGAAAGCGCGCCGGCGACGTGGAACCGCAACCGGGCCGCAGTCGTGTCCTGGCTGACCTGGTGCGTCGCCAAGAAGCGGTGGCCCGCCCCGCAGCTGCCGCCCGACGCCGAGCGGCGCAAGGAGAACAACGACGCCACCCGGGCGCTGCCCCGCGCTCGCGTCGAGCGGCTGCTGTCCCGCCGCGACGTCCCGCTGCGGGAGAAGACGCTGTGGCGGATGCTGTACGAGACCGCCGCCCGCGCCAGCGAGATCCTCGCCCTGAACGTCGAGGACCTCGACCTCGAGCAGCGCCGCGCGGCCGTCCGGTCCAAGGGCGGCGACACCGAGTTCGTCTACTGGGACACCGGCACCGCGCACCTGCTGCCCCGGCTCTTGCGCCTGCCCGACGGCACCTCACGCGCCAGCGGGCCGCTGTTCCTGGCCAGCCGCAGGCCAGTGCCCGCGCGCCGGCCCGCGCGCCGTGACATCTGCCCGCACACCGGCCGGGGCCGCCTGGGCTACGACCGCGCCCGGATCCTGTTCAAGAAGCACACCGGCGGCCTGGACCTTCACCAGCTCCGCCACTCCGCCGCGACCCACCTCGGCGATCAGAAGGTCCCGCTGCAGCTGATCATGGGTCGCGGTAGGGACCGCCCTTACGGGCGGCCCCCCGCACAGATCCCAGCGTGCGGGACTACCGCACTGGGCTCCTACCTTGGGTGAGTGGCGGCGAAGCGCGCCTCGGGGAAGGGATGCATCTCGCGGGCGGGTGGTAGCCACCGGGTCGCGATCCGGTGCATCCGCGTCCAGTTGATCCGGGTTTTCTGGCTCCGGCGCCGCAGCGCCTTGTGCCAGTGCCTGGTCGCCTGGTCACGGAAGGCCCTCACTGCCTTGGCGTTGCCGGGCACGGCGTAGTAGGCCATGTGCCCGCGCACCACGCTGGCCAGCCAGCGGCCCTGCACCGGAATGGGCTGATGCATGCACCGCCTGAGCTGGTCTTTGACCGCTTTCAGCTTGGCCCGCATCCGTTTCGAGATCGTGATCCGCTTGATCCAGAACCGCCCGCTCTTTCAACTCGTCCGGCGTCACGGCAGTCACCGAACGTTTCCTCCAGGCACAGGCAAGGGTCCAGTTGCCGCGGCCGTCGCGGAACATGCCGCGTTTGAGCAGGTCTTCGGCTGCCCGCGGGGGGCGGGCTCTACCAGCCGCGCATGTCGATGGGCCAGCAGTCCACTACATCGTCACCGGAGACCAGGTAAAGCCGCTCGTGGTAGGCCATGGTCGGATCGACGTGCGCCGGGATTAGCCAAAGGCGGTCGCCGACGTGCCTGGGCGGCGCGAATGTCGTGTGCTCGTCCGAGCAGAACCAGACCTGCGAGCCGCCAAGCTCGGGGTTGCCATGATCCATGCCGAATGCCTTCAGGCCGGCATCGGCCACTGACCACTCCGGCGCACTGGAGATGACGCTCGCCAGCACGAACACGGCCTGCCTGAACGGGTGACCCTGCCTGCTGTACTGGGCATCCATCAGCGCATAAGAGCCGGCTTGGATCTCGGTGGCCCAGGTGTTGCAGTCGTAGGTGCCAGTGCCGCCTGCGGAAATTAGATCGCCGCCTACATCGGCGGCCGCGGCTACCAGCAGCTCCATCGACCGGCGGCACTGGACCGCCCGTTCCGCCCCGTCCTCCAGGCCCATGACGTGGCCCTCGTATCCCATGACCCCGCGCACCGCCAGGCCGCGATCACGAGCCAGGCCGGCCATCTTGCCCGCGTCAGCTGGCAGGCAGCCGCACCTGGGTAGGCCGACGTTGACGTCGATGATCACCTCGCGGACACCGCCACGTGCGGCCGCGTCGACCGTCTCGGCCGAGTCGACGGCCAGCGTTACCCGAGCACCGCCGTCGACCAGCGCGCCTACCCGGCTGGCGTCCAGCACCTCATTGGCGAGCATCAGGTCTGCGCCGAGGCCCGCCGCGGCCATTCCCTCGCACTCGCGGATCGTGGCGCAGGTGAACCCCCGATGGCCGGCCGCGGCCTGCCGTCGCGCCAGGCTTGTACATTTGTGCGCCTTGACGTGCGGCCGCAGCCGGGCGCCCGGCAAGACTTCCGCCATCGTCGCAATGTTGTGATCCAGCGCCGCCGCGTCGACGATAAGCGCCGGCGTGGGCAGACCAGCAACCTTGTCCCCGCTCATCACGCCACCTCCGGCCCGGTCGTCCCGTTACCGAGGGTCCATTCTCATGCCTGCGTTGTCCGCCCGGCACAGGCGGCCCCCCGGGTAGCCCACGAGAGCATGGCCGCAGACTCCGCAGGCTTGGAGCACTGGATCTGCTCCCGGCACGTTGGCCATAACCGCTTCTTGCTGTTATCAGATGCGTGGCATTGCCAGTTTCTGGATTCACATGCACGCGCAGGCTCACCGCGCCGAGGGTGCTGAAACGGAGGGCAGGGCTGCGAACGCGCGTATGCCTGATACGAAGATCAGGCCGCCGGCGACCATGAATATCAGGCTGACCGAGTTGACGGTGATGCCAGCGAACGAGGCGCGGAAGCTCCGCAGGACGGTGCTCGTCAGCCAGCCGGAGACGATCACCGAGAGCATGGACGCGAACTGGTTGACCGGATTGAACACCGCCATCACCCGGCCCAGGTATTCGCGCGGTACCGCGTCCAGGAGAAGCGGCGCCACCGCTGTGTTCAGCATGGCGATCGGCATGGCGTAGATCGCCAGCATGACGAGGCCAGCGGGGAAGCTGCGCTGCAGCGCGTAGCCAGCCGCCAGGACGCCGGTTGCCAGCAGACCCGACCAGGTGAGCGCGCGTGCACCGATCCACCGCACCATGCGGCCGGCCGCTAGCGCGCCGACGATGAAGCCAGCCCCCATCGCCGTCTCGGCGACGCCGAACAGCCCGGACGACGCGTGCAGATCCCGAGTCACGAAGAACACGTTCAGCGTGCTGATCGCACCGGTGCCGCACTGGCAGATCACCGTGACCGTCAGGAGCGTCACCAGGAACCGGTTGCGCGCGAAGAGCCGCAGGCCGACGGAGAACTCACCGTGCAGGCTGGTCTCGCCTGCTCCGGCAGGGGCTGGCCGGTGAGGCCCGGGCGTCAGCCGCAGGAAGCGGATGGCCAGGTAGGACACGACGTAGGAGGCGGCGTTGGCGGCCAGCGCCCACTGGACGCCGACCGTGAACAGCAACGGGGCCGCGATTGGCGGGCCGATGATCGCGGCCGCCGACGTGGTGGCCTCGGCGAGGCCCACCGCTCGCGCCCGATCCTCCTCGCCATGCACCACGTCGCCAGTCGTCGCGAACCTGGCGGGGCTGAAGAACTGGCCGGCCGCGTTCAGGACGAACACGACCAGGTACACGACGGCGAGCCACAGCCCGACGGGGAGGTCGCGGACCGGGACGAACGACAGCCCGGTGAGGCCCGCGACCATCGCCGCGCGGACCACCTCGGTCCGCATCATCGTCGACTTCCGGTTCCACCGGTCCACGAAAACCCCGGCGACCGGTCCGACCAGGGCAAACGCGGCAGCCGCGGCGACCAGGATCCCGCTGACCGCGGCGGGGGCCCAGGACCGGCCGCTCGCGAGAACCTGCGAGACCCACAGCACAAGCGTCGTGCAGAAGACGCTGTCCCCGACTGCGGACACGGCCTGGCCGTACCATAGCTTTGCGTAATTCCGGTTAATCAGCGCACGCTGCAGCGACGGCAAGTTTACTCTGTGATTGTTGTTAATGCAGTGCTTAGCGCGGTTTTCACTTACGGGTGCCATTGTTGTTACACGTGCTGCCTTGGCTGCTGATCTCTTGGTAGCTGCCGGTTGGGCCGGCCCGCCGGAGTCTCATGACATCCCGCGCTCATGAACACCACGGCTGCACGCCACACACCTGCTCGTCAGGAAGCCGGAGCTCGCCGGCCTGACGTCGTGCCATCATGCTTGGATCTTTCAAAAGCTAGAAAATTTTCAGTTATGGCGAACAGCCCGTAACGATAACGAGTTGCTCATTCTGTAGCTCGAGGCATGGGCCGTCCGTCGAGTCACATCGGTATCATCCGTCAGTCTCGCGGATGGTCGTGAGGTTTGCCGTTACCGCCACGTTATTTGCGCAGTAGCCAGCAAATCTCGCGTTTCCAGAAATTGCGGGCAAAAGAGAACGATCCGCGCGCGGCCGACGCCCCTACCCGCTGGCCGGGGCGACGACTGCGCTTCCCCCGGCCAGCGGGCCCTGTCTGGAGCTAGCCACGCTCTGCCGCAACCTGGTCGAGGAACGCGCTGCGGTCCGCGATCCGGTCATGCTGCCGGTGATGGCCAAGGGGCGGGGACTGCGCCTTCGGCTGCCAGCTGGCCGACGAAGCCTTCGCCGCTCTTCCGAGCCGCCCCCTCCCCCGGGGTTTTCACCCGATAGCGCTCACAGGCACCGGCGCCAAGCTGCCGAAGTCCCCCCATGAACAGCAATCGCCAATCACAGATGCAGATACAACGTCCCGCTTCGGAGACGCCATGATGGCTGTCACAAAACGTTGCCTCGGCGTGACAGGGAACATGTCGTTTTCCAGGTGCGGGACGGCATAATGGCCGTCGTGTACCCAAAAAAGCTGAGGACTCCCGAATCGGGAGTCCTCTGCTTCTGTTCTGATCGGTCGTCCGTGCGCTCGCTACCTGCCGAAACTGTCGAATTCCCCGTTTCGTACACCTCCCAGAAAAGCATGCCACTCGTCCGGCGTGAACCGGAGGATTGGCCCTGCGGAGTCCCTGCTGTTGCGAACGCCGACCTCACCACCGGACAGGCTTGCTACCTCCACGCAATTGCCGTTGGCGTAACTCAGAGAGCTCTTAATCCAGTAAAAACCTGAACTCGGCCGTTCGTGCGGGCTCCTGAGCGTAGCGTTTTCCACATTACCCCTTCACTGGTTGGTGTCTTTTCCTAGATGTGCAACTAGCGGGGACGGCGAGCCAGACGGTTCACGGCTCACAGTCTCCACGTGTGTCTCCCGCGGCCGCGCGACCGCCGGCCCGGGTCAGATCGGGCTGGAAGGCCAGCGTGAAGTACATGGCCGCTCCCGTAGGGGTGCGGAAAGAGCCCCATGCGGTCGACAGAGCGGCGACCAGCACCAGCCCGCGTCCGGTCTCCGTACCGACCGGCTCGTCCACCGCCATCGGCAGGGAACGCGACGTGTCGTAGACGTCGATGCGCAGATGACTGCGGGAGCACCTGATGGCAAGCGTGACGGTCTCACCATCCCCGTGCGTGATGGCACTGGTCACCAAGTCGCTGGTGAGCAGGACCGCGATGTCGGGATCGACGGGGACCTTCCAGGCACCGATGACCGCGCGGACCTGGTTGCGGGCTTCGGCCACAGAGGTTGGTTCCCTGATCAGCCGCAGGCGACGCTGGTGCAGTTCGGTCGGACGAGTTGGTGCCATCGCGTCTATCCGGTTCCTCAGCTGACGTGCTCGATGCCTGTTTCGTCGAAAATACTGCTGCAACTTGCAGTGCAATACATCGGTCAGCTGACGGATATTGAACCGCGGCGCGTGGTGCGGCCGCTCTTACTGCTCCCGCTCAGGCTGTCTCGGCTAGCGGGCCAGCCTACTAGCATCCGACTGGTCGCGGGCAGTGGCACTTCACCTGGCTGATCGGTGCTCGCGCTTGGCCTGGTGGTTCGTGTACTTACGGGCCGCGAACCCGTGCGCTTCGGTCAGCAACGCCCTGATGGTTTCCAGCGTAGCCTGGCCCGGATTCACCACGCACACCCAATGCTGAGAGGCGTAAACCGGCCTGGAGGGCCTAGCCGCGGGCGTGCTCGGCGAGCGCGGTCAGCGCGGCCCCGAGCGCCGCGCGGATTGCCGGGTCCGCGATGATCCCGTCCGGCCCGGCCGCGTCGCGCGGGACCGGCACGCGGACGCAGGCGCCGTCGACCGCGACCGCGCCGACGTAACGCAGCACCATGGCGAGATGCTCCTCGGCGCCGGTGCCCCGGCCGCCCATCGCCACGTTGATCCAGCCGACGGGCTTGCCGTAGATCTCGCCGCCGCCGACCGTCCAATCGAGCAGGTTCTTCAGGCTGCCCGGCAGCGTGCCCGCGTATTCCGGGGTGCAGAACAGCAGCGCGTCGGCCGCCGCGATCCGCGTCCTCAGGTCCGCCGCCGGACCCGGTGGCTGCTCGTCCTCGTCCGGGCTGAACGCAGGCAGCGCCGCCAGCCCCTGGTACATCTCCGCCATGATCCCTTCCGGCGCCATTGCCTGCACCGTCCGCAGCGCCGCCGTGTTGCCCGACCCGCGCCTGGTGCTGCCCGAAATGAGCAGGATCCGCATGTCCGCCACCCGCTCAACCTATCCGGCCAGGCCCGCTCCCCCGGCTGTTCTTGTGTCCTTCATTTTCGAATATAAATTCAAAATATGATACCGAACGGACCGGGTGGCGCGCCCCGGCTCCTTCTCCCCCGCCCTGCCCGCTTCCCGGCCGCCCCAGCCACGCGTTTCGTAACGGAGCCCGGGTATTTTGTCCCTTGATGCCGACTAGCCCGCCCGTGCCCGGACCGACGCTCCTGGTCACGCTGGCCGACCTGGAGACCGATCCGCATCCGGTACTGGCCCGGATGCGGGCCGCCGCGCCGGTCAGCTGGGTGCCGGTCCTCGGCGCCTGGCTCGTCACCGGGTACGACGTGGCCGTGACGGTCCTCCGCGACGCACGGACGTTCACCGTCGACGACCCTCGTTTCTCCACGGCCAAGGTGGTCGGGCCGAGCATGCTCTCGCTGGACGGCACGACGCACGCGCGCCACCGGGGTCCGTTCAACCGCGCCTTCCGGCACGACGAGGTGCACGCGCGGCTCGCCTCGTTCACCCGGGCCGAGACCGGCCGGCTGGTGTCGGCCATCGAGCCGCACGGTGCGGCCGAACTGCGGCGGGCCGTGGCCGGGCCGCTCGCGGTCACCGTCATGGCGCAGGTGCTCGGCCTTGGCCAGGCCGACCCGGCGCGGGTTCTCGGCTGGTACGACGGGATCGTGGCCGCGGTACAGGCCGAAGCCGCGGCGGCCCAGGTCCCGGCCGGCGACCATGCCGCGGCGGTTCCGGCCGGGACCGCCGCGTTCGCCGAACTCGCCGCCAGCCTGCGCGAGGTGATCGCGGCACCGGGGTCGGCCGCCCTGCTGGCGCAGGTCACCCGGCCACCGACTGAGGCACCGCGGGCCGAGGCGCCGCTGACCGAGGAGGAGGCCATCTCGAACGCGGCGGTGCTGATGTTCGGCGGGATCGAGACCACCGAGGGCATGATCGCCAACGCCATGCTGCACCTGCTCTCCTCCCCCGCCCAGCTCGCCCTGGTACTCGCCGACCCTGGGCTGGTGCCCGCGGCGGCCGAGGAGTCACTGCGGCTCGAGCCGGCCGCGGCGGTCGTCGACCGGTACGCGACCATCGACACGCGGCTCGGCGGCGCCGCCATCCGGGCCGGCGATCAGGTCACGGTGTCCATCACCGGAGCCAACCGGGATCCTGCGGTCTTCGGCGACCCGGACACGTTCGACGTCCGCCGTCCCAGCGCCGGACGCCACCTGGCCTTCGCGCACGGCCCGCATTTCTGCCTCGGCGCCCACCTGGCCCGGCTGGAAACGCAGGTCGCCGTCGAGTCCCTGCTGACCAGGCTCCCCGGGCTCCGCCTGGACCCCCGCTTCCCGAGCGCGCCGCGCGGCCTGGTCTTCCGCAAGCCGCCCGACCTGCGCGTGCAGTGGGATGCGAGCTGTTGTCGCCATCGCCAGATGAAAGCGGCGGCGGGAGGCCCGCCGGGCCGCAGGCTTAACCGTGCCGGCGCCACACGACCTGCGGGACGGCCGGACGGCTAGCCTCGGCGGAGCCCTCGCTCTTCAGCACAGCGACCGTGACGACGACCAGTCCTAGCAGGTCAGCGGCGCCCCGCGCGGGGCCGCTGAACACCGAGTGGCCCAGAACTTCGAGCAGCACACCGCAGAGCCCGAGACTGATCCGCCACCGCACGCGCGCCACCCGCACCAGCCGCATGAGGCCGATGACCGTGAGCAGCGCACCGGTGCGCATGAACCGGAACCGCCGGCGGCGGGCGAGCCGCGCGGTCTGCTGGACGCCGGAGGCCGGGACGGGCCGCGTGCTCAGCAGGATCAGATTCCGGCGACGCGATCGGCGAAGTCTCATGACAGGCTCCAGCGACGAAGATGGCACGCCCGAGTCCGTCCGGGCATACCTCCAACCGTAAGCTCCCGGCGGACGCCGTTCAAACCGCTTTCGGCGGGCAGGCTCTGCCACACTGACACGATGACCTTCGCCCCGCTCCCCGCGACCGCGTGCTGGCAGCACCGCGGCGCCCGCTCGGGCTTCGAGGTCGCCTACTTCCAGGCCGGGCCCGACGGTTGGCGCATTGACGGGACCACCACCGCGGTCGAGGACGCGCAAACCTGGATCGTGACCTACAGCATCCAACTGGACGCGGCCTGGCTCACCCGCGGGGCCCGTATCGCCGCCAGGACGGCTACGGGTCTGCGCGATACCGTGCTGGCCTGCGACGGCGAGGGCCGCTGGCATGTTGACGGCCACCGGGCGGCGTATCTCGACGGCTGCCTGGACGTCGACCTGGAGTCATCAGCCCTGACGAATACACTGCCGGTACATCGCCTGGAACTCGCCGCCGGGGCCCGCGCGGAGACGCCCGCCGCGTACATCCGCGCGCTCGGCCTCAGCACCGAACGGCTGGCACAAACATATGCACGGCTGCCAGATGAGGCCGGGCGCCAGCACTACCGCTATGCCGCTCCTGCCTTCGACTTCACCTGCACCCTGGTCTACGACGAGAGCGGCCTTGTCCTGGACTATCCGGGCATCGCCGTACGCGCCCGGTAGTCAGCCTCGGGCGACCCTGAGCCGGGCCTGCTTGCCCTTATCGGACACCAGCGTGATGTTTGCGACCGGGCTGGTGCTGGCACAAAGGTCTTATCGGACAGAATTAAGCAAGGCCCCCTCCATGTATGAGATGGACGGGGCCTCGCCCGGCTGCGTTACGCTGGGCCGCCGGTTGCCCGGCAGACCCGGCGTCGCACGCCACCCTCCGGTACCGAGTACCCGCGCGAAGTGCCAGTTTCCCAGCCCTTCCCGCGTCCCGAAGTCGCCCCCGGATGGTTCCCGTTTCCAACGGTGAAAATATTTTTACTGCTTTCCCGACGGTCATGCAAGAGTCTGCGGCAATTCATTTTGAGTTTTTCCCTGTCCACACGATTTCCACAGAACGCTCGCAGTTATCCGCATGTTGCGGTGGTTATCCACCGGCTTATGCACAGCTCATCCACAGGCTACTCAACGTAATTCAGCGGGTACTGATATAACAATCGCTAAATGTAATCGGCTGGTCTTTTGCGGCGGCTTCCGGCAACCATTTGATGTTTCGGTGAAACAACGAAGCGAACCCGGGGAATCGCCGCGCCAGTGGTCATTCCGGTCGATGGCACGCGACCGCCGTCGTCGGCGCACGCCCGCTGTGGGAAGCCGCCGCGCCCATCCCGCTTCGAGTCGCTGCCAGCCGACGCCGACAGCTACCTCGTCTCTTTCGTCCTGCACGACTGGCCGACAACCAGGCTCGGCGCATGCTGGGCAACATCGTCGCGGGCGGTAATAGGGGTCCCGGTAGTCCTGACGAAAATCCAACGGATATGCCTTTGAGCTGCGCAACCGGGCCGGGCCGCACTGCCAGTGGATCCACTCGATCGCGCCGCCTTTGGCCTTGATCCTCCCGCGCTTGTCGGCGGTGAACAGGTCTTCGACGTTGAGGCACAGCACCTCCTCGGCCCGGGCCGCCGACTCGTAGAGCAGGCGCCAGAGCGTCTTGTCCCGCAGCGCGACGTCCTCCAGACGCCAGACGGCGGCGACCTGGCCGAGGGAGAGTGCCTTGGTCTTGTCCGGCGGGGAGGGGCGGCGCTCGCTACCGAAGGTCGGATCGACGTCGATCCAGCTCTGCCGCAGCCACCAGCCGATCGCCTTGCGCACCACCGAGAGTTCGCGGTTGACGGTGTCGGTGTCCATCTCGTCCGCGCGGGCGGCGGCGAGCTCGGCCAGCATCTCCGGCAGGCCGGGGGCGTCCAGCGCGGCGAGCTCCAGCGCGGGCGGCACGACCTGCGCGCGCGGAAGACGGAACGCGCCCCCGATCTCCGGCACGGCCGCCTGTTCGATCGCCACCCTCGCCCACCCCTTTACCGCTGTCGCGGTAAATGCGCACACCTCACCCTCGGCAGCGGTGATCATGCTCGGTCGAACACGCGAGGCCATCACGGGGGTGCCAATCGCAGCGTAGACGCCCTGTCGCGGTAAATCCGTGCTTTACCGCGACAGCCCCCGCGCAGAACCAACAACGTGATTTACCGCGACAGCCCCCGCGCGTCGCCCAGCGCGGCCAGCGCCGCGGTCATTTATGGCGTGAAATCTTCGCTGCTCCGTGGCGCGCGCTCTCGGTCAGGCGCGCCCTGACTGGCCGTACTCCATGGTTTTGTCCTGCGGTGGCCGTCTGGCCTTGGGTGGCGGACGACGGGTGGTCCCGGTGACTGGTGTGGGTGATGGCGGCCCCGGCGGCGAGCAGCCCCGCGAGGAGGAGCAGGCCGCCGGGGAGGGTGGCTGCGCTGGCCGCGGCGGCGACGATGAGGGGGCCGCCGGCGTCGCCGAGTTCGCGGCCGACTTCGGCGGCGCCATGGTCTGGCCGAGCCGGCCGGGCGGGCAGCGACGGCGCGCTCACCGGGCCGGCCCCCGCAGGGCCGCCGGACAGCCCCGGCCCGACCGGACCGGGGGCATGACGGCCACCGAGGCCGACATGAGCCAGGTATCAGTGGCGGCGGGCCGGCCCGTGCGCAAGCTGGCATCCCCGTTTCACATCTGGTGGAGGGCCCGGAAGACCCGCTCGGTGTAGTCGGCCAGCCGCTCGGTGCAGTGCTTAAGCTGTTGCCCGGCCTCAGCCGCGTTCGGCGCGCCGAACACATCCCGGGTGGCCAGCTCCCGGTGCCAGCGGCGCAGCCGCTCCAGGCTCTACTCTTCTTCCTCTAGCTCGGCCAGCGTGAACTTGCCCTTGGCGATCTCGGAATCGATCTCGGCGTCGAACTTGCCGCAGTCGGCGGTGAACTCGGCCCACTCAGCCTGCCGCGCCTCGGTGAACAGGGCGGCCAGCCGGGCCGCGTCGGTCTCGCCGCGGCCGGCGGCGTGCAGCACGATGACTTCGCCCTCGCCGCGCTCAGCCAGCTCGGCCCGCGCGATCCCGCCCGCGAAAGCCGCCACGTCCGGTCGCCCTCATCGTCATCGCCGGCACCATCGCCGGCCGCAGCGCCGCCCTCGTGGTCGGCGGCCTGTACGCGGTCGCCGTCGCGGTCAGCCGTGATCGCTTTGCCGTGACGGGGGTGGGGGGTGGACTACTGAAGAGGCCACCCGCCTTATCCGGCGACGGAAGAGGGGACCACGCATGGGTACGACGAAGGACGTCCGCGAGGCAGTCGAAGCGGAGCCCGGCTTCGGCCCGCTCGCCGGCCCGGCGGACATCAGCGCCGAGAACGTGGGCGGGGAGGTGGCGCCCAATGGCATGGATGTCGGCGGCGCCTGCCAGCGGCTGATCGAGGTGATTTGAGGATGAGCGCCAGCCCGGCACCCGATGCTGCCGGCGGCCGCGACGGGCCCGGCCCGGTGGCAGCGGTGCGCTGGCCGTGGCTGACCCGCAACGTCGCGGTGCTGTGTGGGGTATCGTTCTTGCAGGACACCGCCAGCGAGCTGCTCTACCCGATCCTGCCGGTCTTCCTCACCGCGGTGCTGGGCGCTCCCGTCGCCGTGGTCGGCATTGCGGAGGGCGCCGCTGACGGTGTCGCCGCGCTGGCGAAGGTGGCCGCCGGGCGCGTCGCCGACCGCGCCGGGCGGCGGCCGCTGATCGCCGTCGGCTACGGGCTGGCCGCGCTGGGCAAGGTGCTCATCGCCCTGGCGTACGGGTGGCCGCTGGTACTGGCGGCCCGGGTCATCGACCGGACCGGCAAAGGCGTGCGCAGCGCGCCTCGTGACTCGCTGCTCGCAGACGGGGTAGCTGCCCGCTACCGGGGTGCGGTGTTCGGGCTGCACCGGGCCGCGGATACCGCCGGCGCGGTCGCCGGGCCGCTGCTCGGCCTGGCGCTGTATGAGGCCCTCGGCCACCGGCTGCGGCCCCTGTTCTGGATCGCGGTGATCCCCGCGATCGCCTCGGTGCTGCTGGTCCGCGCCGTCCGCGACC
>WNGP01001715.1_pt1 | contig 36278 bp, 35 predicted proteins | sample 5407671 | NCBI WGS metagenome assembly WNGP01 (sample SAMN13153381, study PRJNA577476) | soil metagenome | isolation source: 40 cm soil or saprolite under Garry oak tree replicate 2 | place: USA:California | collected 2016-06-15 | reverse complement strand
TCCCGCCCGTCCCGTCCTGCGCCGCTCCGGGCACCGGGCGCTACCACGCCGATGTGACATCACCGTGGTCAGGGCAACGTCAATGTCACATCGCCGTGGTTCCCCGGGCGCGAGCGGGGCCCTGGGGAAGGCTGGCCGCGCGCCCGGCGGCGCCGCGCTGTCCTCACCTGTCCCATGATCTACGGGACACACCGTAGAATCGCCGCAGACCCAGCTTCGCCGAGCTGGCCTGCGGCCCTTGCTGGGGGAGCGTGCGCCACACCGACTGGGACGAGCTCGAGGTGCCGGTGCGCCTCGCGATCGAGGCACGCACGGGCCGGGTGCACACTGCCCGCACCGCCAGCACGGGCCTGAACTCGCAGCTCGCCGTGGTCTTGGACACCGACGCGGGCGTCGTATTCATCACGGGCCTGCGCGCGGATCACCCAGGGGCGGTCCGGCAGGGACGCGAGGCGATGATCAATCCGCACGTCCGGGCAGTTGCCCCGCGGCTGCTCTGGCACGATCAAGCCGCTGGGTGGGATGTGCTCGCCTTCGAGTACATCGACGGGGCCCGCCACGCGGACTATCGTCCCGGCTCGCCGGACCTGCCACGCGTCATCTACGCCATGCGCCAGCTGGCGGCGATCAGCTGCCCGGACCTGCCCGTGAAACAGGCCCGGCAACGCTGGGCCGCGTACGTCGACCGCGAGGCCGACCTAGACCTGCTCGACGGCGATGCGCTCCTGCACACGGACTTCAACCCGCTGAACATCCTCCTGGGTCCGGATGGCGCCTGGATCATCGACTGGGCCTGGCCGACACGCGGCGCGGCGTTCATCGATGCGGCCTGCTTCCTGATCCGGGCGATGGCGGCCGGTCACAGCGCCAGCCAGGCCGAGGCGCTGGCCGCCACGGGCCCGAGCTGGCAGCAGGCCCCGTCCGCCGCCATTGACGTCTTTGCTCTCGCCAGCGTCCGGCTGTACAACGAGATCGCCCGTAACGATCCTCAGCCGTTCAAGCAACGTCTGGCCGCCGTCGCACGTGAATGGGCATGCCACCGGCTGGGGACGAACCCGAGGTACCGGCAGGTCACGCGATAGAGATCCGAACGGGTCCGGTGCATGCCTCCCGTAAGGCCACCGCGGGCCTGAACTCGCGGATCGCCATCCCCCGGCTAGGGCTTACGCCCTACCGCGCCCCACTGGATGTTCGGCGTGTCGGCGGCGGCCTTGCCGGTGACCGGACGCCACTGGTGCTTGGGGACCAGGCCCGGCTCGAGCAGCTCGAAACCGTCGAAGAAGCTCAGGACCTGATCCCGGCTCCGCGGCCAGACCCGCTCGCTGGCCCTCTCATACACCGCCACCGCCTCGGCCAGGGCCGACTTATCGGGGAAGAAGTCAGTGCCGATATGGGAGATCGCCAGGTAGCTCCCGGGCGCGACGGCGTCGCGCAGGCACGCCACGGTCCCCGCGGGGTCGTCGGCGTCGGTCAGGAAGTGCAGGATCGCGAACAGCCCGATCGCCACGGGCTGGCCGAAGTCCAGGTGCGCGCGGACCTCCGGCTTCGTGAGCAGGTCGGCGGGGCGGCGCAGGTCCCCTTGCACCATGATGCTCAGGTCGCTGACCGCGAGCAGAGCCTGGCCATGGGAGACGACGACCGGGTCATAGTCCGCATAGACGACGCGCGCGTGGGGGTTGACCTCGCGCGCGACCTCGTGCACGGCACCTTGGGTGGGCAGCCCCACACCGATGTCGAGGAACTGGCTGATGCCGGCTTCGGCCGCCAGGAGCCGGACGACCCGGCGCAGGAAGCGCCGGTTCTCCACCGCCGCCCGGCGCAGCCCGGGCACCAGCGCGAGCACCTTCTCCGCCGCGATCCGGTCCGGCTCGAAGTTGTCCTTGCCGCCCAGGTAATAGTCATACATGCGCGCCACGTTCGGCGTCGTCACATCCAGGCCCAGCGGGGTTCCCTGCGTCCCGGTCACGAAACCAGCGTATCGACGGAACCGGCGCTGACGGGTTGGCCCCCGGGCGACAGCTCGCAGGGCAGCAGCGCCGATCGGGAAACCGCGGACGTCTACGTTGGTTCTGGTTCGGCGGTGCGACAGCCGTCAGATACTGGGACAATCGTGCGGTGAGTCCAAAGAGTCGCGGGCGCCCGCCCGGCCGTGGGCGGAGTCGCAAGGTGAGTCGGCGTCCGGCGTCAGACCGTCGGCCGATCGGGGGTGTGTCCGCCTGGCAGGCCGAGGAGGCGACCGACTGCTGGTTCGACGAGCCGCTCCCGGGCAACCGGCGGTCTTGGGCAGTACCCGCTGGGCATGGCACCTATCGGGGGCTCGATCTGGAGCTGCTGAATCCGGACGACGAGGACGAGCGCGGGTTCCTGCTCGAGGCACAGCACCTCGAGATGGCAGGGGCGCTCGAGCGGCATGAAGAGATCGCTACCGCCAGCGGCGAGCCGATGAACCCGAGGCTGCACGTCACGCTGCACGGAGTGGTCGCGAACCAGCTGCTGGCCGACGACCCGCCCGAGACGTGGCAGACAGTTCAGCGGCTGGCCGGGCTCGGCTACGACTGGCACAACGTGATGCACATGATCATGGAACTGGTCAGCCAGGACTTTTACCGGGTCATGGCCGAGAAGCGGCCATTCGATCGTGCGGATTACGTACGGCGGCTCAATGCACTGCCCGGGGACTGGCCGCCGCCGGAGGAACTCGGTCCGCGCTGACGTCAACGCCGCCCTGATCCTGGTAGCGGCGAGTCTCGCTATGGCGACCACGCCACCCAAGGACCCCGCCAGCAGCGCCGCCGACACCACGCCCAGCACGACCGCACGCAAACCAGCACGCATGACTCGCTCCCCTCGTAGTCCGGCCTCCAGTATGTCGATTCCTCTCCGCTACAGGACACGGATCGCCGGGCCGAATAGTCGGATAGCAAACCGGAGAAAGGACGCGGGCACAGCGGGCAAGACATCAGCAGCCCGGCTGATACTCAGCCCGCGGAAATACGCAGTCGCGCGGAATACTATGAAGAACTGCGTGCCGCCGCCAAGCACATATCCCCGTATCAGTAGCCTCCGTGTCGAGCTCGGGGTGCCGCCGTATCACGCGATTGGGGGACCGAACGGGTGCGGTGCGTGCCTCGCGTAGGGCGGCTGCGGCGGGCAACGGGGTCAGCCGGAGGGGTGCCACCGGTCGAACCATCCGTCGGGCATCGTCTGGGTGACATCCGCCAGGCTATGCGCCGCCACATAGGGCCGACCGTTGGCACGGGTGATGGCGTTGAGCTCGTCGAGCCGCGCGCGGGCGCCGGCCACGGCGGCATCCCGGGCGGCCGGATCGTGGGTCGATACCGCATCCCGCCAGATAGACCGGCCCGCCAGGTAGCCGGACGCGCCGGCCCGGCAGGCGATCTCGACCTGGGTCCTGAAGTCCTCGTACCCGACACCGGCCGAGAGGATCACCCAGGGCACGGTCACCCCGGCATCGAGTTCCTTGCACGCCGCCACGGCATTGTCGCGTCCCGGCTGGCTGTCGACGTAGCCAGGAAACTCCACCTTGAGCATGTCCACGCCGAGCGCGTTCGCCTCGAACGCGGACGCGAGGATCCCTTCGACGCGGGCCGTCTGCCACTGCGGCGATTCCGGGTCCTCGCCGGGAAGCGGGTACCAGATCGGCTCGACAACCAGCGGCAGGCTCAGCCGGGCGCATTCGCCAACCAGGCTGCGCACCACGTACCGCTGGTACTCGGCGGTGTCGGCGTCGCCGTCCGGCCGGTACCACCAGAGCAGCTTGGCGACGTCGACGCCGGCCAGCTTGATCTGCCGCACGCTCCAGCCTTCCCGGTACCGGGTGCGACGCGGGCCGTCGGGGATCGAGTAGTCCTCGTCTTCGATCGCGGACATCAGGCCGACCGTGCCGGGCAGCGCCCCGGTCACGACGGTCTGCAGGCCGTAGCGCGCGTCGAGCAGGAAAGCCGACACGCTCGGCGACAGCGCCCGGACCAGGGCGTCCTTGGCCGCGATGACGTCGGCGTAGGTCACCGTGGCGGGATCGGCGGCCAGCAGCTCGGCGAAATCCGATAGATGGTCCAGGGCACAGATCTCGAAGAAGCCCGCCTCGGTGGTGACGCGCTGCAGTCCGCGGATCTTGCCCGGGTCTTGCGGGACGGCTGCGGTTGGCATTGTCGATTCTCCTCATGGGGTTCGGTCGATCCGGACTGGTGCGTCATGGCGGATGTTGGCGTCGGTTCCCCCGGTAAGGGATCTGCTGGCCGCAGGCTCTCGGCCAGAAGGAGCCCGGCCACGAACGTGTCCCCGAGCCCGACCGTGCCGGCCGGCCGGCGCAGGTGCGGCGCGGGCACGCAGGTGGCCTGCCAGCCGTCACCCAGGGCGCCGCCGGCGGGACGATCATCGGTGTAGCTGGCGTCGCGGGCCGGGTCGAGGAGGGCGGCCGGCTGCCCGGCACGGGCGCGGGCCGCGGCGAACGCGTTGCCGGCCAGCAGGACGTCTTCCTGATGACGCACGTCTTCTTGGCGCGGAGTTTTTTGGTGCAGAGTTTTTTGGTGCAGAGTTTTTTGGTGCGGAGTTTTTTGGTGCAGAGTGCCGCGATGCACCGCGAGCGCCCAGTCGTCGGCGTGCACGATCACCCGCCGGACGCCGCTCAGCACGGCGACGTCCCGCGCGAGCAGGCGCGGGTCGCCGCGGGATCCGGTCAGCGTGAACAGCTCGGACAGGCTCAGGCCCAGCGACGTGGCCGGGCCCATCGCGGCGGCCTCACGTAGCCGCCGCGGTGAGGGGAACTCGGCGAGCTCGTGATGGATGACCGCCAGACCCGCGTCTGACCACGCACGTATTAGGGCGAGGAGCCAGGCTCGTTCGGTCATATTGTCTTGTGAATCGTCGTCGGCGAGGCCGTTGAGACCGGACACCAGCCCGGCACCGGCCGCCGCGGCCAGCGCCGGCGTCATCGCGAGGAACTGCTCGTCGCGCTCGATCGGCTCGTCGCCGAAGCGCAGGATGATGCGGCTCGACCGGGGCAGCGTGACCCCGTCGTGGCTGGTCCCGGCGGTGAACTCGAGTATGCAGTGCGGCAGCTTCGTCGCGTGACCGGACGGTGCGAGCGATCCCGCCGCGACGATCGCGCCGTCCGCGCATAGGCCGGTGCGCGGATCGATCACCGCCAGCTGCTCGGGGCTGCGATCGGCCAGGGCCAGGACGCTGTGGCCGCCGACGGCGGCCAGAGCCCACGACGCCTGCGGGCCGGTGCCGCCGACCTGGCGCCGGTCGGGCGGGCCGAGCAACGCGCAGATCCACGCTGGCCCCGCAGGCCAGCGGGTAAGCAGTTCACCGCCTCGCCCGGCCATGATCCGGCCGAGGACCCGGGCGAGCAGTTCGCTGCCTTTGGTGTCATCCGCCGAGGTCGAGGCCGGGCGGGCGACGAGGCGGGCGAGGCGTTTGGCGTCAATGTGGAAGACGGCGTCCACGCAGGCGCTGGTGCCGGTGAGGACCGGCCGCGCTTGGCTCGCCTGGCTAACCAGGTGCTCGGCCACCCTGAGGTAGGCATCCCGCCAGCTCGCGCCGGGCCGCGTCCTCATCCCTTGACCGCCCCGGCGGTCACGCCTTCGACGATCCGCTTCTGGAAGATCAGCACCAGGACGACGAGGGGCACGGTGACGACCACGGAGGCGGCCGCGATATCACCCCACGGAATCGAGTAAAGCCCGGTGAAGTTTGCGATCCCCACCGGGATGGTCTGGCGCGGCGGAGAGGTCATGATCGACAGGGCCAGGAGCAGCTCGTTCCATGAGGCGATGAAGCCGAGCAGCGCCGCCGGGACCACGCCCGGGAGGGCCACGGGAATGATGACCCGCCACAACGCGCGCAGCGGGCCGGCGCCGTCGATCCTGGCGGCCTCGTCGATCTCCTTCGGGATGGCGCGGAAATGGCCCCACAGGATGTACACCATCAGCGGCAGCGCCAGACCGATGTAGACACCCGACAGCCCGGGATAGGTGTCGATCAAGTGCAGGCTGATCAGGATCTGGTACAGCGGGGTCACGATCGAGATCTGCGGGAACATGGAAACCGCCAGCACCAGCGCCAGGACGACTCCCTTGCCGGGCAGCGGAAGCCGGGCCACGGAATACGCGGCCAGCGCGGCGAACACCAGCGCGATCGCGGTGGCGCTCACGTCGACGATCACGCTGTTGACGATGTAGGGCGCGAAGTCCTTCGCGACGAAGACATTGCGGTAGTGCTGCAAGGTGCCGCCGGGGATGGGCAGCCAGGTGGGGGCGAACCGGGAAAGGTCCCGGTCTGGTTCGAACGAGGTGATCACCTGCCAGGCGAACGGGAACAGGGACCACACGGCGATCACGACCACAAGCAGGCCGAACGACCCGCGGCGGAGCGGATGGCGGAGGCGGGTGCTTTTGCGGGTTTTGGCGACCGGCGCCGGGTGGGCGATGGCTGCCATCTCAGGCCTCCTGCCTTAGGCGCCGGACGATAAACAGCCCGAAGACGCCGGCGATGATGAGTTCGGTGACGAACATGGCGGTGGCGATCGTCGAGCCGTAGCCAAGCTCGAGACCTGAGAACAGAGTGTTGTAGGCGTAGGTCGACATCGTTTGCGTGCTGCTAGCCGGCCCGCCGCCGGTCACCACGTATGGCAGGTCGAAGACCCGGAACGCGTCAAGCGCTCGCAGCAAGGAGGCCACCAACAGGGTGGGCATCAGCAGCGGGAGCCGTATCCGCCGGAAATATCCCCAGGCTGACGCCCCGTCGATGCGGGCCGCTTCGGCGAGATCGGGCGGGATCGTCTGCAGGCCGGCGAGCAGCAGCAGGGCCATGAACGGCGTGGTCTTCCAGATGTCGGCCACCATCAGCGTCGGCAGCGCCAGCGTGGTCGAACCGAGGAAGTTCACCGGCTGCGCCACCAGGTGCAGCCTCACCAGCAGGTAGTTCACCAGGCCGCCCTGGTCGAACAGCCAGCTGAACATCCGGGCGGTGACCACGGTCGGGATGGCCCACGGCACCAGGACGGCGGCCCGCACGAGCCCCCGGCCGCGGAAGGTCTTGAACAGCGCGAGCGCGATCACCAGGCCGAGCAGCGTCTCGACGATCGTCGTGACCGCGGTGAACTCACATGTCTGCCGCCACGCCTTCCAGAACATGGCGTCGCTGGCCAGATGGCGGACGTTGGCCAGGCCGGTGAACCGGTCGCCCTGGGTTTCCAGGCTGGTGTTGCGGAAGGCCATCCAGATCGTCCGTAGCACCGGATACAACGACACGGCCAGCAAGGCCGCGAGCATCGGCACGACCAGCAGGACCGGAGCGAGCAACTGGCGCCACGGCGTCCCGGGCCGCCGGGGCTTCGGGTGGCGGCGTTCCGCGTGACCTGGCGGTCCCGCGGGTGACGTCTTACTGGCTACGGAGGTCGAGGACATCGGCGATCACGCGATGATCTGCTCGATCTGCGCCTTGGTCGAGGACAAGTTGGACTGCACGTTGCCGGTCGCGAGCGCGGCCGACACGCCGGCCTGTATCGCCAGGCTGATCCGGGAGTACTTCGGTGTCTTGGGGCGGGGCGTGCCGCCGGTGAAGACATCCCGCAGCGACACCATGAACGGGTCGGCCGCAGCCAGCGCGGGCTGGTCGTACACCGAAGGCCGGCTCGGCGCCAGGCCGAGCTGCGTGGCCCACTTCAGCTGGGTCGCCGGGCTGGACATCCAGGTCAGGAAGTCGATCGCCGCGCTCTTTTTGGTGCTCGAGGCGTTCATGCCGAACTGGTACCCGCCGAGGCACGCGGCGCTCTTGCCGCCGGGGAAAGCCGGCAGCTTGACGACGCCCACCTTGCCGGCGACGCTCGAGCTCGACTTGTTCTGCGCATCGGACCACACGAAGGACCAGTTGCGCAGGAACGCGGCCTTGCCGCCGAGGAAGGGCAGCTCGCTCGGCACCTCGTCCCAGGAGAGCACGGCCTTGGGCGTGACCTTGTCCTTGTTGAACGTGTCGTACATGAGCTGGACGGCCTCGACCGCGTTCGGCTCGGCGATGGTCACCGTCTTGCCGTCCGGCGCCAGGATCGACCCGCCGTTGGATCCGATGAACTCCACCAGGTCGCAGACCAGCACCTCTGCCTGTTTGGCCTGCCAGTTGAAGCCGTCGGCGACCTTGCCCGTGCCGGTCAGCTTCTGCGCGCCGGCGACGAGCTCGCTCCAGGATGACGGGGGCTTTATGCCCGCGGCGTCGAGGAGGTCCTTGCGGTAGTAGAGCATGCCCGCGTCCAGGTACCAGGGCAGCGCGTGCATGGCGCCGCCGTAGGTGCAGGCGTCGATGACGCCGGGGAAGTACTGCGCCTGCACGGACGGGCCGAAGTAGTCATTCAGCGGAGCCGACCAGCCCGCGCCCGCGAACTCTGATCGCGGAGGGGTGCCTGGTCTCGGTGATAGGTAGCCGCCTCAGCGAGCGTGCCGCTCTCGCCCGCCACGCTGTCCGGCCGCACCCATTTCCGCTGGAATATTCATCCGAACGACCGGTGGTGCCAGCTCCAGGACCCGGTCAATGGCCGTTCTGTGCCAAAATCCTCGGTAGCGATGACCGAGACGAACGCGGCCCTGCTGTCCGGCCTTCCCGGCGACGTCCGGGCCCTGCTGGCCAGTCCGCCACTCACCGATACCAGGCTGCTCGAACTGGCGGCCAGGTGGGAAGGCCTTGCCCCGGCACAGGCCAGGATGGCCGACGTGCTGCGGCTGTTCGTGGTCACCTGGGACCCGCTCGAATGGCTGGCGCCGCGCCCCGAGGCGGTGGCTACCGCCAACGCATGGCCGCTCGAGATCGTCGTCTACGTGCCGGTGTGGTCGCTGGCCGAGATGGCAAGACAGCGGGAAACGACGATGGCGGCCGTGCTGGCCGGGCTCGGCGGCCGGGCCATAACGACTGCCGCCGCCCATGAGGACGCCGTTACGTCCGGACGGTACGCGGAACTCGCGGCACACGGGGAGGTGCCGGCCCTGCTGTCCGGGAACCCCGGGCCAGCGCTCGGTGAGGCCGTCATCGTGGCCGAGTCCGCGGAGTGGGAAGCCATCGGCCTCGGCGCGATCACCGATTTCGTTCAGCAGGCGTTCGGCCCCGTAGAGCTGGACCGGTCGCTGGTCGAGCTCACCGTGACGGCTTCTCCCCGGCCCGGCTGCCCGGCCTGCGCGGGCCGCCGGTTCAAGTTCCCCGCCGACCTGGCCGATTCCCGGGACCGCATGTGCCCGGCGCACCGGAACGAGGCGGACGCGGTAATCAGGAGACGGATGGCGCGGGCGGGGGCCAGCAATCCGGCTGGGTGGCGGATGCTCGCGGACGCCTCCGCGCGGCTGTCGCTGCCGCACCTGCCCGGCGGGCTGGCCACGAGGCTCGCGGCCGCCAAGAAGGATCTGGCGCGGCGCGCCCGGCTCCTGGCCGAGGCCGCAGCCGGGTTCCCGGGCCGCCCGGAGGAGTTCGGCAGCGCACTGGCGGGAAACCAGGATCAGGCGGGCCGGTTCCCGGGCTGGCCGGTCACCCTCATCGGTGACCTCGGCCGCGCAGGCCAGGGAACCGAAGCCGTCACGCTGAGCGAGGCGCTGGCCGCCGTCGACCCGGCCAGGCACGGTTTCTTCGCCGGTCAGGCGGCAGTCGCGCTCGCCGAAGCCGGGCATGCAGACGACGCGCGGGCGAAGATCGCCGAGAACCTCGAACGCTGGCCCGATGACATCCGGACCCGGATACTCGCCGGTGACACGCTGGCCATCCTCGGCGACACCGAAGCGGCGCTCGCCCACTTCCAGGCGGCCTTGCCGCTGGCACAGCAGGCCAAGGATTACAAGGCGATCCGTGACCTGTCCACCCGAATATTCCGGCTCACCCGTCCCGCCACCGGTGAGGCGGTGAAGCGCCGCCAGCCCCGGTCCAGGCCGACCAGATCCCAGCGAAAGGGCCGACGGTAACCGGCGTCCGGGCTGGCGGTGCAAGTACCTGATCGGTGCGGCCCACGCGGTGGGCCCACGGCAAAGCAGTGCCCGGTCAGGTGCGCAGTCCGTCGGTCAGGCGCGCTGGGTAAATGCTCACGGTGAAGGGGCGGTGGGCGGCGAAAGGCCCTGACGTTTTCGCCGCGAGAGCGTAACGCCCGTCCTGCAGCTCGAAAACGGTCAGTTCCGGCTGGGGCGGGTCCGGGTTCACGATCCAGTACGCGGGGACGCCGAACCTCTCGTACGCGGCTTTCTTCCTGTTCAGGTCGATGAGGGCGGTGCTGGGCGACCGGATCTCGATGACGAGCAGCGGCGGCTCGGTGAACTTCGCGCCGCCGATCTGGTCCAGGCGGACCACCACCAGATCGGGATCGAACTCGGTCTGCGGGCCGAGCTCGACGGCCGACTCAGGTACGACGCAAAGGTCTTCGGGGCAAGCATCTGCCAGCACACGGAGCAGCCGTCCCGCCACGACCTGGTGGATTGTCGTCGGCCGGGGGCTCACGATGAGCACCCCGTCCAGCAGTTCGTACCGGCGGCCGTCATCTGGCATCCGGTCCAGCTCGGCGACGGTGAACGGTCGGCCGGCGGCGGGCCAGGCCTGAGCGATCGTCACGTCACTCATGGTGCCCCCTTCTACGCATGGCGTCCACTTGGCCAGGAGCCTGTGACATTCCTGAGTCCAGTCATCACCAGCGGTTAGCGCCCTCGGGCAGATGTCGGCCGGCAACTGACTGAGGAAGAGTTCAGGTCCGGCCCACTACCCGATTTGAGGGCCGAACGGACCTGGTACGAGCCTCCCCCAAGCCACGGAGTCTGAACTGACGGCGACCTGGGCGCCAGCTTCGGCCAGCGCCTGGCTCATGGCGAAGCGCGGCAGTAAGACGAAATCGCCGCAAAGTGCAACCTCCCGACCGCCTCGCTCCGCGAGAGCCGCAGGCTCCAAGGGTGGAAAGTACAGGTGCGGAAATCCCGCTAACAAGCGCTTCCGGGCCTCGATGAAAGCCGCCAACTCCGCCTGCTGCGCGGCGGTGAGCGCCACTTTGTAGAGCGTCACGAGCTTCAGCCGGCTGGTGTAGAAGAGCCACATGTCCTTCAGGCTGATGATCCGCTGCACCATGTCCCAACTGAGCCGCAATGACGTCGTGGCCGTCCGCTGGACGATCTCCTCGCTGGTTACCGTTACCTCGACCTCCTCGTTGAGCGCGTCCCAGTTCCTGACCACCATGAGCCAGATCACGAGCGGCACCTCGACGAGGAGGATGATGCCGATCGCGGCCAGCACGACCGTCGCCGCCTGGCTGGACCTCGAGGGAAGGAACGCGGCCAGGAGCACCAGGACCCCGGCGGACGTGAGCACCATGGTCGCCTTGCGGCGGAGGTACAGCGTGCACCAATAGGTCCGCTTGAGATCCCGCATATACCGGACGCTGATGTTCATCAACCCTCCAGTTCTCTCCCACCGCCCAGACGGCCCCGTCCCGGCCCGCGCAAAAGGCCCGTACCCGTTCTACCGTGATTTGCCGGAGTGATTGACTCCTTTTCTCGTGATTCGGCCGAGCACGAGCCGACCTCCGGCACCCACGCCAGGGAAGGTCTTTCATGGATAGGAAAGAACCGTTAGGAGGCTGGCGCATGACTACCGGCTGCGGTTCCTGGCCGACCTGACGAAGGACACCCAGGACCGCGAGGTCATCGCCTTCTGCGACCGCTGGAAGGCCGTGTCCTGAGCCGACCCAAAGATGCTGATCCTAGACCAGAAGGACGTCTTCGGTACCTTAGTGGTCCACGCCTGCCAGGTCCGGGACAAGGAGGCCGCTCAGGATGCGCGCGAGGATGTCGCGGTAGCGGCCGGGCGGCTCAGCGGCTGCTTCGGTTGGGCTCGGCTGCGCTTGTGAGGCCGGTGCGAGCAGTTCCGCGAGCCGGGGGTGGGCCGCGTGCTCAGGGCGCATCCAGATGACGTCCCGGGGTTCCTCCGGTGCCATTCCGCCTCCAGGCGCCTTGCCCTGCGGACGGCGCCCCAGGCCCGGGGATGGGATGTTGGTCAGGTAGTGGTGGCGTGTTCGAGCAGGTGCCGGTGCCTGATCATCCAGGCGGCGGATCGTGCCCGCCAGGCGATGGCCCAGAGCGTGGTGGTGTCGCCCTGGGCGGGTGTCACGTGGGCTTCGATGGCTTCGGCAGCGCAGTCGCGGATGGCGTACTCGATCATCCTGGTGACGAAGTCGCGGCGATCGGTGGTGGCCAGTCGGTAGCCGTCCAGGAAGTGGCGCAGTTGGGCGGCGCGGGCGGTGGGGTCGGGTAGGTTCTGGCGTTCGGCGACATCGTCGTCGTGGAGTTGCGCGTTCAGCCAGGCTGTAGCGGCGATCTCGTCGAGTCGTTCGGTCGGCCCGGCGGTCGGCCAGTCGATGAAGGCGACCGGCAGACCGTCGCGGGCGACGATGTTCCACGGTCCGGTGTCGCGGTGGCTGATGATGGCGTCGGGTGCGTCACCGTTGAAGGGCCAGCGGTGCCAGACCGCGTCGGGTGGGGGTTGGAAGTCGGCGGTGGCGTCATGAAGATCGTGCAGTAGACGGCCGACTTGCCAGATCCCTTCGTCGCTCCAGGCGTGCGGGTGCACGAAGTCGCCGGGAATGTAGGTCAGGACCTCGCGTCCGTGACCGTCATATCCGTTGCCGATGACGCGGGGACTGCCTGTGAAACCGGCGTTCTCCAGGTGGATGAGGAGGGCGTGGACGGTAGGTGTCCATGGTCCTGCCGGACGCAGCACGGTGTCGCCGTGCCGCAGGACTGGGGTGGTCTGGCCTTCGGGTCCGGGGAGCGGCTCGAAGGAAGGATGCGAAGACACTGATGCTCCATGGGGTTCGATGCGGTGAAGTCGCTGGACCCAGGTACGGACCAGCGTGGCCGGTCTGCTCCTGTGTTGCCTGATCAGGCTGCGATGCGCTCTGTTGCCGAGGCGGCGGATGAAGCCTTGCCACGAACCATGATCACCGCGATCAACCTCCCGTGATCGGCTGGAAGCATCGTCAGAACGCTGCCATGCCGCCCCATTGCGCGCAACGCATTTCAGGCGCGCTCGCTGGCCCTCTCATACACCGCCACCGCCTCGGCCAGGGCCGACTTATCGGGGAAGAAGCCGCTGCCCATGATGCTCAGGTCGCTGACCGCGAGCAGAGCCTGGCCATGCGAGACGACGACCGGATCATAGTCCGCATAGACGACGCGCGCGTGGGGTTGACCTCGCGCGCGACCTCGTGCACGGCACCTTGGGTGGGCAGCCCCACGCCGATGTCGAGGAACTGGCTGATGCCGGCTTCGGCCGCCAGGAGCCGGACGACCCGGCGCAGGAAGCGCCGGTTCTCCACCGCCGCCCGGCGCAGCCCGGGCACCAGCGCGAGCACCTTCTCCGCCGCGATCCGGGTCCGGCTCGAAGTTGTCCTTGCCGCCCAGTTGGTAATCGTACATTCGGGTAGTAGTCGTACACACGGGCGATATTAGGCTTGCTGGTGTCGACTGCCATCAGTCGCCGCCCGGCCAGCTAACCAGGTTGAACTCGTAGTGGTCAGGTCGCGGCGTTCGCCGGTTGTTGTCCTATAACCGTGTCATGCGGTACGCGCAGAGCGGCGGGTACACGCCCGCCGGGCAGCAGCGGCGTGAACGGGTGCGGCTGGGGGACAGCATCGGCGAGGCGGTGTGGTCGCTGCTGAAACGGGCCATGGCCAACGTCGCCGCACCTGACCTGGCGAGCCTGGTCCGCATCGTCAAGCGCAGGCTGAAGAAGATCCGGCCCCATCTCATCAGGGCCTGCCTCGCCAAGACCGGCCTGACCATAGAACCCTGGCAATGAACCGAGCCCTGCGAGTTCAGCCTGGGGTAACTTCGGGCATGGCCCCGTATCATACCGACAGCCACGGCTGCGGCAGCCGTTCACAACTGGCCCGCTGCATTGCTTGCGGCCGCCAGCCGCCGCTGCCCGCCAGGCGCCCGATCGTGCCTCGGGCGCCCGCCGTGCGGGGATGCGGGAGGTGGCGTGATGAGTGACCGGGGCGGTCGGCCCGTCATGGCGACGCCGGGATCGCTGGGCCAATGGGTGCGTGACTTCACGCGGGACGGGTTCGTGATGGCCCCGGGCTTGCTCTCCCCGGAGGAGGTAGCCATCCTCCGCGACGGTGTCGTCCAGGCGCATCAGTCGCCATGCCCCACGGGCCTTCCGACTGCGCTGCACCGGACCCAGATGTTCCGCCGTGGACCGCAATTCGCGGCGATGCTCGACCGGCCGCCGGTCGTTGACCTGGCCGAGCAGATCCTTGGTGACACCTGCCATGTCATCGCGAACAACACCATTTACACGGGGCCGGGCACGGGAGTCGATACCTGGCACGTGGACGAAACGGTCCTGGTGCCTGTGCCCGCAGGGGCAAGGCTGCCCGAAGGCATGGACATGCCCTGCTTCGTGGTCACCGCCATGTATTACCTCAACGACGTCCCGATGGAGCTGGGCCCCACCCAGATTGTCCCCGGCAGCCATCGCAGCGGCCGCCTGCCGCCCAGATCCGAGGACGAGCTGGCGTGGGACGGGCGCGGCTATGTGAGCCTCCTGGCCCGCGCTGGCGACTGTGTGGTGCTTAACGGCCAGGCCTGGCACCGTGGCGCCACCAACCGCTCCGGCCATCACCGGATCGTGCTTCAGGTGATTTACGGGAGGCGCTACATTTCCCAGCGGTTCTGGCCATTTGTCAATTTCTCGCTGCCCGAAGACCTCTGGGCTTCGGCACCGCCGCGCCGCCGCAGGCTGCTCGGGGAGCATCCGCACGGCCCTTACGGCTGATCTCGTCCAGGGCCACCTGGCCAGCTGTCCCCCTCCCGGTCTCTGCCATCTTCGCCCAGCCGCACGCGCAGGCGCACATTCTCCCGCCGCAGGTCGTGAAGCGCCGACCGGAGGTCCTCACCCACAGAACCCTGGCAATGAACCGAGCCCTACGAGTTCAACCTGGTTAGGCGCTAGCCGTTTATGACCGTCCCGCGAGGGACTAACGTACTACGCACTGACTACCATGTTAATCCGAGAGGAAATAGCCGCTGAAGAGGTCTACAGGTCGTCGTATTCATCCCCTGCGTTGCGGGTGCAATGTCGCCCCGCTTGATATAGGACTCTTCCTCGGACAATTCAGCCTTGAGACTTGACCCCGGTGTGATATCGAGAGTCTCAGGTCTGCTCGGCGTGCCGGTGATCGAGGAAATGGAACCAAAGATACCTGGAGTCCCCCTAAGTGTTCTAAAAGTCCTAGCTACAGATAGATGCGGGCCGTCGACACGGACCACCTTAACAACGGTCTTAGGGACTTCAACGGTCCCGAGGACCTCCCCGTTATCAGGTCCGTCACGTCGATGCCTTTACTGTTCAAGATTACGAACTTCATTCCGATTTCAACCCCATCCTCCGACCCAATATTGAGGATGAGTTCACGCCTGCTCAGAATGGCTGCAACCTTGCCCTTAATGCGGGTGAGCGAGCCCAACGTAGACAAGATCGACGTCACCCGCCCGTGGCGCGACGGTGGCCGGGATGCGGTCGGGGAGTACCTGCTCGGTCCGCATGCGGACCCCGTTGCCGTCGAGTTCGCGTTGGAGGCCAAGTGCTACGCGCCGACCAACAGTGTCGGCGTAAGAGAGACAAAGCCGTCTCATCTCGCGGCTCCGGCACCGCCAATTCGGCGTCCTGGTCACCACCTCTTACCTCGACGCCAGGCTTAAAAGGAAATCCGCGAAGACGGGTACCCGGTAGTCGTCCTGGCAGGCCGCGATGTGATCAAGAGACTGAAGGCCAGAGGACTGGACAACATCACGGCCATCCGGCAGCACCTGAACGATGCCTACCCTCCCCACGGGTAGAGAGCCGCTGCCGCCTGACAGCAACGGTGACAGCAGCAGCCAACGGCAAGCCTCAGCGACCAGCGACGACGCAGCACACTCGCACGATCCGCGGCAACTGGGGGTATGTCCGGCCTGAAAAACGGACGGTCGTACGACAGCGCAGCTCCATCGAACACCTGGCCTACGCATTACGAGCGTGTCCCCGAGATGTCCCCGAACCGCCGTCAACAGCCAACGACCGCCACCAGCAACAACTCGTGAACATGAGGCCAGCGCAGGCTTTGAACCTGCGGCCAACGCACGGGAACACGCTCGTAATTCGTAGATCGCTGGGTGATGACGAGGACCAGGGCGCCGCGGTGCCACGGCGCGCATCGTCAGAACGACAGCGTGCCGGTGGATGTGAACATGTCCACCTCGTGGAGCGGAACGTGCTCGAAATTGCAGCTGCCGTCGGGGTTGCGGGCCAGGACCGCCGGTCCGGTAACGGTGCCGGTGCCGCTGCCGGTCGCATTGGCGAACTGCCCGGTGCCGCCGACGATTTCCCCGGTGGGTGGATCGTGGCAGTGGCCACGCAGCTGAGCGGGTTGACGGAGACCGAGAAGTCCAGGTTCGTGCTGACCAGGTGCATGCTGCCACTGGCGAAGACGAGGTCGTCCCGGCTGACGTTGTCCGGGTCGGTGGGCAGGTTCGGGACCTCGACGATCCGGCCGACGCCGCTGAACGCCCCCTTGGCGATGACCACGCTGGTGATGACCGTACGGGTACCCGACACCCCCGAGGTCACGATGGTGCCCTTGAACGTCTCGCTCCCGCTGGTAGCCGCGGCCGCGGGCGCCGCCGCCACGGTCGAGGCGGTCAGCGCGATCCCTCCAGCCAGCAGCGCCCATGACATCTTCCTCTTCATGAATCCCTCCCTGGTCTTCCGCCGCCTGATCTGCGGCGATCATCGGTGCAGGCTCAGGCGTAGGGCCCGGTGAGGACATGCAGGCACAGAACACCGCTGCCGGGACCACCGGTCTGGCAGAGCGACACGCGACCTGCAGCGTCGACGTATGTCACGCGCGTCAAGCAACGCCCGGTAAGCCCCGTACGCCCCGAGCCGAAGGCGATGGCGTGGAGACGATATGGAGACGTCGTGGAGATCCGATGAAGATCGTGGCGCTTCGCGCCGTAATCAGCCCGGCATCGGGGGCCGGGCATGTCATTCTGAGCCTGGTCCTCACCGCGTGGGACATTCGTGGGACGCAACGCGGCCGTCGATCCAGCATACGAGCGTCACCGCAGGTCACACAGCAAAGAACAACATGAGCCATAGCGGTCTGTAAAACCGTCGGCTCAGCCTACGTTGGTTCGAACCCAACACCTGCCACCACCTGCGAAAACGGCCCGCTAGCTAGGAATTCTCGGCTATGCGGGCCGTTTCTTCTCTGTCCCGTGGTGTGTCATCTTGTAGCGCTGCGGGGCGGCGTGTCGCGGTGTCCACGGACGTATAGCGGACGGGATTCGTGCCTCATCACGGTCGGTGCGCACCGTCGGCTGTTCCACGGACGGCCACGGACGGGCCGCGCCGCCGGCGTGTTTCCGGCTTGATGCGGGCCGCCGAGTCGGGCGTGCATCCCCGTGTGTCCGGCCGCGGTCCCGGGCGGTTTCCCGGCCGCGGGGCGGGCGGGGAAGGCGGGTGCGCTGGTGGCCAGGGCGGTTGTCCAGGAGAGCGTGACGGTGGCCGGGCGGGCGGAGCGGGCGCGGGTTGCAGGGCGTTCACGGCCGGCGTGCTCGGGCCGGGGCATCCATGCGGGGATGACGCGGCGCTGCTGGGGAGCTGTTCGGGAACAGCGTCCGGCATAGCGGCTCGGGCGCGAGGGGAGACGGTCACGGTCGCGGTCCGGGCCGTCGGCGGCGTGGTCCGGGTCGAGGTCACTGACCGCGGCGGCCGGGGGCTGAGGCTGGTGGCGGAGCTGGCCGCCAGGTGGGGCTGGCGGCGGCGCGGCGGGCGGACGGTGACCTGGTCCGGGCTGCGGCATGGCTGAACCTGCCCCGCCCGCTGGACCGTGCGCTGGCGGCCGGGCACGCCGGGGTCCGTGGAAGGTCCACGCCAGGTATATGCCAGGTCTGCGCCAGGCACATCGGAGGAGATCCTGAGCGGGCCGCCGGCCGACGTCCTCTTCGGGTTGTTATGGAAGGTACGGGAAACCGGCCGGGGCTACCCGGCCGCTACCGGATGGTCGCGCGGTCTTGAAGTCACAGGAGGCGGCACGGGTATCGTGTCGCACGCGGGGCTGGTGCTGCTGCGGGAGCTGGCGGACCGGACCGGGCTGACGGCCGGGCTATCGGCGGCGCTGCCGTCGCCGGCGGGCGGGCACGACCGCGGCCGGGTGGTCGCGGACCTGGCGTGCGCGATCGCGGACGGGGCGCGGGTGATCAGCGATTTCCGGGTGATGGGCGATCAGCGGGAGCTGTTCGGCTTGGTCGCGTAGGTCCCGACGGCGTGGCGGGTGCTGAAGGAGGCCGCGGCCGGCGGGGACCGCGCCCGCCGTAAGGTCACGGCCGCGGTGAACCGGGCGCGGCGGCACGCGTGGGCGCAGGCCGGGCCGCTGCCGCCGGTCCGGATCGCGGACCGGCAGCTCGAGGGCGTGGCCTGCATCCGGCTGGACGCCACCGTCGTCCCCGCGCACAGCGACAAGGAACTCGCGCAGGCGGATTTCAAAGGCTACGACCTGTTAACTGAACTACGGGACGTTTCCGCAGCTCAAAAGGTTGAACTACCTTGCCAGAGCGTCACGACTCTGACCGGAATGTCGCGATCGGCATGCCGCGGTGGCCGTGACCTCGACCTCAACGCCACAGAAAGCGACATTCGGTGCTGAACGGCTCACCTGCCGCCTCCTCGCTGCTGCTTGTGAACACCAGCCCGACCTGACTCCGAGCGTTGGCGCAGTTACCCTGACCTGCGACGTCATCTGAACCTTCAAGTCCATATTGATTGTTCAGAGAAGGGCATCATCCGCTGCTCGCGGCCTGCGATAACACGGGCGAGCCGCTGGCCTGGATGCTCCGGCCGGGCTCGGCCGGGTCGAACACGGCTGCCGACCACCTGCGGCTGCTCCGCGAGGCGATCGGGGCGCTCCCGCCGGCGTTCCGGCGCAAGATCATGGTCACCTGCGACGGGGCCGGCGCCAGCCACGAGCTGGTGAAGGAGCTGGACCGGCTCGCGTCCCGGCATGGCTACCAGGTCACCTACTCGGTCGGCTGGGCGCTCGGCGCCCGGGAACGGGCCGTGATCGGCAAGGTCCCCGAAGCCGCCCGGAAGCCGCCATCGACGGGAAAGGCCAGGTCCGCGAGCGCCGCTCCGGGGAGGCCTGCCCGAATCCGCGCTGCGCGCACCGGGCCTGCTGGATAGAAGAAGCGCACATGGCCGAACTGACCGGCCTGCTGCGCGAAGGGCCGGACGGCGACCAGTTGAAAGCCTGGCCGAAGGCGATGCGGGTCTTCGCCCGCCGCGAGCGGCCCCACCCCGGCGCCCAGCTCTCGCTCTTCGAGACGGCCGGCGGGTAGCGCTACTCGCTGCGGGCCGCGAACCTGCCCGCCGGCACCAGAGGCTGGCGCGGCCAGTGCGCCTACGCCGACGCCGCCCACCGGGTCCACGCCCGGGTCGAGGACGTCCGCACCGGGAAGGACACCGGGCTGGGACATTTCCCCTCGCACGATTACAAGGTCAACCAGGCCTGGCTTGATGCCGCGATGACCGGCTGCGTCCTGCTGGCCTGGCTGAAGCTCATCGCCCTGGACGGCGACCTGGCCAAGACAGAGCCGAAGACCCTGCGCTACCGCCTCCTGCACGCCGCCGCCCGCCTCGTCCGCGGCGGACGCCGCCGGGCCCTCAAGATCGCCGCGAACTGGCCCTGGACCGAGGAGATCGTCACCGCCTGGCAGCGCGTCCACGCCATCCCGCACCCAATCTGACCAGCCGGAACCAGTTCCATCGAGCAGTTAGCGGCAGCCATCAGCCCACGTGAAACATCAGGGCTAGCATGACGACCCGGCTGCGGAGGGCATCATGGTAGCGCGGCAGGCCATTGGCCGACGCTGATGACACGACGGGAAGGTGCCGTGCCTTCGGCAAGCCGCACCCGACCGCAGGAGCCATCCGACGGGCATTAACAGTATCCTAGGGAGATCCTCGGGAAAGGCCGGAGGCATAGTTGCCGCAGAAACCAGAATGGGCTGATTACGAGGACAAGGTCGCCAGTTTCTTGTTGCAGCTGGGCTTCGAGGTACAGGTCAACGAGACAATCCAGGGCGCGCGGGCCGCTCATGACATCGACGTGGCCGCCCGGACGGAGACTGCAGGCGTCAGGCAGCTTTGGGTAGCCGAGTGCAAGTCCTGGAAGCGCCGCGTTCCCAAGGAGCGAGTGCTTACCTTCAAAGGGATAATCGAAGATACCGGTGCTGACCGCGGCTTGCTCTTCTCCGAGAGCGGCTTTCAGGCTGGGGCGATCCAGGCTGCCCAGAGCACGAATATTACGCTGACGAGTCTGGCAGGGTTCGAGCAGGGATTCCCGGCCGAAGTCTCGTCAGCACGGGCGAAAGTGCTTGAAGAGAGAATCACCGCCCTTATGCAAGCGTTCATGGCGATCTGGGATCTCCCCGAACCCGAGCGGGCAGCAGCGTTCACCCGGTATTCCGGGCCTTCTGGATTTCTGCAACTGGAAGGCACTCCCGACGCGATGACGGGCGTCATGGCCCACCTCTCCCAGATGAAGCGGGCACTAGAAGACGCGCGATTCAATCGGTGGCCGGTGACTTACTTCCCGCTCGACTATACCGACGGAGAGCTGATCGATGCCAAGGAATGGGAGGGACTGCTATGCCTGGTCGGCAATTCCTTGATCACCTGCGAGCGCATATACGAGCACATGACCACGTCGGGCGCCGACCCTGTAGATTGGAAGGACTTGCAACCCCCAGAGCTGGTGGCGATGCTTGACGCTATCCGAAAGCTGGGATCATAGGGACTACCTTCCAGCAGGCCGAGTTACATCATCTAGCCTCCGCCCGCCTAAGGCAATATTATAGATGACCGCTGGAGGTTGTCAGGTGCCTGCGGGGAAGTGCCCGAGCAGGAAGCGCGCGGTCGCAGTGATGACCTGCATCCGGAACCGGGTCTCGTCGGCGTCGGACTGTCCGGGGTGCGATCCGTGCGTGTGGCTGAGCTTCCAGAGGCCGCGGAGCAGCATGCCGCCGTCGTCTTCGGGCAGATGGCCGCTCTGGATCATGTGGCTGATCGCGGCGTGGCCCTGGCTGGCGCGCTGCTGTCGCTGGTAGCCGGTGTGGTCGGCGGCGAGCCGGGTGACGAGGTCTTCCAGGGTGGTCCGCAGGTCGCCGTTGGCGGACTCGTACTTGTGGTTGGTGAATCCGTCGACGGCCTGCCGGTAGTGGTTCAGGACGCTTGTGTAGCCTCGTGCGGCAAGCTCGGCTTCCAGGGCGCTGATCTCCGGCGCCAGGGGGACCGAGGCGGCATCGGTCGGCAGGATCGAATAGCGGATGCTGCCCCGTATCGCGACCTGGACATCGCCGGGGAGCGGCACGTCGCGCGGGGTGTCACCATCCCAGGTGATCTGGTAGCCGTCGGCGAGCATCGCATTGCGAAGTTCGCTGAACCACGGGGGCGCGTGCTCGGGATCCTTGACGGCTTGCTGGACCAGTTCGGCCGCGAAGGTAAGCAGCGCGCGGTGGGCGCCTGTGTCACCATCCTCCGCGGCGGCTCGCGCGCCAAGGAGCCGGGACCGGATGAGCTCGGCCCTGTTCTCGCTCGCGACTCCCGTCTTGTACGGGCTGTAGTCCCAGATATCGGCGGCCTGCAGCATCGTCTTCAGGTCGCTTTCCCGGAGATTCTGCCCGGCTCTGACAAGCACGGCCAGGGTCGGATGCGACAGCTCGCTCATACGGAAGAGTTTTCCATGCCCAGGCGGGCAGCGTGCGTACCAGCGAGAACGGGGCGGCCTGTCAGGCAGATGGCGCGGCACCCGGTTCAGCGCGGGCGGCCTTGCGCCAGATCGCTTCCCACTGCGACCACTGGCCGGGTTACGGTGGGTCGCCTGCAGCCGCGGCGGGAGGACGGGCGTGTATCCGCTGGCGAACAGGCCGTCCAGTTCGGTGACGGTGAAGAAGTGGATGAGCAGGCCTGCTTGGGCCGACAAGATAGCGGACGGTGAACCCGCCGTCAGGATGGTGCTCGGTTACTTCGTGCCGGGGCCAGACGTCGGTGGCGTTGACCCGCAGGCAGAACAGGCCACCGGGCGTGAGGCGCTGCCGGGTGGCGCGGATGTGCGCATGCGCGGCGGCACTGTCGCCGTGCTGGAAGACCTGGATGCCGATGAGCGGTGGGTAGGCAGCCTCGGCGGTCAGGGTGCCTCGGCCCGGCGCTGTCGCCGGCCACCGACCGCAACTGGCGGGAGTCGATGCGAACCATGTCGGCCAGGATGTGCGCGTCGGCTTTGTCGCTCTTGGCACCGGAGGTGCCGTGCCGATCCCGGTAGCGGTCACCTGCCGCGGGTTGATCCCGTAGACGCCGCCGCAGCCATGATCGCGTACGTGGATGAGATCACCGCACACGCCGCGGAACTCGGGGCTCCCGACGCAGCAGCGGCATTCGGGTGGGCCAGCTGTATCCGCCAGTACGCCGAGCTCACCAACCCGCTCAACGGGCCACTGCACGTGCTCGAGGTCACCTCCTGCAGCCACGAAGAGCTCCAGCCGCACATGAACGGCTGGAGCACCCACGGACCGTACCGGCACTAGACGAGGCCATGGCCAGCCTGATGCCAGCTTGCCGGCACCACTGGTCCGATGACCGCAGGGATTAAACCGCGTGCTGCTGGCCGCCCGGTGCGGGAGCATTCTGTGTAGCGCCTGCGTCGGACTGGGGCGGGTAGAGCTGGTTGTGGGCGATGGGGGAGCGGCAAGTGAGTAGCGGCCGGAAGGCCAAGTCCGCTCGGGCACAGCGGCGCGAGGCGGAGCGGCGCGAGGCTGCTGCGGTTCGTCGGCTGGAGGCTCGTGCCCGGGTGCTTACCTACGAGCCCGGTGAACTCGACCAGGCGGTGGGGCAGCAGCCGCGGTTGCTTGACGTTGCCCTGATGAGCCGTTACGCGGCGCGAGGCAGGGTGTTCAGCGGATGCCGAGAACTGCTGCCTCCCGAGGGGAGTCTGGTTCTGACGCTGATCCCCGCCGCTGATGCGGTGCTTTGCAAGGCCGGCGCAGGGTGGTCTCTTGCCCCGGACTGCTGGGGTCGGCCGACGTGGCCGGACATGCTCCGGTGGGGCCTGGACAAGGCAGCTGACACCTGCAGGCTTCTGCGGGTCGGGCTGACTTACGGGGCAGTGGTCACGGCCCGAGCCCAGCTCGAGCGATGGACCCTGAACGTGGCCTTCCACCACAAGGTCGCGGCGATCGGAGACACCGAGTCGGCGGCCGACTACGTCCGCCGAGTCTGGTCTGTTTACCCGGAGGTGGCAGAGTCATTTGACGTGGGACTGGCATGGAGTGAGCTGTCGGAGTGGCTGCACGGACGCGGGCTTATCACTGCCGCGCTCGGCGAAATCGCGGATGCGGCCGGCGGCACGGTGCCGGGCGCGCTGGCCGGCGGGACGGCGGGCGGCATGCTGGGCGTTCACCAGCGGGTGAGCGCTCTGGCCGAGATCGTGCTGCGCCAGGCGCGAGGGGGGATATCGCTCGTAGCCGTCGACCACTACGGGCACAAGTTCACCCCTGCCTTGCAGGCGACGCTTCCCCCGGACACGGCTGCCGGCGACGAGCTGGCGCGCTTCCTCCCGTTGCTCAAAGCCCTCGACTTCCAGGCCGTCTTCGGCGGTACGGGCAGGGAAGCGCAGCTCCAAGCCGAGATTTACCGGCTGTTCGTCGGCGACTCTGCTACTGCCGACATGCTTGCCTCCGGGACATCGCCGCCTCTCGCAGCCAGCGCAATGCTGGAACGGCGAGGCCGGGCCGTCAACCGAGCCCAGATGGCCTTCAAGGACGAGCAGGAAAGGCTCGGCGACGAGTTCGCCCCGGAAAGACTGGAGATAAGGCTCTTTCGGTACATCGCGATCAGCGAGGCCGCTTTCCTAACGGCCGGATGGGCCGGCGGGCGGGAGGCAGACGCGCTGCGCACCGCTGCCGCGGCACTGCAGTCTGCCTGGTGGCTGTGGCTAGAAGACACCGACGACGCCATGCCGTGCGTGCGGGGCGTCCTGGAGCAGACCAGCCGTGCCCGCGCTCACCGCGTCAAGCCTGCCCGGGCGGCCCGGGTCGAGGACACGGGGGCTGCAGCCAGCCCGGCCCGCTGGCTGGAGGCAGCCGGATGGAAGCGGCTGGCGGTCCTCGGACGGGCGCTCGGTGAGTTCGCCCACGTCAGCTTGCGCGCACGGTGGAGCGGGGCGCGCGACGCACTGAGCGCCATGCAGGCCAGCGGCATCCCGCATCCCGACTCGACAGCGCGCGGGCACGCCCTAGACGCAGCATCCTGCCTGCTGGCCCACGAGGTCGCCGTACGGCTCGACCAGGCGTGCCCTGCGGTCGGCTCCGCATTCCGCGCACGGGTGACCGGCCTCGGCATCGATCACCACGAACGGTACGTGGAAGAGCTGCTCCAGCGCAGCCTCGACCTGCGCGGCACCGACTTCGGGCAACCCGACCTCCGCCCCCTGCCGACGACCCCGTAACAGGTGAGGCTAACGCCCGCGTGGCGCGCCACAATGTGATGATGCCGGCAGGCGGTCTGCGCTGAACGGGCGTGATGTCGATGCGCTCGGCTTGACACCCCCGCACCGGAGCCCGGAGCAGAAGATCTTAGCCGTCATCGTCGTAAGAGAGTAGGCGCTGGCACCAGCACCACCGCCCGGTACACCCTTAAGCTGAGAACGCTGCGCCGCGGCACGGCGGCTTCCTGAATTGCGCCCGGACTACCTGAACACCAGCCGAACTCGTTTGAACCCTGTGCGTGGCCAGCACGTATCAGGGTTGCTGGTGTCCCTGTCATTGACGGAGGTGATGCACCTGGGCCGCCTGCTGGCCATCGACCCGCGCCCCGTGCCGGGGCGATCGGGACTTCGACGCCGTGGACTTGGTCCTGGCCCCGCTCAGCAGCGAGCACTTCGATCAGCGGGAAGCTGGCCAGGTCGACCAGCGCATCGAGAAGCTCTCCGGCCTGGTTCCCGGCCACGACGTCGGCCGGCTCTGGTCCTAGTGCCAAGCCTCCGCCGTCATCGTCGCGTGCAGCGCCTGCACCACCGGCCGGCCGACCATCCCATTCCTGCTCAACCTGGCACGTTAGGCTGAGCGCTAGCGGGAGGGACACGAATGGCCCGGAATTGGTACGACAGCGTAGTGCCGGAGGACGCGGCACCGGCGCCGTGCGAGATCGATGTGAGCGTGGCCCATCCGGCGCGGGTGTACGACTACTGGCTAGGCGGCCAGGACAACTTCGCCGCCGACCGGGCCGCGGCCAAACGGGTCCTCAAGGCCAAGCCCGGGATCCGCGACAACGTGCGGGCCAACCGCCGGTTCCTGACCCGGGCCGTCCGCTTCTTGGCCGCCGAGGCTGGGGTGCAGCAGTTCCTGGACATCGGGACCGGCATCCCCGCCGCGAACAATACGCATGAGGTGACCCAGGCCGTACGGCCGGAAGCGCGGGTTACCTACGTGGACAACGACCCGATCGTGCTGGCGCACGCGCGGGCCCTGCTGACCAGCGTCGCCGGCCCGACCATGTTCATCGACGCCGACCTGCGGGACGTCGGCACGATCTTGTCCCGGGCGGGCGAGACGCTGAACTTCAGCCAGCGGTCGCGGCCATGCTGATCGCGGTGCTGCACCTGATCCCGGACGAGGACGACCCGTGGCGCATCGTCGCCTCGTTCATGGACGCGGTCCCGTCAGGCAAGCCACCTGGTGCTGTCCCACCCGGCCCGCGACGTGGAGGCCGACCGGTCCGCCAAGGCGGCCGGCCGCTACAACCAGCACGTAGTGGCCCCGATGCGTCGGCGTACCGGGACGAGTTGGCCCGGTTCCTGGACGGCCTGGAAATCGCCGGACCCGGGCTGGTGCAGATGCACCAGTGGCGGCCGGAAGCCAGCGATCCCGTGGCCCCGTCCTCCGGCTACGCGGTCGTCGCACGGAAACCTTGACTCGCTGAAGTGCCCGACGTAGCCGCCGCGCTGCCACGCTGGCAGGGCAAGACGCTGTGGGCCCGGGACCGGGCCGCCCCCTTGCGGGAGTTCGTGCGCACCGAGGCGGCCAGCGCGCTGATGCTGGTCGCGGGCATCGTAGTGGCGATCATCTGGGCCAACGTCAGTGACGCCAGTTACGAGTCGTTCTGGCACACCCGGTTCTACCTAGGGGTGGGTTCGGCCGGGATCACCCAGGACCTGCGGACCTGGCTGAACAGCGGGCTGATGACGCTGTTCTTCCTCGTCGTGGGGCTGGAGACGCGCCGCGAGCTGGACCTGGGTGACCTGCGGGAACGGCGCCGGTTCGTGCTGCCGATCATCACCGGCCTGCTCGGCATGGCCTTCCCGGTCGCGATCTACCTGGCGTTCAACGCCGGGCGGCCCGGCGCGCACGGCTGGGGTGTGGCCATGTCCACCGACACCGCGCTGGCGCTGGGCCTGCTGGCCCTGTTCGGCCGTGAGGTGCCGGACCGGATGCGGGTGTTCGTGCTCATCGTGTTCGTGGTCGACGACCTGGGCGCGCTGCTGGTGATCGCGTTCGTGTACAGCGACAAGCTCGTATTCATGCCGCTGGTGATCGCCGTGGCCGCGTACGCGCTGATGTTCGTGGCCGTACGGTTCCGGCTGCAGCGGCGCTCGGTGTTCGTGGTGCTCGGGATCGTGGTCTGGGGCGCGCTGCGGGCCAGCGGCGTGGACCCGGTGGTGGCCGGGCTGGCGATCGGGCTGGCGGTGCCGGCCTATACGCCGTCCCGCTCCGACCTGGAGGACGCGACCGGGCTGGTCCGGCGGTTCCGGGAGCAGCCCACTCCGGAACTGGCCCGGACGGCCCGGCAGGGCCTGACCGCCGCGCTGTCCCCCAACGCCCGGCTGCAGAGTTTTTACCACCCGTGGACCAGCTTTCTCATCGTGCCGCTGTTCGCGCTGGCCAACGCGGGGGTGGTGCTGAACGGCGGCTTCCTGGCCCGCGCCTACACCGCCCCGATCACGCTCGGCGTGCTGATCGGCTACGTGGCCGGCAAGCCGATCGCGGTCACGTTCAGCTCGTGGCTGGTGACCAGGCTGAGCCACGGCAAGGTGCGGCCGCCGATCGGGCGGGCCGCGGTGCTGGGCAGCGGCACGATCGCCGGCATCGGGTTCACGGTGGCGCTGCTCATCGCGACCCGGGCGTTCACCGGGCAGAACCTGGCCGAGGCCAAGCTCGGCGCGCTGTCGGCAGTGCTGGTCGCGGCCGGGCTGACCTGGGGTGTGCTCCGGGTGACGCAGCTGCTGCCCGCGGAGCGGCGGGCCCGGCTGCTGCTCGGTGACACCCGGCTCATCCAGGACCTGATCCCCGCGGTTGACCCGGAGCGGGACCACATCCGCGGCCCGAAGCAGGCGCTGATCACGGTCATCGAGTTCGGCGACTTCGAGTGCCCGTACTGCGGCCAGGCCGAGCCGATGGTCCGGGACATCCTCACCGACACCACCATCCGCTACGTGTGGCGGCACCTGCCGCTGACCGACGTGCACCCGCGCGCCCAGCTGGCCGCCGAAGCGTCCGAGGCGGCTGCCGCCCAGGGCGCGTTCTGGCCCATGCACGACCTGCTGCTGCAGCATCAGGACGCGCTGACCATGATGGACCTGCGCTGGTACGCAGAGTCGCTCGGACTGGACGCCGACCGGTTCGGCGCCGAACTGGAACGGCACATGTACGAGACCCGGGTGGCCCAGGATGTCGAGTCGGCCGACCTGTCCGGGGTGTCCGGCACCCCGACGTTCTTCATCAATGGCCAGCGCCGCTACGGTGCATTCGACTTGCCCACCCTCACCGAGGCCATCCGGGTCGCCCGCGAGCGGGCCATCACCGGCACCGCGCCGGACTGGGCGCCCGACGAGGTGTACCCCAAAGACTTCCCGGACGACGCCGCCGAAGAAGAGCCCACTGAAGATCCGGACCGCTGAGGCCGCCGGCGCCGTCCCAGCCGATGAGCCTCGTGACCGGCCAGCGCGCCCGCGTGCCTGTAGTACTCCTGAAACTCGGCCATGGGCTCCAACCTGGGATGATGCGTGACCGTGCTGGTTCGTCTGCTCTACCGTTTCACGGTCCTCGTGCTGTCTTGGCTCGCGCTGCTGGCTAAGTCGTCGGCGTCGAAGAACGTCGAGATACTGGTCTTGCGCCACGGGGTCGCGGTACTGCGCCGCAAAAACCCGAAGCCGCGGATCGATTGGATCGACCGGGCTATGCTCGCGCGGACAAGATCGTCGAAACACCACTGCCCGCACAGGGCCGAATCCGGGGCTACCCCTGCCTGGCCACCCGGCGGCCCGCGCCGGCGGCGCACCAGCCAAGCCGGAGAACGCCCGCCAGGCATGCTCATGCGGCGGCCGGAACAAGCCGGCGCCGCGAACAGGCGGATCACCGGCGCCGTCGGCATCCAACAGGCCAGGCAGGACCCGGGTGACGAGGATGACGGCGACACCGAGCAGGATCCTGAAATGGGCGGGTCAGGGTGGAATTCCCGGTGGGACGGTCGGTGTAACCGCTCCTACCGCGCCCGTCCGTGGCCTTTTCGCCCCCGTCCGTGGGGCGCCCGAAACGGTGCCCACGGACGCACAGTGGACGGCAGCAGCCCGCAATCGTGCCTCGAACGGCGTATGCGCTGGTCAGCGGCCTGTACCTCGGCAGGAGGAGAGCGGTCTGTAAAACCGTCGGCTCAGCCTACGTTGGTTCGAACCCAACACCTGCCACGTAAAAGCCCAGGTCAGAGCCGGTGACGCCGGATGGTGTCACCGGCTTTTGCGGGCAGAACGAGAGGTTACAAAAACCGTCGGCTCTGTTCCGTGGGCTATGCGTGGGCCGGATCCAGGCACCGCCCGGCCTCCGCGGATATCGCCTCAGATGCCGTTTAATCTGCGGAAACACTACAGGCGGCGGATGCCTGTGCGCGGTATTGCGGGCTGGCCGGGCCCGGTGGCCGTGGGCTGTGCGTGGGACCGGGGACCGGTTCACGTACAGATAGGGGACAGGGTCGGGGGTGGGGCCGACGGTGCGTATAACCGCTCGCTTTCGCGCACTGTGATGATGATGCGACGCTGGCGTCTGCGCCGAGGGCGTCTTCGATCCGCTGGCTGACGGTGTCTTCATGGCCGTCGGTGCAGTGGAGGTAGACCTCATGCAGGACACGGGCGCTGTTCCCGGCCCGCGCGGCGACCTCCGCGGGTGCGCCGCTGGCGTTCAGCCACAGCGACAGGGCGGCGTGCCGCAGGTCGTAGGGGCGGCGGGCGAGCGCGGTGGCGGCCAGGTCCGGGCCGAGGGCGGCCCGGCGGGCGGCGTGCCAGATGCGGCCGTAGACCGACTCGCTGAGCATGCCGCCGCGGGCGCCGCGGAACAGCCTCCCGTCCGCCGTGGTGCCATGGTCGCCGAGGTGGTGACAGAGCATGGCGACCAGGACGGGCGGGATGGGGACGACGCGGATGGCGCCGTCGGGGCGGTGCTTGAGGCCGGCCGGCTCATGAGGCTTGCCGGTGTTGGTCCAGGCGCTGCCCGTGCGCGGGCAGGCGGCGCTGAGGATGATCGTGCCGCGGCCGCGGGCCGGGAGGATGAGGTCATCGCGGCGCAGCGTGACGGCTTCTTCCGGGCGCAGCGCCGCGTAATACAGGCAGCCGAAGAACGCGGCCAGCTCCGGCCGGGTGCGGGCGACCTGGGCCAGGATCGCCCGGACCTGCGCCGGGCTGGGGCACGGTAGCCGGGCTGACGGCCACGGCGGCTCTGGGCGCGCGGCAGCGCACCAGGCCGGCGGGGTTGGCGGGCAGCAGCCCGAGCTCGACCGCGTAGCCGAGGGCGTCATGGAACACCGCCCGCTTGCGGGTGATCGTGCTGGCCGCGGCGGGCGAGCCGTCCAGGCGGGCGCACAGCCCGTCCAGGGCCGCCCGGATGACGCGCGGGTCGCCGAGCTGGCTGACCGGCAGGGAGGCCCGCTCCATCCAGGCCAGCGCGCTGGCCGTGTCCGGTCCGGGAGCGCCAGGGCGCCGCCGGGCGTTGAAGGCATGCCCGTACAAGGCGGCGCGCAGTATCTGAGCTGCCGGCCTGCGGCCGGTTTCCCGGGTCAGCAGCGGCGTGACGGTGGCCAGCGCGTCGGCCAGGCTGGCCCGTGAATGCGGCGCCAGGTGCGGCCATTTCATCTCCGCGTACGCCACCGCGTGGTGATACCAGGTCACCGGCTCCGGCCCCAGTGCCCATGACTCAGGCTCCCCGGTCCCCGGGGCGAACGCCAGGCCCTTGCGGGCCGCGCGGACCAGCTCGGCGCGGTAACTGTCGGCCAGCGCCCGGGTCATGAACGACCTGGACCTGTCGCGGCCACCGACCCGCCAGCGGACCTCAAACTTGCGGCCGGGCCTGCGGCGGATCGCGAAGACCCGGACATTGAACGAACTCACCGGAATCCCTCCCCTGGAAGTGACAGGAACCTCATCACCCAGCCCCATCACAGGAAGAATTCCCGGCTCCATGCGCCGGTGCCGTAATCCCGGACACGACCCGCCTTGCCAGCTCGTCCCCCGCCAGAACCACTGACCCGCCACCGGCCGGCCTGCCACATCCGCCGTCACCGGTACGCGCGATGACCGCCGCGACCCGCCCGCCGGCATGCGATATCGTGACGCACGGTAATCGCGGACCAGGCGCCTCCTCGCGCCATCCTCCCTGCCGACTATGCGCTGCCTGTCGATGGCGAGTTCGCCGCGGCTGAGCGGCACAGAACAGCCAGTTCTGGCGCTGTCTGTCCTGCGCTGTCGTTCTCCTGCACCAGCGTCGCATTGCCTACGGCGCCTCCGGCAAGGTCGCAGGTTCATGCCCCGGCGGGCACACAGAACATGGGAACGACCGTCGGCCGCCGGTCAGCTAGTTGTGCAGGCGCGATTTCGCGCTGCGCGGAACGCCACCCGGCATGGGTACCGGTCCGGTCATTACAGTGACGCCGATCACGTGACCTGCCGGATACGCGCGGCGCGAGGACCCGGCGCCTGCTGGCGTCATCGGCCGGGTCGAACCCGGCCATGAACGCTGCCCACGCGGCGCCGCCGTTGCCGATGCTGCCGCCTCCCGTTGCCGGTGACGACGTGCGACCGCGCACCCTGCCAGCCGGTGTCCGTTGCGCCCGCGCCTGCAGGTCATCTGTGGCCGCGCACCAGAACTTCCGCCGGCCGTGGTACGTATTGACAGACAGCGTCGCCGGCAGCGGGCGTGCCTGAGATTCGGCACTGGGCCCCGGCCGTACCGGGCGCGCGTCGCCCGAGAGGGGCTGTTGGCAATGGTTGAAATCATCTTGATCATATTCGCGATACTTGTCGTGCTGGGCATGATCGCGGCACCAGCCCTTCGAGCAGGGCATCGTGTTCAGGTTCGGCAGGATCCAGTCGCCTCCGCGCTGCGCGGGACTGACGATGATCAGGCCGGTCGGCGACCGCATGCAGAAGGTCAACATGCAGATCATCGCGATGGCGGTTCCGGCTCTGGACGGCATCACCAGGGACAACGTGACCGTCCGGGTGGACGCGGTCGTCTACTTCCGGGTGGTGGATCCCGTCAAGGCAACTGTGAACGTGCAGGACTACCTGTTCGCGGTCTCCCAGCAGGCGCAGACGTCCCTGCGTTCGATCATCGGCCAGTCGGAGATGGACCAGCTGCTCTCGGAGCGGGACTCGGTCAACCGCGAGCTGCGCCGCATCATCGATGAGCCGACCGAGGGCCCGTGGGGCATCCGGGTCGAGCGGGTGGAGATCAAGGACGTCTCGCTGCCCGACAGCATGAAGCGGTCCATGTCCCGGCAGGCCGAGGCGGAACGGGAGCGCCGGGCCAGGATCATCACCGCCGACGGCGAGTACCAGGCCTCCAAGCGGCTGGCCATGGCGGCCAACGTGATGGCCCGCGACCCCGCGGCGCTGCAACTGCGGCTGCTGCAGACCGTGGTTGTGTGGCCGGGGAGCAGAACATCACGCTGGTCATGCCCGGTACCGGTTGAGCTGCTCAGGTTCTTCGAGAAAATGACGCCCGCCGGGCCAGGCGCCGGGCCTTCGCCGTCGCTCGCGGATTTCGGCGACGCCGAGGTAGCGCAGGCCGAGGCCGCCATCGAGGGCCGCCCGTCCGCTGCCGGGCCTGACGCCGTACCGCCGGTGGAGGCGATCGCCATACCGCCGGTGGAGGCACCGGACATCAAGGTTCCCGAGATCACCGCGGACGCTGAGCAAGCCGAACGGCCGTAGGCGGCGGCTCCAGGGATCATGGAGAACTTGCGCAGCCCGGCCTGGATTCCGGTGTCGGGTTGATGCTCCCCGGGCCCGAGAGCGATCCGCCCGGACTGCGCCCCTCCTCCGGAGGCGGCTGCCACTCCGGTGCCGCAACCGGCGTGCACCCCGTCCCCATCAGTGCGCGGCAGCTCAGCCCGGCCAGCGGCGTGCCAGCCGGAAGAGCCCGGGGAGTTTCTCCGCGGGCAGTGACTCACCGGTCAGCACCGATTCCTCGCACCCCAGCCCCGCGGTACCGGGGGCCTGGGTATCGCTGTCCCTGGCCGTGATTGTCAGCGCCCTGGCGGTGACCACGGTGCGAGCCTCATCGTCTGCTGGCAGCGCCGGGAAACCCCGCAGGCCATGGCCGGGACCTGGCCGCACAGTGCCCCGATGATGACCGAGCGATGATCGTGCACTGGCGGCTGGATTTGGATCAGGGGCAGGATCAAAGTGGCTGCGTTCTCCCCCTCGCTGGACCAGCTGTCACATGTACTGGCCCGTCGCCGCACTGTCTGTCTTCGACACCCGCACCGATACCACGTTGGCCAGGTTGATGATCACGCCGCTCTGGTCGGCCTCGCGATCATATCTCGCATGGGTCAAGACCAGACTGCGCCGTTCGTCCAGCGCCTGAGCGATGGCCTCAAGCGCCTCGCGCTCCCCGCCGAAGTCCTCCGATACCACGGAGACGTCTTCACCGCCCACCGGGTGAAATCGCATGATCAGCACGATGTTGTCAGGCACAGCCGGTACCTCCCTGCGAGAATCCAGAAAACCGTCGGCCCGGGCGCTGTGGCCCGGGAGCCCTCATCCGGCGGGGTCACTGCGGATCCGGACACTGTCAAGTGTGCCTCGCCGGCGGTCCGGCAAAGCCCGGCCCAGGTGGCCAGGCACCTCTGCCCGCCAGCGACACCCGCCGCGACCGGCAAACTGCCCCGGCCAGCCACGAGACCACGCCTCAGTCATGACCGGCGAACCGTCCCTCGGCCAGGCCCCCGCAGGCCAGGCGGCGGCCACCGTGATCCCGCGCGGCAGCGCCAGGACGGCGGGCATCCCGGCGGGCGACGCCGCTAGCATTCGTGCCGCGATCCCCGCCGGGCCGTCATACCGCAGGTCGCCTGCCGGCGCAGCGAATTCCGACCCGCCGACAGGCATCTGTCCGCAGCCACCACAGCCTCGGCTCCAGCCGCGCAGAGGGAACGCTGAGCGGGACGACGACGACAACGCTGTGCGAACGTTGACCACGCCGACCCGGAACCGAACCCGGGAGCCGCGCTGCAGGCAGAAACGCCGGGTTCCTCGCCTCGGCCCCGGTGATCGGGATTACCTGCCTGGATTGCTGTCGATTCGGGACACCGGATGATCCCGGGCATCAGGCAGCTTCGCGAAGACCGGGGCCCGCGACGCGACCGGCGGCTTCGCGATACCGGGCGATGACGGGTCCCCGCTGGTCAACTGGGACCCCCGAGTAGCCGGTCCACCGGCACCACCGGCAGCCGGAAGGCCTCGAGCCAGTAGCGCGCGCGTACGAGCGCATGGCCTGCCTGGACAGCGCACGCAGCTCACCGCCGGACGCTTCGGCGCCGATCACCCGGCGCAGGTTGCCCTCAAGGACCTGGACCTCCGCGCCCTGGCGGCGCCAGGCCAGGTCGGCTACAAACCTGAAACCTGCGCCGTGCCGGGTCGCGCTGTGCCGGCCAGCGGCCGAGGGCTCGGGACTGACCCGCGCATACCTGTCCGTGGCTGGACAGCTGGCATGGCCGCTGTAGGCCAGCAGAGAGGTGCACGTGCCATCTTCAGCCGCATGGGTCACGGAGCTGTGCCTCAGCGGCGCACAGTCCGCCGGCCGCCGCGCATTCCCCTGGTCGCTGTCTCGAACAGCTCGGCCGCGTGCCGGTAATACAGCCGTGCCCAGCCGGACACGGAGTCGAGGTCACCAGGAGGCAGCCGCCCCGGCGGCCTCGGGCAATCCTGGAGCATCCAACGCCCAGGCTGCCTTCGCGGCCTCACCACAGGAACATAGCCTGAAGCCCACTCTGGCGCGTTGGCCGCGGCCCCGGGAACAGGCCGGGCATCCGACCAGGCAGCTCGGTGTGCCACCCGGGCCCACCTGCTGGGCGGCTGTCCATTCCCGCGGGCGTGACTGGTGCCCTGGCTGGCCCAACCCCCGGTGTTCGCGATACCCGGCAGCCCACCGCTGCAGCTGGCGGTGGGAGAAGATGCCGATCTGGCGGCCCGGGCCGGTGATGCGCAAGAGCCTGGCCACCGGGGCGCGGGCACGGCCGGGCGCGAGAGGCCGGGCAGCCCGGCGCGGCGCCCGGTGCTCATCAGCACGGCGAGACCGCTGGCGTCACGGCAGCTCGCCCGGGACAGGCCGGTGACGAGCCGGCTGACGGCAACGGGGGAGCAATCCGGGGGTGATGCTCGCGGGGCAGGGACGGATGCGATGCCGGGTTCGCCGCTGAGCGCGGCGATGGCATGGGCGCCTGGGTTCATTTGGGGGAAGGCCCGGGCCGGGAAGGACGCCGGTGGTCCGGGTCCATCGCGGAGCTCCGGGTCGGATGCGGTGGCCTCAGGCCGGTCCGGTCCCGGTCAGCTGCAGTCTCGCGCCGGCGCCGGCGAGCAGGGCCGGGACGTCGCCGATGGCGGGTTCCTGGCTGGCGGGTTCGGGCAGCGGGAGGTGCGCCTGGATCTGGTAGCGGTTGCGGCGGCCGTTTTTCTGCTTCGCCGCGTAGCCGGCTGCGGTCAGGTCGGTGACGATGCCGTAGGCGCTGCGCTCGGTGCTGCCCGGGCCGGCCGCGAGTCGCGGAGCCGCACGCCCGGGTCGCGGGCGATGCGCAGCAGCAACCGGGCGTGGCTGGTCAGGACACCCCGGCTCGTCACCCTGAAGAATAAACACGATTTCTAGAAATCTATTGCTAGTTTCTAATTGCGGATGTAGGCTAAGGGCAGACACCAGGGATCAGCCGCCTACGGCGGCCAAGGTGCCCCGGGGTCACCGGAGGGAGCCGCCCATGGTCCTCATCGGCCCGGTCATCATAGCCGTGCTCATGGTGATCGCGGTGCCGCGCATTATCCGGCGGCAGATGTAACTGCCGGACGTAGGTTCGCCGGGCCAGGGACCCTGGCCCGGGGCGGCGGCACGATGAACGCCCTCACCTGCGGCGGCGGCCCCGGGACCCCTTCCGGGAGTTCGACCGGCTCTTGTCCATGGCCGCGAGCGGGACGCGTGCCCCGCTCAGCATGCCCATGGACGTCTACCGCGGCGAGGACGGCAGCTACCACGTCGAGGCCGACCTGCCCGGCGCCGACCCTGACAGCGTCGAGGTGACCGTCGAGCACAGTACCTTGACGATCCAGGCCGAGCGCACCCCTCACTATGGCGACAGCGCGCAGGTCATTGTCGCCGAACGGCCCCAGGGGTCGTTCGCCCGGCAGCTCTCCCTCGGCGAGGGAGTGGACTCGGAGAACCTCACCGCCGGCTACGCCGACGGTGTCCTGCACGTGACCATCCCCGCGTCACCGAAGACCCGGGCCCGCCGGGTTGAGGTCACCCATGCGGCCGGGGGCAGCCGCATCGTGCCGGGGAGCACCGTCGAGCCGGGTGAGGCGCCCGCCGGCAGCACGGGCGGCGGCGCCGGCTGAATGTCCCTGTACCCTGCCACCGCAAGCTGTACCGGCTCTTCCCGCCTCGGCACGTGGCCACGCTGGTAGCACAACCGAGTATTCGGGCGGCACGGCATGGTCGAGGCGGCCCAGGCGGTGCAGCGCCGCTGGCGGCGCCGATCAGGTCGCCAGGCGCCCGTCGGTCCGGCCGGCGGCCGCCTTGCTGTCGATCTCGGCGGGCGGCGTGTCGGGCACCTCGTCGGGCTTGGGCACGCTCTTGAACGTGAGCTGCGCTTGCGGCCCGGCGCCCTCCACATCGACCGTGACG
>WNGP01001354.1_pt1 | contig 36287 bp, 29 predicted proteins | sample 5407671 | NCBI WGS metagenome assembly WNGP01 (sample SAMN13153381, study PRJNA577476) | soil metagenome | isolation source: 40 cm soil or saprolite under Garry oak tree replicate 2 | place: USA:California | collected 2016-06-15 | reverse complement strand
AAAACGGCAAAGTAACTCGCGCAGGGAATCAATTCGGCGTTGGCATGAAGCAAAAGTGAGTGAACTTAAGCTGAACCAGAGTGGCCCATCATGCCTGCTGTTGTTGATGTGTGCGGGATGGAAGGCACGTGGCCGTACAAGCTGTGGCTCGTCAAAATGTCATCGCAGGCGAGGAGCCTTAAGAATCAGCAACATCCAGTTTCGAAATTGGGGGGCGGAAGGTAAAGCAAGACTAGGAATGTACATTGTTACATGCCCTGTGGCTGGCGAATTAACAATTCGCCAGCCACACGGCTCAAACGTCACGCTGCCACCTGTAACATGAGCTGGCTCGGGAGCCTGAAATAGCGGATCGATCCGCACCGCGCCAGTGAACTCTTGATCCTTGTGCTAGGGCACACAAGATAGGAGCCGTTGGGCTATATACCAGCGATGCCTTTATTCACCAATATTTTGACTTCGACGCGACGGTTCTCCACTCGTCCCGCCTTCGTCTCGTTGGGTGCTGTTGCTCCATATTCTCCCATCGCACCCGGCGCGACGATATGCCGTACCGGCACACCGCCCTGCTGCATCAAGAAAGTTATCACTGTTTTTGCGCGTCGCTCACTTAGTTTCGTGTTTATTGCTGCGCTTCCGGTCGAGTCCGCATAACCCGTCACCTCGATGATGTATCCGGTAAGTCCTTTCGCGGTTTGTGCTAGTTCTTTGAGTCTTTCCTGATCTTTCTCCGAGATCTTGGAGCTAGCAACACCAAATTTCACGTTTGCTTCGCCCTTCACATCATATTCCGCCAATGCGGTAAAGCGATTTGTGTGCCCTTCGACATCTTTTATGTTTTGTTCAATTTGCTGTCTGTTTGTGGCGATATTCTGCTGATTTGCCGCGATATCCCGCTGATTTGCTGCGATATTCCGTTGATTGCCGGCGATGTTTTTCTTGTGGCGCTCAATGGCCTGCATGTTTGCAGCGACCTGCTCGGCGGTGGGCTGCAAGCCGGCCTGGATCATCTCGCTTGTTTCCAGGTCATCTCCATCTACGGTAATCGTTTTCGCAACAAGCCGCCCCTGACTATCGGCCACCCCGTCCACTCTCACTTTGAGTCCCGGTATCAGCACAGTGTCTGCCATTTCTTCTGTGGCCAGACCAAAGAGACCCCTATCGTCCTTCGTTCTTGTGTCCTCGGTGAGGACTACAGTAACGTGGCTATTTGGCCCGCTAACGATCAAGGTTTCTCCTGTTCGAGAAATGATCATTCCCTTGGTTTGTGTTTCGTCCCCGCTTGCGCCAAATGCCGATAGGTACGCCGCAAAGCACACTGTTGACAAGCTCACAGCAATTCTGATGCAGTATCTATGCATAGATTCCTCCCACTCTTTAAGTTCTTAGAAGTTAACCTGGCGGTCGGATACTCAGAAATTCTTAACCCCGCCTACGGTTTCCTTTGTAAGCGAAAGCCTGGCGACAGCATACTGTCAGTTCTGACAGTGGGTCGGTCAAAAGAGCCCCTTAAGCTGCCAATCGCGTCGTCCGCTGGAGAGAATCCAAGAAATGAAACATGATTTCTTTTCGGGCATTTCGGGGTGGACACGGGGTCGTGGGCGTATGCGCATTTTCTGAGAGAATGGAGGAGGCGGCTGGCCCAATCTTCAGGAGATACCCCAGACTGGAAGTGGGGCCGCCTCCTCCGCCCTCAGCGAAAGGCTAGTTCCACGTGCACTTTGTTGGAACTGTCAAAACAAACAGGCAGAAGCCGTACCCATACTTTCTGGAAAAATGAAGGAGGCAGCCAGTTCTGGTCGAGTATTCCATGGGGGGAGGCCGCCTCCTGTGTCGAACATGTGACAAGGTTAGTTGCCTAACATAGTTATTGGAACTGTCAAAACCAACAGTGATCTGTGATGAAACGACCGCCACAGGCTGTGGACAGGCCGATCTTGACTAACGGCAAGCCGGTTAGCGATGCGCTGTCATTTTTGCCAGCTTGTGCATCCGATTCGTTCCGGAGTTAAATCACCTAGGTGCAGACCGGTCTTTTGCACGTGCGCACATGGAGGAAACTATGCCGATAAAAACCCCGAAAGAGCTTTTTGTGATGCTCCTTACCGATGTACGACAGGGCACCGAAAAAGCTGAAAAGATCTACGAGGAAATTGGAGAGCTGGTCCAGGATCCTCAGATCAAAGAAGCTTTGCAGGCGCGAGCGTTCGTTTCAGGCAAGGTTGCTGCCACACTGGACGAGTGCTTCAGGCTTCTTGGCGAGCAACCCGCAAAACTCACTGGGAGGTTACAGGAGATGCTGCTTGAGGACTTCCGCAGAGAGTTAGCTGACATACAGGGTCCCGTCGCCAGGCGAATTTTTGCATTGGTGAAACTCAATCATCTTGCACAGTTTAGGGTAAGCGAGTACCGCGCCTTGATCGCAGCCGCAGAAGGTTTGTGGAACGGACACAACGTTTCCTCCGAGAATTGGTTGAGGCGAGGATAGCTGAACGCGCAGCAGCAGCATCGGCGTAGGACGTTAACAAAGTCCCGTTAACACCGGTCCGCTTGCAAAGCGAGGCGGACCGGTACCGTTGTCCAAATTCGTCGGCTGGCGGTCGACGTAGGATTGGCAAGCAGTAGCAAAGGCTGGGGACACGAAGCGAAGGGGAACAAAACAGCGGCCGCGCCGCGTTTGTTCTGGTGCGCGAGTGAATCGGACATTGAAGCGCGTGCCAACTAGTGAATAATACACCTAGTTCATTCTAAAATTGGAAAAGTTGCCCCACAGGCTGGACCGACAACCGGTCCTCTACAATGCGTTCAAGGCAATCATCGCGCTGGAGGATCTGGAAGGGCGGCCTCTTTTCGTTAATCCGGCCCTTTGTTCGATGCTCGGACCCAGCGAAGAGGAAATGCATGGCAAATACTGTGTCGACTTTTCTCCTCGCGAGGGCGCCGAGCTAGTCGGCGGTGACCTTTCGATTGACTCCCACTTGCAGCAAGGGACCACAATACGCGCCCGCGTGCCCCTGAGTCCTAGAACAAAGTCTGCGCGAGCAGGCGGCGAATAGTCGCAAATCCAGATTCTTCCTGGCGCAAGACTCCCTAACTTTCACCCCGTTTACCAGGCCATGGGTCCTTTCCTCCCCTCACCAGGAATCGGGCCGCTTGCCCACATGTTACCGAGCTAAGGCGGATCATTGCCAGAGGGCAACGACAGCCGTGACAGCCGTCGCCTAAGAAGCTAGTCTTGCCATTTTGGGCTAGCTGTTTAGGTGCAGCTGTGGAGGAAGCTATGGAGTACTCGGTCACAGTATTACGCACGCCGGTTCGGGAGTCGAAAGAAGTTCTCTGGTGCCTGACGTACCGCAGGGAATGGGTGCCCGAGCAGAAGTGCTGCCGGGACATGTTAGTGGGGCTGGGTAGCGTGTGATTCAGTCGCGGTCGCTATCCAAGAGAAACCATATTTCTTCTCACCGTCGATTCCGCAAACCAAGGAACGGAGGGAGCTCTTCTGCTCTTAGGCTTGTGCTGACAGGGATTGCGTTGAAAGACAAGCACAATCTGCACTGCGAAATTGTGTTTCAGTGTTCGTACAGTCTTCTTTTGAAGATCTGGGCTGCCTGGACCCGAGCGTAACCAAATACGAGATACGAGGAGGCGTCCACATGGCATAAGCAAAATCATAATGGCTGGTGACAGTCTGTCACGGTCGAGTTCTGAACCTGCCATAGGCTAGAGCTTGAATCAATCTGAACTTAAAGTTAAATTGCCAACAACTCCGTTCCTCGGGAATTGACGTGGTTTTGTTTTGGTAGCTATATAGTTCTGCTCCTGAACGAGTGGAATCTGCGAAGCCAGTTGGATATCAAGCAGCGCCTGGAGCCGGCGATCCAATTGGAAGAAGGTAGCAACCACTTGCCCCGGTACCGCCTGGCTGAAGATAAGCAGGTATTTGACGCGCAATTGAGCGATCCGCTCGTCCATAGCAAGAGATCGCTTTGCTAGCCTCGACGCCTGTTCATCGGTCATGGTGCCCCACTGGTCGGCATATTCCCGGATCAAAGCGGCCTGCTGATCGCCAATCTTTGATAGTTCGGCGCTATATTGGTTATAAAGGGGCCAGAATTTGGCTGCTTGGTCTGTGGTCAGCTTCAAATTAGCGGCGATCAGTTGCTTCTTTCGAGAGCGGATATCTTCGCGAAGTAATTTAGTGTCTTGGTCGACGCTAGATTTGGTTTTCGCTGAAGCTTGAGATGGTTTCTCTCCCTGAGCATAGGGTTGGCGGTAATACGCAAAATACGCGCTAGCAAGAACGACCATGACCGTGAGTTTGCCAATCATTGGTCTCCTTTGCCGAGTTGAAAAGAATGATTTCACTCCTTACCCCTAATATGGTCCATCGACCATGGTGGTGCCTACACTGGTCGATTTTCGATTACGCTAATGAAGAGACACATCTGTCAGTATTGACAGCAATTGTTACCGCCCAAAGTCCGCCAACGTGGAAGGCCCTGCTGGTACTTGACTCGGCGGGTTACCCCTTTTATCGAATAGGGATTGGTCCATGCTCCTGAGCAACGACGGCGTCCGCCACGAGGGGCAACCTTCTATTTGAAGTGGAGAATGCAACTACAGTAATGGAGACGGTATATGTTGAAGAGGCGCGGGAACGGACGCATCAAGTTGCCATTGCCAGTGGCACTGGACATGTGCAAGACAACGGTGGGAACATCTTGGCAGTTTTTCCGCAGAGTCTTTCGGTCAATTACGGCTCGTGCCCGACATGATCAGCTGAAAGTTGATCTAATAACGGATGTCAGTCATTCGCTACTGACAGATTCTTCTTGCCGGCAAAACATGGAGTTCGAGGAAGTCGTGAAGGTACTCAATATTGGCGATCGCATTCGCGTGCTTTGCGATGACGGGGTTGTCGTGGCCGAGAAAATCTCTCAAACGCAATTCGAGCTAATCCACTACCAAATGATTTCTGGCTTGATCCACTAATCATCCCCCGTCTTCCCCAATCCGGTAAGAATGACGCTGTTGAAAGCAGAGCGAGCTCTAACACTCCGGCTGGATGCAGCCTTTGGGGGGAGAACGCCAGTGCTCACATAGGAGCGAGCGAAAGCTATCAACCCTACAAGAACAGAGGCAGCTAATCTGCTCGTGGTATTTCTGGCCAGGGAAAAGTAAAAGTCGCTGCGTGTTAGATCACGCCAAATTCTTTAAAGCTCTGGGGCAGCGAGTCAAGGACCTCCGCAAAAGGCGCGGCTACAGCCAGGAAGATATGATTGCGTTCGGATTTTCCGCTCGCCATTGGCAACAGATCGAAGCGGGTCGACCAATCACAATGACCACTCTTCTGAGGATTTGCGATGCGTTCAAAGTTCGAATTGCCATAGTTGTCCGTGGCACAGACAGAAAGATATACCGCGATTAAGGAATACGAATAGCTTCACTGCTCCAAGGCAACGACAGAAAGAGGTCGGGGACATAGCGTATAAGAGCAGGTTGGTCAAAGAAATGCGCAAGTCATTTTGCGCTGCGTAGGCACCACCGCACGTACGCCTTGACGGACCATGGCCTGTGCAGAGTGTACGAATATCTTTTGAAGGAACGAAGCATGATCGGCAAAGTGAAATGGTTCAATAACGGCAAGGGATATGGCTTTATCGGTCGGGAGGATGGTCCGGACGTTTTTGTTCATTATTCCGCAATTCAAGGTCTCGGATATCGCACATTATCAGAAGGAGATTCCGTCGAATTTGAGATCGTAGGGGGTCCCAAAGGCCCCCAAGCCGCCAATGTCGAAAGAAAACCTGACCGAGCATTCCTGCAGAAAGAATGAAAACTAGTCATTTGCTGCCGAAGTCCGATTGATTCTATGGCTAGCGAAGGTCAAGTTCTGGACTTCCGTTCATTCCCGAACCTCTGATAAAAAACCTTTCGCTGGAGAGCGGACTTGGCGGCAAGAACGAGTTCTTTCTGAATTCGCTCCTTGAAAACATAAGCGATCGCTCCTGCTTGTTGCGCGGCCTTTCCAATTCCCGATCGGTCTCTACTGAACAAATCGCCGTCAGCGATACGGCCATGTCATAAACGAAATTGGACGTCTTAACTGGTTTGCTCTTTGGACGTTGATAGTGCCGCCATAGGAAGACGGTTGGTCGGGTCTTCGCCTACCCCCTGGACCAGCTTGACACACCCCGAGTCTGCGTATCAGGTGCAGGAGCCACGACCCTACTGAACTGAGGTTAACACTACGAAGTAGGTGGTGTCGTTGCGCAGGAGCATCCCTCTCATCCTATAACGCATAAGGACGGTCAGGCCTTGTGCTTCACCGCGTGCCTCCCTGGCAGATGTCTTTTTCCGCGAGACGCACTGCTCAGAATTCACCTCAAGGCGGTCGAGTTTCTACGCAGATACTCCCGGTTACGCTAGCGGTAGTTTACTCGGGGCAGTAAAGTCCCGCTAGGGGTTAGATGGTGAGGCGGAATATAAGAGTCTGACAGAAGGCCAGAGAGCTTATTTCCCGCCTGCGCGAAGTGGCTGGTCATACAGGATGATAGCTTCTGCTTCTGCATAATGTTCCCCTCGTGCCCTCATCACTGATCTACCAGTATCAGCTCAACGCTTTCAAAATGATCATGGCGAGCAACCAGAAACATCCTGCCGCATCGCTACTAGACCCCAGAGGACAGTGAAGGAATTTGAAGGTGGAACTTTATTTGACTCCTTTCCTCGGCACTCGTTGCCTGATCGCTCCGACATATGCTCGCACCCGTGCGAAAATTCATATTCGATAGATCTTAGGTAAGCGTCGACATCTTGGTTGGTTGCCGATCCGTTGTCTGACTCCATCTTGATGCAACCTAGCCAGAAGGTCCGCTTTCGGGCTTGCCACCGCAGGGCCGCAAAACTGGCGAGCTCACCATTTGTCTCAGTGGCTATGGGCTTCCGCCTGCTAAGATCGTTGACTTTAATGACAGCGCATTTGCAAATTCCGCTAGCCATTAGACCTCCTTAAGTTCCCTGGCGTTGCCTAGGCGACGCACGCAACCACGCACAACCCACTGGGTACCAATCAAATACGGGTGCCTGTCGCGGCAAAGAGGCCAGCAGGTAGGTGCTAACTGTCCGCTGCTCTTCGGCTAATCTCAAGTCAACGCATCCCTTTTGCAGAACTGTTAGCGATTTCAGCTAACACAGACCGGTTTAAATCTTGCGGGATTTCCTTCTTGGGAGTACCTCCAAGGAGCTTTCGCAACCGAAGACGAGCTTTGTGCAATTGGGACTTTGACGTTTCAATCGAGCGACCGAACATCTTGGCGATTTCGCTGTGACGGTAACCTTGAACGTCGTGCAAAACGAACGCTGTTTTGTAGCCGTGCGGCAACACACTAACCGCGGCTTGGAGGTCGATCCGATCCAACAAGCCGCTCAAAGTTAGGTCCGGCGCGCTGATCTCGATACAAGAGTCGCTGTCATCTCCTCTGCACTCCTCTAAAGGAATCCATCTATGTTTGTTCCTGCGGAAGCGCATAAGAACGATGTTCGTTGCCAAGCGGTAGAGCCACGATGAAAACGCTGATTCGCCTCGAAAGGTATTGATTTTGCAGAATACGCAGGCGAATACGTCCTGAGCGGCGTCTTCGGCTTCGACCGGATCCCGTAGCATGCGCAGGCAGATACGATGGACGAACTCGCGGTAGCTTCGATAGATAAACTCGAATGCTTTGGCATCGCCCTGATTGAATAACCGAATCGCCTTATCTACGGATAGGATTACACCTGTCCTCGATTTCAGATCTCGCATGGTTACCTGCTGCCCACACGATATGTGCTGGGCAAAGTAGAGAACACTGCCAAAAATGACAGGGGATTGAATTGGGTATCGAGTCGACGTTCGACAGGAGTAGGTCGAAGGCCGATTCAATTAACTCATTTTATTAGAACATGCCACCCAGTCGATTCTTGCGATTGGCTATTAATATCGGGGTAGTTGTGATGTAGTGCTTTCTTGTTTAGGAAACGGGGACCGGAGTTGTGCTTGCTGCTTGCTCATGGTCATTGACAGAATCGGAGTTGAGCGGTATAGGTGACGTCAAGGTGCAAGGTTCGGGGGGGCTTATGGTAGTACACCGCGGAGTAGTCCTTTTTCTCGCTTTTTCCGTGTCTGCATGGGTTCAGTGGGGCCCTGTCGTGCGTGCACAGGTGCGCACGGATACAACTATCGTTGCAAACGTTGAGCTGGTGCAGATCCCCGTAACCATCTTCGACGATAAAGGTGCTGTTGCGGCTCATCTCAAGAAGAACGACTTTCGGCTGTTCGATGACGGAATTGAACAAAACATACTTTACTTTGAACGAGAGCGTGTACCGGTTTCATTCGTAGTTCTCGCGGACTTGAGTTCCAGCATGACGAGAAAGATTCCCTTCGTTCAGGAGGCGGCTCTTTCATTGCTAGACTCACTGGAAGAGCAGGATCAGTACCGCGATGAGTATTCCGTATTGGGCATTGGGAAGCGGTCCAAGGTACTTATGCCGTTCACCTTTGATGAGCATGATCTTGAGCGTAGACTACCGTTACTGCTGACAGCTACCAATGAGAGCACGGCTCTATTTGACGGGATTTGGCTGGGAGTGAATACGGCACACCGGGATGCAGCGAATCAACATCGCGCGGTGATCATCATCACTGATGGAGGCGATAATCACAGCAGGTACAACCTAAGAGAGACCAGAGAGCTTTTGGAGGAGGCTGACATACCCGTTTTTGCTGTGATGGCAGGACCTTCATTTGAACTCCCCGAAATTTTTGTCCCGCAGCAGAAGAAGCAAAGCCGATTCCCTTCGGGTGGATCTAACACGCCTTTTCCTAAGCAACCAATCTCGGTTCCAGGCCAGGACTACATAGGGCCCGCAGAACGGCGCGGGCCTCATAACATGAAGGTCTTAACGGAAGCGACGGGGGGTGGCGTGTTTACCGCCCGAGATGGAGAGGACTTGCCACGCATCGTTCGAACGATTGGGCTAGCGGTAAGATATAGGTACGTTCTCACTTATAGGCCAGTCCATGGCACCGGTGATTCAAGGCAACATAAAGTTGTAGTTCAGCTCTATCCGAAAGAGAAATTTAGAGGATATAGTCTCCCGTATTACAAGCGGAGCTACCATAGCATCAACTGAAGCTAGTTCGTATTGTAGTCTGACCTCGGACGACCGGTGTTAGCTTTCCTGGCGGAGCCGCTCTGTTTGTACTTTTGTGCCTATGCTTGGCCGCTAGGATGTGGGTCCCGCCCAGTCTGCATCCTTCAGATTCCAACCGCCGCCCAGGGCTTTGTAAAGCTGCACAATGACTGTTCGACGATTAAGCTCTGTAGCGGCAAGAGCATTCTCCGCCGGATAAAGCTGTAGCTGGGCATCGAGCACTTCAAAATAGCTAGCTTTTCCTGCCACGTAGCGCTGGAACGAGACTTTCACTGACTCTTGGTAGGCTTGTACTGCTTGCGCCTGTTCACCACGAATCGCTTCGAATTTCTGACGCGAAACTAAGGCGTTCGATACGTCCTGGAACGCAACCTGAGCGGTTTGCTCGTACTGAAGTTTGGTTTGTTCCCAGAACGCCACGCTTTGGCGCTTTTGGGCTCTGAGGGCTCCACCCTGGTAGATGGGGCCTGTAACATTGCCGGCAACACTCCAGACCGTAGCTTGCCCCGACGATAACGAACTGAGCGGAGAACTGGCGCGGCCAAGCAGAGAAGTAAGGCCAATACGTGGGAAGAAATTGGCCCTTGCGACTCCTACCTGAGCGTTGGCGAATCGCAATTGTTGCTCAGCAGTCAAAATGTCCGGACGACGCTCAAGTAATCCCGAAGGCAAGCCGACAGGAATATCCGGGGGGACAACTTGCTCGAGAAGTTTGGCTTTGTGTGGTATGGAGCTGGGGTTGTTGCCCAGCAGCACGCTAATTTGATTCTCCTTAATCGCGATCTGGCGCTCAAGCTCCGGGATGCTTGCGGCCGCCGTAGCCAGGGCTGCAGCAGCCCGAGATGTATCCAACTTCGAAGCTACTCCTCCCTCGAGCCGCTGGGTGAACAACTTTAGGGTTTGCGTGAATGAATCCGTTGTGTCTCTTGCGATCTGAAGCTGGAGATCTAATTCGAGAAGCTCGAAGTAGGCTTGCGCGACGTCGCTTACAAGAGAAAGGAGGACACCGCGGCGAGCCTCTTCCGTGGCGAGGTACTGGGCACGAGCGGCCTCATTCTCACGCCGGAGACGGCCCCAGACATCAGCTTCCCAAGCAGCGGTTGCCACAACCGCGAAAGCTCCGCGTTCCTGGCCTTCGTTGGGAGCAACAGTGCTGACAAATTCATTTTTACCAGCGCTGCCGCTCACGGAGTAATTGAGGAAAGGAAAGTACTGAGCCCGAGCCTGTGCGGCGACCTGGCGCGATTGTTCGATACGCGTCACGGCAATCTGCAGGTCATAGTTGTTGGCAAGTGCTGTTTGGACGAGGTTCTTCAGCCGCTCGTCCTTAAAGACTTCCCACCAAGGCAGGTCAGCGATAGATGCTTGCTGAGCTAACTTTTCTGGATCGCGATACTCGGCCGGAACGTTTACTTTGGGGCGCTGATAATTTGGGCCAACTGCGCAGCCAGACAGCAGAAACAGAAGACAGTTAAGCGGAAATAAGAGAGACAGAAGGCCGACGCTCTGGCGGCTGTTTCGGGCTTGAGTTGCCATTCGTCGGCTCGAAGGTTTCGGGTATTGCCTCGCACCCTTGCTGGTCGGAATTGTGTTTATCATCGCAGTTCGCTTTACTTCCCCGAATTACGTGCTTAGTCATCTCCAGCGATGGCAGCACGCGCTTCCGGAGCGGGGGGCAAAGACACCTTAGCTACTTCGTGTTTTGCACCACCGATTCTTTCAACAACGTAGAACAGCGCCGGGATAATAAAAATCGCGATAGCGCTGGCAGCAGCTATTCCCCCGATGACTGCCGTGCCCATCACCTGGCGAGACACAGCGCCAGAACCAGATGCTGTCCAAAGTGGCACGCAGCCCAGGAGGAACGCCAAGGAGGTCATCAAAATCGGGCGCAGGCGCAACTTGGCGCCTTCCAAAGCGGCTTCGACGAGCGGCTTGCCCTTTTTCTCGTGCTCCAATTTGGCAAACTCCACGATCAAGATGGCGTTCTTAGCGGCGAGTCCGATGAGCATGATCAAGCCAATCTGTGCGTAAACATTGTTCTCAAAGGAGAAGCTTGTAAGTCGACGAAGATACAGGGCGAAGAAAGCTCCAAAGACGGCTATTGGAACGCTCATGAGCACACTGAACGGCAGAGTCCAGCTCTCGTAAAGCGCCGCAAGAATCAGAAAACAGAAAAGCGTTGAGAAACCAAAAATTACGGAAGGCGGCACGCCTTGCCGAGCCTTTTGTTCTTGATAAGACATACCAAGGTAGTCGAACCCCATGTCAGGAGGCATGGTTTGACCAAAAACCTGCTCGAGCGCTTTCATGGCCTGGGCGGAACTATAACCGGTGGCCGCGCTGGCGTTGATTTGTGCACAGCGATATAGGTTATAGCGCATCGTGAATTCCGGACCTGCACGGTGCTGAATGGAAGTAACCGCCGATAGCGGCACCATATTGCCGGAGCTATTGCGCACGTAAAACTGGCCCAGGTTTTCAGCCCGCGTTCGGTAATCGCCTTCCGCTTGAATGTAGACCTGCCACTGGCGGCCGAAACGGTTGAAATAATTAATAAGCGCACCGCCCATGAAAGACTGAAGGGTTTTGTATACATCGCCTAGGTTGACGCCTTGGGCCAGAACCTTGTCGCGCTCGACGTTGACATAAACTTGCGGAACATTCGCCAACATGGTGGTAAACACCGACGCCAGCTCCGGGCGTTTACGGGCGGCTTCCATGAACGCATTGGTATTGTCAGCCAAGAACCGAACATCATGGCCACCGCGGTCCTCCAAAATAAAGGTAACGCCGCCAGAAGTTCCCACTCCGGGAATTGCCGGAGGAGAAAAAGCAATCGAGAGGCCCGCGGGAAGCTGGCGCAGTTCTCCGTTGATGTGAGCTCTGATCGCATCGTAGGTTTCTTCCGGTGTTTTGCGTTCACTCCATTCCTTGAGCGTGACCCAAAAGAAGGAACTAAAGGTATTCTGAACGCCACTGATCATGTTGTAGCCAACAACGCTGGTCACATGATCGACACCTACTGTTTTCATCAGAATATCTTCCACGGTCCTAGCCGTCAGGCTTGTACGTTGCAACGATGAGGCATCGGGCAATTGCAGGGCCACGAATACATAGCCCTGGTCCTCGTCGGGCAGGAAGCTGCTAGGCAACCTCGTACCGATTAGTCCGGCCAACACGGTAAACCCAACTAGGATGAGTCCAGTGAACACCAGCTTGCGTATCAGCAGGCCGCACCAATTGACGTAACCATCGGTGATGCGGCCGAACCATTTGTTGAACCACGCGAAAAATCTCCCGAGGGGCCCGCGCGCTTCCTTCTTAGGACGAAGTAAAAGCGCAGCAAGGGCTGGACTCAGCGTCAGGGCATTGAACGCAGAGAGAAGCATGGACACGGCGATCGTCACGGCGAATTGCTGATACAAACGGCCGGTAATGCCCGGAATAAACGCCGTAGGGACGAACACGGCTGCGAGAATCAGGGCGATGCCGATCACCGGGCCAGAGACTTCTTCCATTGCTTTGAAGGCAGCATCCTTGGGTGAAAGTCCGTGTTCGATGTTGTGCTCAACCGCTTCCACTACAACGATGGCATCGTCCACAACCAAGCCGATAGCAAGCACCAAACCAAACAGCGAAAGCGTGTTGATGGAGAAACCGAGTAAAGGGAAGATGGCAAAAGTTCCGATCAGCGACACCGGCACAGCCAGCAGAGGAATCAAAGTAGCTCGCCATCCTTGAAGAAAGATAAACACTACGAGAATGACGAGAATGACGGCTTCAATAAAGGTGTGATTAATCTCGACAATGCCTTCGGTCACCGGAAGAGTCGTATCGAGAGCCACAGCATAGTCAAGTCCAGGTGGAAAGCGCTTTTTCGCCTCAGCCATTAAGGCTTTTGCGCCTTTGGCGGCGGCGATGGCGTTCGATCCCGGAAGTTGGTAAATGGCAACGACCGCTGCCGGCTTGCCATCGAGCCGACCCTGCAAATTGTAGACCTGGGCACCCAGCTGCACGCGAGCCACATCCTTCAGTCGCACGATGGAACCGTCGGACTTGGCACGAACTACGATTTGGCCGAACTCTTCTTCCGTCGTAAGGCGACCCTGGGAGCGAACGGTGTAGGTATACTCCTGGCCTCGTGGCACAGGCTCGCTGCCTATTTGGCCCGCGGGATTGACATTGTTCTGCGTCTGAATCGCGTTGATGATTTCCGGGACGGTGATTTGAAGCTTCGCTAGCTGATCAGGCTTGACCCAAAAGCGCATGGCGTACTGGCCAGCACCGAAAACCGACACGCTGGCAATTCCAGGAACACGCGTGAGCTGGTCGTTTAGGTTGATATAGGCATAATTCGCCAGGAATTCCGAGTCATAAGTACCGTTCGGTGAGTAAAGGTCGACCAACATGAGAGGGGCGGCGGTAGATTTTTGGACAGTTACACCGTAGCTGTTTACTTCGGAAGGTAACTGGGATGCCGCCTGACCCTGACGCATCTGAGCAAGAATCTGATCCGTATTCGGGTCCGTTTTTACATCGAAATTGACAGTGAGGGTTATTTGACCATTGTTGGCGTTGTTGGAGTACATGTAGTTCATGTTGTCCACACCGCTCATCTGCTGCTCAATGGGAGTAGCTACAGACTGTTCCACTGTCAAAGCGTCGGCACCGACATACGTGGTCTTAATTTGGACTTCTGGAGGCGTGATGTTAGGAAATTGCGCGGTAGGCAGGCCCAGCATTGCGACAATGCCGACAATGACCATAACGATCGAAATCACCATGGACACGATAGGACGATTTATGAAGAACTTGTACACGATTGACCCTATTGAGAGCTTCTTGCAGTGTCCGCCTTTTCTGTCATAGAGGACTCTGGCTGAAAGGGCTTGGCGTGAACTTCCATTCCCTCGCGCACCTTTTGCACTCCTTCCGCCACGATTCGGTCACCAGGCTTCAGGCCTTCGTTGACAATCCACATGGTGTCAACCTTAGGCCCCACTTTGATGGGACGAATGCTCACCTTGTTGTCGGCGCCGATTACCGCAACAAGGTACCCGCCTTGCATTTCATTGATAGCACGTTGAGGAACAAGCAGGGCGTTCTTCTGAATTCTCACCACTGTGCTGATGTTGCCAAAGCCACCAGGACGTAGCACGTTTCCTGGGTTCGGGAACTGCACCTTGACGAGAATTGCTCCCGTTCTCACATCCACTTGGCGATCAAGTGCGTAAAAGCGGCCCTTCTGTGGATAGATGGAGCCGTCCGAAAGGCGCAATTGCCATTCCAGCTTATTGAGTATTGCATTCTCGTTAGAGCCCAAAGCAACTGCTTGCTTCATTGCGTTCAGGTATTCTTGTTCACTTGCTGTGAAATTCACCAGAATTGGATTGATGGTCGATACCGTCGTCAGGGGCTCACCGGGCGGGCTCACAAAGTCACCGATCTGCGCGGTGGCGATTGCGGCAACACCGTCAATCGGGGAAATAATTTTGCTGAAACTAAGATCAAGTGTGGCAGACGCCACCACTGCACGGGCGGACTCGATGGCCGCCTTTCCTTGTTCCACCTGAGCCTTGGCGGCAAGATTCGCCTGGACTGCATCGTCCAGTTCCTGCTGGCTGATGGCACTTTCCTTGGCAAGGGGTGTATAGCGAGCAACGTCCAGCTCCGTTTTCCCAAGTTGCGCTTGTGCCCGGTGAAGATTGGCTTCTGCTTGCTCCAAGTTCGCCGTTGCCTGATCAAGTGTGGCCTGGAAGGGCCTCGGATCTATTTCGAAGAGGGGAGAGCCTTTTTGGACGAAAGCGCCATTCGTATAGTTCTGCGTAACGAGGAGGCCTTTTACTTGAGCGCGGATCTGGGCATTGACAAACCCATCGAGAGTAGCCACCCATTCCTTGGATACAGGCACATCCTTTTGCATAACCTCGACAAATTCCACTGGCGGAGGAGCCGACGCTGCCTGTTGCTTTGTCTCGCATCCAGCCAAGCAGTCTGTGACGGCCCAAAGGGCCAGAGCGAATCGCAATGGCTTCGCTTTCATGACTCACGCTCCACAAAAGCCGCAGGCTCGGTCCAAAAGCGTTCGCGCCAAAGACTGGGCACACGAAATCTGGCACCACACGCGCGTGGGCGCACGTGGGATTAAAAGCGCTCACTGGGTGCGGATAGTAGTCACCGGCTTCCGATGCCGGAACTGTCAAAACTAGCAGGGTGCCTGCGTCTGAATCCGGCTACTCAATGCCAATTATTTTCATTGAAGATGAAATGGTTACCGTGGTTTAAATATGGTAGTCACGGTTATTGGGTTATTGTTCTGACAGTTTCGCTAGATATTTGAGAAGTTTACTGTTTGAGGCCAAGGGGGCGAGCTCTCTCCGAACCAAATTAGACCACTCCCCCGTGAGACGCCCCCTACCTCTCTAGATGACCTTCTCTTTTCTTTGCTGTTTGACAGGCGTGTTGGCGTACTCTTTGGCAAGTTTCTCGAAATTCTCAGTATAAACAGTGTCCGTCTCTCCACTCCACAGAAGAGTTTCGTCATTAGTGCGGTAGAGATTGAACTCGGCACTAACAGTGGTGTTCTCCTTGAGATAGGAACCCTTCGCGGAAAACTGCTTGAAGGGCCATATCCCAGTATGGCCAAAGATTTTGCTAGGTTCATTGGCACGTCGCTATTCATTGTTGACCACGTCTGTAATTGAGGCGACTTGCGCGTTCCGCGCACGCGTCAGAAGCTGACTGACGGCCTGAAATTTGCTATTCCGTGTACTGTGCTAGCAAGACGCCAAGGACGATTAGTAATACAGGCCAAGCCTTCTTGAAAAGTTGTTGCCACTTCTGGGGCCTTCCAGCTAGTCCATTCGCTAAGGCGACTCCGAGCCCAGTGGCTGCGAACCAGCGATGTTGTTTCTGGATGTGTTCCATTGTCTCCATGGCATGGGGGGCCTGCACCTGCATGTCGCCGCTATGGACGTGAAACAGCAGCAGAATTGCGCCGGCGACTCCTACAACTGGGAAAAACCAGGTCGCCCATTGGGCCTTCAAACGGCCGCGTGCTTTTTGGAGTTCAACGTACCCAATGGCCAACAGAATGACAGAGAAGATTTTGTGCTGGAGATCCTCGAGGTTGTGCGTAAGGGCATACCAAGGGGTTTGGGGGCCGAAAGGCCAAATCTCAGTGTCACTAAAGACCAGGACAAAGAGCCCGGCAGCGACGAAGCACATAGGCCAAACATAGCGCATCAGAGACCAGCGTGTCGCCAAGTAGCTCTCCAGGAACATGAAAATCCCTGCGACAATAACAAAGGACCCAACCAGACGATGATTGAACTCACTTTCTTGTTTATCCGCCAAATGCTTGGCCGCCTGCGCGGGGTTTTCGAGTGCTGTCGGCCCGTTCATATTCATTCCCGGCATATTGCCCATGTCGTGTTCTTGCGACCAAGACAAAGTCGAGAACAGAAACAGGGCGATTGCGAACAAGCCCATCGCTGTCCAGGAATCAAATCCCGAGTGAGCAATTCCTTCCTGCATAGACGGCATCGTGTTTCCTCAGCTGTTGATTTGTACTATTCAGGATTCGAGCCTATAGCCGCTCACGGGCACAATTTGTAGCGGTTACCCAAGGAGCTTTGCACCTGTCAAAGTTGACAGGAGAGTGTATGGGCGAAGTCCCTAGAACCTAGCTAACACTCGCAGTCGGAGTATTGGATTATTGTGGTTCTTGGGCCTTCTCAACGAGGTTCTGAAGATGGGAAAGCAGAGGCAGCGGAGCGTTGGCGAAGAACGTTAAGGACTTCGCGTACGCGTTTCATATAGAAACTCTCCGGGTCAAGTTTGGCGAAAAGTTCGAGTTCCGCGATCGCGTCATGGGGTCTACCAGAATTCGCGTAAATATCAGCCAGCAGCAAATGAACTTTTGGAGGAGCATTAGCGCTCCCACTGGCCGTCACACCGTACCGCAGTGCACCTTCCCACTGACTTTGTTGCGCGAGACAGCGAGCAAGTTCGAAAGGCCACCGCCAGTCGGTTGCATCTAGTTTTTGCGCCTCAAGCAGAAGCTCCTTTTCTTCGGCGTAGCGCTGTTGTGCATACAGTAGGAGCGCCAAAGGATAGTGCGGAGCAATGAACCGCGCATCCAGTGCGATCGCCGTCCGCAAGGAGGCTTCCGCGTCAGAGGCGGCACTGGCCTGCATTTGTGCTGTTCCCATTAGAAAATAGGCGTCGGCATACCCAGGGTACAGTTTGATAGCTCGCTGAAATGCTGCAATGCTGCGATCAAAATCCTTTTTCTCGTTAAGTAGGCGACTACCGCGGGCAAACTCTTTCTTGGCATTATCTGGGACTTTCAGAACACTGGCGGCAACAATGCCTTGGGGTGCCCCGCTTCCTTTATCCTTGCGAGGCATGAGCGAAATGTCCACGCTTTGGAGCGTCCGATCGCTATTTCGCAGATCAATCTGAAGCTCTCCTGGTTCGTAACCCTGTAGCGAGGCTCGGATGGTAAAGGCACCGACGGACAGCCCCGAGAATTGAACGCTTCCGTCTGAGCCCGTGAATTGTTCACCGACAACCCCATCTGGGAAACGAATGAGTTGTACCTGGGCCTGTGCAAGCTGCTGTTCGTTGACTCGATCGCGAATGCGGATGAGGACTTTCCCGACGGTGCCTGATACCTGGGCGGCAGTGGATTGGGCGAAACCGAGCGAGCAGCTGCAGCTCAACAAGGCTGCAACCGTCACAAGCCGTGAATACCGGGACAGATTCTGTGTGGTTTTGCAATATGGCCGCAAGGCGGTCTCCGCTGCGTTGAGCGGATTCTAGCAAAACCTCCAAAGCCGTGCCAAGTACATAGAGCAAAATGCCGGGAGGCCCGAGGACCTCCCGACGGAGAAGGGACAAATTTAGTTTGAACTAGAAGATTAACTTAAGAGCTAGCTGGACATTCCGGCGCTCGTCCGCATTAACCGGGGGCACACCCTTTTGGGCATGAACCGTGGTTGTCGAGGATAGGTCGTTGTCGCTAAGCGTCAGCCACATGTTGGAATGATTCAGTAGATTAAAAAATTCGCCACGAATCTGCAGACTGAGTCGCTCGTTGATTTTTGTAGTCTTGTAAACGCCAAGGTCGATGGTATAAGCGCCCGGACCATAGAAGTAGCCACGGGTCAACATGTTTTTTGGAAATGGACCGAAGTCGGAGATCCCGACAATAGGGTTGACATACGAGCTGTCAAAGCCGGAGCTGAAGTTAAAATAGTCGAAGGTATTCGCGGCGCCGCTTGGGTCTGGCCTCGCGGATCCAGTTTTCGAATGGGCGGATGTTTGGACCGCGCGCATGCAAGTCGTGAAGGCGTTCGTGCAATCGAACACGGTAAATGGAAAGCCACCGCGGATCGTGATGATAGGGGCGACCGTCCATCCATCGAAGAATCGCTTTTCCGCACCAGACGTGTTCCGTGCGAACGGGATGTCCCAGGTGCCGGAGAATACGAAGCGATGACGTTGATCAAAATCGGAGTTGCCTTTGTCAATCTTGGGATTGAAAGGATCCAGGAGTCCGAGATTTGCGTTGTTGTTGGACTCGCTAAAGGTGGAGCTGATATTGTCGATGGCATGGGCATACGTATAGCTCGAATGTAATCTTAGTCCGGTGTTGCCGATGTTCGTTAGTTCTACTCGCGCTGCCACGCTGTTGTAATGAGAGAAGCCGTTGTCGCCGCGGCGGTTGATGTTGCTGTATTGAAAGTTCTGGAGGCGTGTGAGCTGGTTCTTCGCAACGACGAAACCATTTGCCGAACCATCGTCAAACTTTACTGAATTGAAGCACGGGTAAGCTGGGATGGTAAAAGTTTGACCGTTATTAGGGCTGACCGCAGATACCGGAGTGCACGGATCTGACAGGTAGACATTGCCGGCACCCGGCCGATTGGGGTTTTCTATGGAGTAGAGATCCACACCTTTAGACCCGTTGTATTCAACAGCAAATATAAAATTGTGCGTCATTTGGTGTTCAAGTACAGCGCTCCACAGATGCGCATATGCGGTGGCAATGTTGGAATCCACGTTTCGCAGGCTAACTAGAGGGAGGGCTTTTGAGCCGGTCGATCCTCCCAAGGGGCCCGCGTTGTCAGTGGTGATGGGAATGCTGCCACCGACGTCACTGGGCAGATTCGAAATGACAGCATACGCCGGTGGGTTTTGGATGACGTTAAACGTTACGTTACCGAAGTTTCGTTCGTAGGAGATGCCCCATCCTCCACGTAGAGCTGTCTTACCATTGCCGAAGAGGTCGTAGGCAACGCCAACGCGCGGACCAAAGTTGTTCCAGTCTTTCTTCCATAACCCATGAATTGGACTGTTGGGAACCGTAGCCACGCTACCATTGCGGATGCTGGTGAAGATGTCGCCGCGTTGGGCGTCATAATAGTTCGAGTCGAGGTTGGGATCTTTGTTATGTTGAACGCCAAAATAATCCCAACGCAGTCCCAAATTGAACGTCAAGCGGTTCGTTGCCTTCCACGAATCCTCGAAATAGGTACCGAATTCATGATAACGATTGCTTCGGGCAAAGACTGGTGGGCTGACAGGGAGCGTCACTGTACAACTCGGAACAGGGCCGGCTGCGCCGCACGGGAATTTTCCCTGTGGATCGATGGCCGACTGGAACTGCCCGAGTACGCCATCCAGGAAATTTTCAACGCTTGTACGGAAGTTCGTTGTGCTAAGCGATTCGACCGCCTCTTCGTACGCTCCGAAACTCCGGTTATCTCGGATGTACGTATAGTTGCCGCCGAAACGGAGCGTGTGACGCCCATGAACCGAACTTAAATCCTGGTAGGCCTGGACAAAGTTTTGCGGACCTCCGAAGGGGATTGCATTGCCTGGTGTGAAGGGGGAATATCCCGGCATGCCAATGAGGTTTCCCTCAATTTTGGGAGCCGAAACGGCGTTCATGTACAGGGTCGGGCCAACTGGATTGGAACTCAGCGGTTGGAGCAGATTCAGTCTGTTGAAAACGATCTTCGACTGGCTGGTGAGTGTAGGGCTGAAGGTATGAATCAAAGAGAGCAAGAAACTATTGTTCGTTGTCGACTGCCCAGAATCATATCCAGCGTAAGGGCTGTTGGTCACCGTGCCAGCGAACAGGTTGCCCTTTTCCAGCGCGTAGCGCCCATACAATTGAGTCTTTGAAGTAATGTTCCAATCCGCCCGGCCCACGACGTAATACGTATTTTGGGGAGAACCAGCTCCGGAATCCGCGGGCACTGAGTATTGGCCCTGAGCGAACATTGGCGTCGTGCTGCCGACGGTGAAGTCTGTATCGCACGTGCTGGGCGCAGGCGGGCAGGCGGTGATCCCGGCGGCCGCCAACTGATCTCGAGTGTAGGTCTTGAGCTGTATGAAGTTCGACCGCAGTGTTCCGAACGCGTTAAAGAACTGCTGCGTGTTCGAATTTGCGGCAGCAATGAGTTGCGGCGTGGGAATATTGACAATGGCTGTTGCAGAACTCCTGACGCGAAGCCATTCTGTGCTTTGAAAGAAGAACAGCTTATCTTTCATGATAGGACCGCCGACCGAATAGCCAAACTGGTTCCGCGTAAAACCGGGCTTGGCAATTCCACGAGCGTTATTGTCAAACGTATTGGTTGCCAATGCTGAGTAGCGTCCAAATTCATAGGCAGTGCCATGGAAATCATTTGTACCGGATTTAGTGGTCACATTGACGACGCCCGCAGATGCGCGACCGTATTCCGCGGTGAAATTGTTGGTCAGAACGTTGATTTCCTGCACGGAGTCCAGCGGAACAGTTTGGCCAACGGTTGCATTGAATTCGTCATTGTTGGCAGCGCCATCCAGCAAGATATTCGTGCCGGCAGATCGCAACCCGTTGATGTTATAACCTGCCCCACGGATAGTCAGTCCGGCGTCGGCAGCACTGGAGACGTTGGCTGCTCCGCCAACCAGGTCATAAGGATTGCGCGTTAGAAGGGGTAGGTTCGCGATGTCATTCGAAGTGATCAATTGACCGACAGTTTGGTTCGCGGTGTTGACTGCCACGGCCGTGGCAGTCACCTCAACAGTCTCGTTCACCTTGCCGACCTGGAGCTTTAGTTCCAGAGCAACCCTGCCGCCGGGCGGCAGATCAACTTGCTGTTCAAGTTTGGCGAATCCCTGTGCCTCCGCTAGGACAGAATACCTTGCGGGCAGCAAGTTCGTCACGATGAATGCACCATGATCGTCGGACGCTGTTTCGCGCAAGGCGCCTGTGCCGACATTGCGAACCGCGATTCTTGCGTTCGGGACGGTGTTGTTTTGCTGATCGAGGACCGTGCCGCTAATCTGGCCGGTTTCCGTTTGAGCCCAGGTCTTACCTGGAAAGAAAGACATTAGGGAGGTCAAAATAAGTGGAATCATTTTTCGCATGTCGCGTACTCCTCCTGAACGTGCCCCGAATTTCCGAGATTCATCCCTTGAGGGTCCGAGCATGATTTGTAGTGCCCATAATGGGAGGGTTGCACCTGTCAGAATTGACAGACCATGAGCTGATATGAGTGGCGACGTTGCAGGCTAGAAAGCCTCGCCTACACCCACGCTCCACGTATGACTGTCCTTGCCTTGGGCGAAGTCAACGCGCAGATTTACGTGATGCTTCTTGCTTAGTTCAAACCTAACTCCCCCGCCGCCGCCCGGAAGGAAGTTTTTGGTCCTAAACAACTGATTGCCGCCGGGCACTACTCCTCCCAAGCCGCCAAACCCCACAAGGCCGAACCTCTTGGGTAAGGCCAACCGATACTCCAGCTGCGTGCCAAACATGTAGCGATCGAGATAACGACCCGCAGTGTACCCACGCAATTTGCTGTCTGTGCCATAAATGCAGTTTCCATAGAACGGAGGTTCGCCGCCTGTAAAGCAAACGAACGAGCCGGATGCAAGGACCTGGTTTGGTGTCAAACCCCAATACTTGTTGAAGTTGAATTTGTAACTTTGAAACGAATATTTGCTTCCTAAGCCCTGAGAAAAGAAGTCCGCGGTGAAATCCAAAAATGTTCCGACGGTCGGATAGAAACGGTTGGGAGAAGTGTCACGGGTCAATCGAAAGCCCACGGCGGTTAGATTTGTATTGAGTCCGAGGTCTGGTGGCAACGGGATCGCTTCCAAATTGTTGGGCCTAAGTGTGATGAGTGAGCTTCCCCAAAGAAATCTAGGCCCCAGAAAGACCTTCCACCATGTGCGACGCAGAAACTCTCCGAAAACTAGTTGACCGGTTTGCTTCAGGGGTAGCTTTGGCTGTGAATCACCCGAGCCGAGTCCATACAAGTTGTAATTCAGATTCCCTCGAGCGTAGATAGCGGTCGTGCGATAAGTGTTCTGCTTAAAGTACGTCTCACCACCCAAAGCGATTGCGCGGCTGCCGTTATCAGTGACGAGACCTACAGCTCCGATCACTGAAGGAGGAGAGATCTTATCGGTGGTGCTGATGGGGAAAATATATGCGAGCACAGGGACGATTCCATAACCCAAAGCGGGGCTAGAAATTGGGAGGGGCGCGGCAACAAGAGACCCGCGCTCCCGGTGTCCCTTCTTAGGCGGTTGTTCCTGCGGAACACCGGGCTCTGGATGCGGAGGCTGTTCACCGGCTGTTTGGGATGGAGTATTCGGCCTCCCGTTGACTTTCGTCTCTTGGGCCTTAACGAGCCTGGCTGCAAAGGCCCAGTGCAATCCGCAGAGGAGGAGAAGCAAGAGGGCCAACCGATACGAGCGCACGTTAATTGAGGGGCAGTTCACTCAGACCTCGAGGTAAATATTCAGAGACCGCCCGCCTGTTCTTGTGGTAGAGCGGGCCGTGGGGTAGGTGCCCGACTAACTCGGGAACGGATCCGCCTTCCAGCGATATCTAATTGCTCTTTTCGATGACAGCCCGTTCAGGCTTTGGCCTCTGCCAAAGAATTCCTGAATCTGGAGCCTGTTGGGGGTAGAAGCGGGCAGATTCCGCATTCGTGGGTAGCAAAACAAGGTCCACACGGCGGTTATAGGCGAGCCAAGTCGCGCGGAAGCTATGTATGCGCTCTTCCGGAGTCTGATTGGGATTCCGCGCCTGCAAGTCAATGACTGTCGCCTTATCAAGTGGCTTTTCTTTGCCATAGGCCGATGTGTCGATTTTCTCTACGGCAACACCTTCTGAAACCAGAAAGTCCTTCACACGCTGAGCCCGTAATTCTGCCAGTGCCCGGTTATATTTATTCTCGCCACGCTCATCAGCAAAGGCTCCCACTGCAAGTTTCGCTTCCGGGTCATATTCAAGGTATTTTTTGAATCCATCAGCAAGAGTCCGCAGCGTTTCTTGTTGGCTGCGAACAAGTCCAAGCGATGGGTCTTTTTTCGTAGGATAGTCCGTAGGAAAGAAGACACTGTTGAGCAGCACAGCCGGAATTGGTTCGATGGAACCCTTCAAGCGCACCGCTACAGTTTTTGTATCGGATCCGCCACAAACGTTCGTAGCTGTCAGAGTGTACTTAAACTCCTCATCCACGGGGCCGTTGCCGGTCTGTGTTGGACTGAGCGTTAGAGACCTGGTGCCCGTGCTGTCCACGGACCCCACCGGGACAAGGGAAGCGGCATCGGAGTTGGATGACGACCAGTTGAGTGTTGTGTTTCCCTGCTCAATGACCTTGTCGCCGATGCGGCGGTAACGCACGTCGGTCGGCGAGGCGCTCAGGGAAGACTGCACGGCGGTGTTCACTTCGACAGTAGTGCTCGGTTTGGTTGCTCCCCCTGGGCCTGTAGCCGTCAGTTCATACACAGTGGTTTGTCGGGGTGAAACTGTTCTTTCGCCTGTCGTCGGAACGGGGCTCAAACCACTCATATCGGCCTCGACGGTTTCACTTGAGGTCCACGCCAACTGAGTGTTTTGGTTGCAGTTGATATTTGGCGGATTGGCCGAAACCGTTCCGCTTACAGGCGCGACGGCAACTGTGGCACTAGCAGTTCCCGCCCTGAAGCGTTGTACGCCACCGCCGAGATCACTTGATCCACGCGGCCAATCTTTAACGACTTGTTTTCCATTTGAGATGTCGACAATCACCCGCTGATTGGCCCCAACCGTGACCAAGCCGGACCACAGCTCCTTGCCATATCTTGTGACCGTCAGCTCATGCCTGCCTGGCGGCACTACCAATTCTTGGTGTTTGATAATGTCGTTGTTGAACTCGTCGACGTGTCCAACGAAGTACTGAGGTTTATTACCGTTCATCAGAACGGCCGCATCACCCGCGCGCCTCATGCCAACCTCGATTTGGATGCGTCCTCGTGGGCCGGGCACGTCTCCACCTGCTGGCTCCAGTTGTATATCCAAGGGGAGAGTTTGATGTGAATCAATGGAGATATCCCGCTCAACAAGTTTATAGCCGTAGTTCGCCACAACCAAATGGTGGGTTCCGACATCGAGCTTGATCGTCCGGTTGTGGGGACCGATCGCTTTTCCGTCGACGAATGTGTACGCTTGCTTTGGATGAACCGTTATCTTCAGTTTACCGGGGTCTTGTGCAAAAGCGGCCACGCTGAGTAGAATCAAGCCGCCAAGTATGCCGTAGACAGTTCCGAACACGCGATGCCTCATTGGATCCACCTCCCACACGCGAACAGTCAACTGCAATCAACAATTAGACCTTACAGGCAAGGCCGTAACTGCAACACTGGCAAAACTGACAGACAAATTTCCAAACGCTAGGTAGGCAATCTAGGCCTGAATGCAAGGTCTGGCCCAGACGCGCAGGGCTGCTTTCCTTAACAGAAGGAGCATTTTCCGAGCAAGGGAAATGACGTCAATGCCCGCATTGATAGGGGTCCGGCCCGAGATGGAATGCTAGAAGTCACTGACGCGCCTCAGGGGTGAGGCCTCGAGCCGAACCCCTGCTGTGGTTCGGTTGGGGAAGCATAAGTTGTCAGTGTTAGTCGTCGGACCTGTCAAAAGTATCAGAGTCCGGAGGAAGGTCAGTTTCGAACAAAGGCAGCGCGTTATGGGTGCGGGTCGCCTTAGCGAGAGGCTGCGAAGGTCGTCCCGATCTTCCATCCGCAGCCTCTTAGACGTGTGAAAACAACGATTCCCAACTAGAAGCGGAAAACGACACCTCCGTTGTACCGGAAGTTGCTCTGGTTGTTATTGCCACCCGTAAAGGCGCTGCCGAACCGCGTCAGCACGAAATCAAACTGTGCCGGTCGGATGGAAATGGATTTGCTCAAGGGGATATCGATTCCTCCACCAATGATGAAATCCCACGCATTATTGCTTGGATTCTGGGTGGTCACGCAGGTGGCCTGACAAGCCTTTTGCAGATTCTGGTAGGTGTTTGAATGAGCTCCGCCGAACAGAGTTTCTACGAAGGGCTCAAAGTGCTCCGACCGATATTTCAGGACAGGACCCACGTTGTAGGTAAACAGATTTCCGCTGGCCTTCACGTTACACCCTGCGGGGCACGGGCTATTAGCGGTTGCAGGGAAAACGAAGGTCCTGTTGAAGCTGCCATAACCCTGGAAGTCCGCTTGGATTCCAATCCAATGATTAATGTACACTGCCACCCCGCCTCCCCCGCCGTTCAGGGAAAGACCGCTAATGATGTTGCTATTCTCCGGATTGAATCGTATGTAGGAGTAATTCAAGGGAATTTCTACCTTGGCGTAATCCTGAGCGAACGCGGCCGTTCCAAACAGCAAAACAATTCCCAAAACTAGTAGACTTCTTACTCTCATTTCGTTTCTCCTCATTTCTGGATTTAAATGCACGTCCCTCCTCGACGCAGCTAACTTAGGCCTTCTGCCGCAGCGCAATAACTGTCAAAAGTGACAGACTTTACTGGTGTGCGTCGCTCTTAGGCCCTTGTTTCATCCGCATGGACTCATCGACTGGTGAGCTGGCGAAAACGCAAAGACACAAACGTTCAAGAAGCCCAGCAACGTGATTCAGGTGACGAGAATGCGCGACTTGATTGCAAATTGAATCAAGTCCGCGGTCGTCTTGAGGCTCAGTTCTTCCATTATCCGGTATTTGTGAAACGCTACGGTCCGCGGGGTCACGTTCAGGACATCGGCGACTTCCTTCATAGATTTTCCCTCGGCTAAGAGTTGCACGACCTCACGCTGCCGAGGAGTCAGAGTCTTTGCGCGCGCTCTTGGCCCCGGATTATTGATGAACGCCCGCTGCATCCCTCGGGCTATCTTGGGGGTAATGTAAGATTTTGCCTTCAAAGACATTTGGATCGCGCGGATCAATTCTGAAGCTGCTGAGCTCTTTAACAGATAACCGGACGCTCCCCGGCTTATCGCATCTACTGCCAAGTCGGGGTCTTCATTCATCGTAAGGAAAATGAGCTTTACTGCGGGAATCAGTTCCTTCAATCTCGAAGCGGCTTCCAGACCATTCATGAGCGGCATGCCAATGTCCACGATGATCACGTCTGGTTTGAGCTGTGGCGCCGTTTCCAGCAAGGCACGTCCATCAGACACGGTACCCACTACTTCGAAGTGAGGCTCTAAGAGTTTGCGGAATGCTTCCACGAGAATAGTGTGGTCATCGGCCAACATGATTCCAGGTCGCGTCATGTATTCACCCACACATTGGGAATGCTATGAGGAACACACCTGCGGCGTACACTGTAACTTCTGACAGCTTGAGCATCCAACAACTGAACACAGCAGGCTGATCTTAGACGCAAAATCGCCCTGTTAATCACTGTAATATAAAATGCAGCGGTAATCAGTAACGCCGGCAAAAGAGACAGTTATTCACATGACTGATCAACTCCACGATGAAAGGTGCAAAGAACCAGTTGCCCAAGTCGTCTGTCTAGCCAGCAATCCGGGGCCCTCCAGACGAACCGAAGGGGCCAAACGTGAGATGGAAGGCCAGACTGATGATCCTTGCCGCCCTTTCGTTCATCGTTGCAGGCTGGCAACGATTGGTCCTGTATTTGGTGGAGGAAGCATTCACAGTTCTGCTAGGTATCGCCGTCATTCTCACTCTTGCATGGATTACTTTGACTGCCTTCCTTTTATTATGGCAAGGAGTCAGTTTCGTGTTTCTTCAGCTGAAACGGATCATTCGGCGGGGCACCAGTATAGGTGACCGCCCCCTCGCTCTTCACAGGCAGCCTTCACAGATAAAGTAAGCGCCAAAAAGGCACCACAGCAGCCCGTCGCGGGGCCTTGGCCAGACAAAGGACACAACTCTAGTCAGCTAACGGCGTTTCGCTCCGACGAATCGTCCGTAGACGTGGCGCGACTGTCTTTTTCTAACACGTTTTCTGCCATAGATGCGTCGAAGCTGCGCAGGTGCAAATCTCGCTGAGGAAAGGGGATTTGGATGCCAGCCTCTCGCAAGGCTTTGGCGACACCGACCGTCACATCACTTTGTAGCTGAAACCAGGTATCCTGCCAGGCAGACCAAAAGTGCAGTTCAAAGTTCAGTGCGCTTTCGCCGAATCCCATGAAGAAGGCCATCGGAGGTCGATCAAGTAAGACTCCCGGATAAGATTCGGCCACGGCAACGAGCAGCTTGATCACTCTTTCAGGATCTGTGCCGTAAGCAACTCTGACGGGCACGTCGACACGCCGCCACTGTGAGGACAGGGTCCAATTAATGACCTGGTTCGAAAGCAGGTTGCTATTGGGAACAATCACTTCAGCACCCTGAAATGTTACGACTGTGCTGGAGCGTGCGCCGATCCGGCGAACAATGCCAACCAACCCGCCGACGTCCACTGTATCCCCGACGTGAATGGGCCGCTCGACGAGCAGAATCAATCCGGAAACAAAGTTATTCACGATATTCTGCAAACCGAACCCGAGACCCACGCCTAGGGCGCCGGTGAGCACAGTAAACTTGTTTAGCTCAATACCCGCGCCAGACAAAGCTGCCAGGACAACCAGGAGGAGAAGAACATAATAGGTTATGGTAGAAATGGCGTAAGGCACGCCACGCTGCAAAGGCAATTTTGGAAGTACGACATTCTTCAGGAGAAAAGTGAAGGCGCTAGCGAGAAAGTAGCCACCGAGCAGTATGAGTGGCACGCCAAGCGCATCCCCCAGGGTGAAATGGATTTTTTCAAACCAAATGGGGTGTCTAAGTAGTTTCGTCGAGAGCTCTATTACGCTGTCGTAGAATGTGACTAGTTGTAGCATCAGCTTCAACCAGAACAATGAGGCGCCGAGTATGAGGAGGCGGCTACCCCACCGCTCTATTGCGTCAACGCGCAGGTTCAGCACTGCTCGTGCGCAATGAGTGCGCAGGACAACGCCAAGAATCAAAGCTAGGACTCGCGCCCCACAATAGAGGGCGCTGGCCACGAAAGGGCCAACCAAGGCAGTCAACCCCAAAACTTGAGACAGAGAAACAAACCCGATTATGTTGGCAAGGAGAGACCCGGCAAGCAATAGAAGAGCCCCTCGAATTCCGATCACTAGCATTTGCTGGCCCGGGCCTGGCACCATAGCGTGAGACATTTTCGATGGACGCACAAGCCACACGAGACTGATCAGCGCTAGGAGAACAAGCACAGCGTAAAGCTCGCGCCTTAGAAGAGGTGGAAGCTGAACTAACAGATAGACACCTTCGAGCGCGTAGAGTGTAGCTTGAACATAAAGAAAGATCCGCGCCCTGGGCTCGACCAATGGAGCCAGGATTCGCAATACCGGAATCACATACGCGAGGTAAAACACGAATGCGAGTCCGATGGGAATAGAGGCCACAAATTTCATGGTGCCGATCAGGGTCAGCAAAAGAGCTACAGAGAATGGACGGCCCAACACGTGTGAAGCCTCAGATGTGACCTCCAGCGGTGTCCTCCGCGCCGCGTAGCGCCTCAGTTTGAAAACGGCGAGAAGTGCCAAAAGATATGCCCCGACGATTGAAAGCATGGCGAGCTTGCCAGTCCGCAGGAACTCCCTAGCTGTTGTGAATGACCGATCAAACGAACCCTGAAAGACGGGTCCTGCGCTTTGATCCAGTTGGGGCAGTCGGTGAGCATTCCATAGAGGGAGACTATTTTGCTCCAAGAGGCGGGTAGGTTCCCCGTTGCGAGCCTCACGGACCTGGAGCAAGATATCCGAGATTTGCTGGTCCTGCTGAGCGACCTCATTTTGCAACGTAAGCACAATATTCAGCTGTTCTTGCGCCAGCGACTTTGCTGCTTGAATCTTACCCAGTTGCCCTTTGGTGCGCTCGACAACTGATTCAATCCCAGGGGATTCACGAATGCGGATCCAGGTGGCCAGCCACTCTGGTTGTTGGGCTTCGAGGATTTGAATTTGCTCTACCAGTTTAGCGGCGCGCAGCGTTAGGAGTCGACGTTCTTCCCCATACTCGAGATTTCGAGAGCGCCAATACCGCTGTTCGTCTTCTAGTTCCAGCGGCGTGAGAGTACCCACTAGAAGTTCCTTGGTTTGCAGCGCTCGTCGACGAATCTCTTCGCTGTGTTCTGCCGTTTTTCTTTCTGTTTCTATAAGTTCAGATTTTGGTGTGAGCTGGTTACTGATTTCGCGCAGCAGGCGATCCATCTCCTCTGCGCGATCAGCGATCTTAGGCAAGGCAATTCCTTGATCCTCTGATGGCTTCGGAGGGATTTCGGGAGTTTCTTTCTGCTGCCACTGCCTGGCGCCGCTCGAAGGGTTGAAATGCGCTGCGGGCACTCGGGGGACGGGCGTTTGCGCGTGAACTTCGCCCAAGAATAATTCAAAGGGGATGAAAAAAAAGATGACTATGAGGCAGATAGCAAGCCGATCAAAGGCTTTGCAATCGTTCGCTCTCTGGGTGCTGCGAGGAGATGACCCGCGTTGGGTCAAAGCCGTAAACCCTCTTCCCGGAGCTGGGCTGTCCCTAAGTGCTCTCCGGAGAGACTATTCCGTGTCTTATGCGCGGCACACTGGCAGAAGTGACAGGTAGAGTTGGGTAGGGAAACGGTTCTGAGATTGCCAAGGAAGGCAGTTCCAGAGTTTCGCCAGAATACTGCGGGACCTTCCTGCATCTTATATCTCCGGAAGGACTTGCGCAGCACATCCTGGTGCATCGTCTCACTGTAAATTCTGACAGTTAATGAAACATAGTCCATCGTGCGACAGTGGCAGGTGTCCAACAGGCTCCGAGAGGCTCTCCAGAACAATCCCTGAAACGAGGGGGAGATTGGAAAGGTGTAGTGGCATGAAATCAGCAAGGACAGTTATGTTCATAGCGATAGTGGCCTTGGCGGCGGTTGCGGCGTCTATCGGACGCGCACAGGAAGAAAGCTTCGATGCGCGAGAGCAAAACTTTCGCGCGTACGTTACGTTGCTTAGGACCGATATTAAAGCCGAGCGAAAAGACATCATTAATGCCATTATGCAGTTCAATGATTCCGACGCAACGAAGTTTTGGCCCATTTTTCAACAATATGATGCCGAACTAACCACAATCGGCGACGGCCGTATGAAGCTCATCGTTGACTATGCAAGAAACTACGAAAACCTGACGAATGAGCAGGCCGACGCCCTCATGAGCAAAGCATTTGAGCTCGAAGCACAGCGGGCCATGTTGAAGAAGAAGTACTTCGACAAGATGAAAGCTCAACTCTCTGCCACACAAGCCGCCAAGTTCTTCCTTGTCGAAAATCAGATCCAGCACATCATTGACCTCCAGATTTCCGCCAGTCTGCCAGTGGTGCAAACGGCATCGAACTGACGCCCAACAGGGAAGGGGACAAACGATGCGAAATTCAGGAAAGCAACATAGCGGAGTGCTCCCAGCTGCGCTTCTGGCGTGTGCCGCGGTAGTTCTGCTCAACCCGATTCTGGCACAGCGAAAGATGGTGACGGTGCCAGCGGGCACCTCGCTTCTCGTACGGATGATTGATACGGTGGACTCGAGTAAGAACGCCGTCGGGTCTCGTTTCTCCGCCAGCCTCGAAACTAACCTCGAGGTGGATGGTGTAGTTGCAGCCCCGGCGGGAACCAAGGTGTATGGCCGACTCGCCCAATCCAAGGAAGCAGGGCGCATGGCGGGCAAGTCTGAACTCCGGTTGGAGCTGACTGAGATCGTGCTCAACGGCACGGCTTATCCGGTTCATAGCAGCGACTACCAAGTCAGCGGAAAAAGCAGCGGCGGCCGATCAGCCAAGAGAATTTTAGGAGGCGCTGGCCTCGGTGCTGCGATTGGTGCAATTGCTGGCAATGCTGGAATGGGTGCAGCTATAGGGGCTGTGGCTGGAACTACGGCAGCGGTAGTGCAAAAGGGGCAAACCGTGAACGTGCCGAACGAAACGCTGCTTGAATTCCGCCTGCAGCAGCCTGCGTCCTTACCGGCTCGTAGGTGAACACCTCTAGTTGATGCCATTCTATCGGCCAGCTGCTGCCCTTGTCTTTTTGAGTGACAGAAGTTCGGTTGTAGGAATGAAAAGTTCCCCGAAGCCACAGTCCAAGCAAACCAAGACACTTTGGCAAACATAGACGGGAGAGACCTTCAGGTCCTTTGGACTGGGGAGACTGACTGTCAGGTCCCCATCCAGCTTTTGCACGTTCTCGGAATTGCAAACTTTACAAGCCATTGTCACACCAAATCGGTGCTCGCAATCTCAACGTTTTCCTTAGCAAGGTGTGTGAGATTCTAACACATTAGCCATTCTACTGTACTTATCAGCTCTCGAGAAGCGATCATACGATTCGAGTCTTGGTAGCTTCTTTTTCTTCCTCCTTATCATATTCACTGCCCGCTGCCATTGTTGACAGTAGGCGGCGAATTCGCTTGTGGATAACCTTGGCTCCGGCATTTGAGCCACCGCGGTGCAGGCGACTCGCCTTCTGCGCGGTGGGGACGGTGCGCTCCATGAACGTCATGGCCTCCATTTGGACGCGCATTCATCGAGCGGGCCAATTGATGAAGGTACGAGTACTACTGGCGGATGATCACCCGCGTTTTCCCGAGATGGAGGCACGCCTCTTGGAGCCCGAGTTTGAAGTCGTTGGCAAGGTCGGCAACGGCCAAGCGTTGATCGAAGAGGCCATGCGATTAAAACCGGACATCATCATCACCGATATATCCATGCCCATTCTTGATGGAATTGAGGCCGTAGAACGTTTGAAGAAGTCTGGCTGTGCGTCTCGCATTGTTTTCTTGAGTGTTCACAGCGACACCGATTTTGTGACCAAGTGCCTCTCCACAGGGGCTCTCGGGTATGTGTTGAAATCCAGAATTGCCACTGAGCTCGTCCCCGCCATTCGTCATGCGCTAGCAGGTAACATCCTCATTTCCCAATACTTGCCACATCGCAACCAGCCATAAGACGCCGTTCCTGGAGGCAGGTTGTCTGTCAGAATTACCAGTTTCTTGCTTTGCCTCTTTCGATGTAATTCCAATCGAACGAACGGAATCATGATCCTGAAGGGCTGTTATTGGCAGAGACTTGAAACCACTCACCTATGCCCCTTTCGAACACTCCTACCCTAGCTGCCGACCTAGGATCCAAATTCCTTGAGGGATTTTCGCCTCTTGACCTTAAGGTGATTCTGGCGGCAGCCAGGCTGCGCCATTTCACCTCCAATTCCGTCATCGTAAACCAAGGGAATCCTGCTGATTGCTTGTTCCTGCTGACAAAGGGGCGCGCTAGATTTTTCTTCAATACCCAGGAAGGGAAAAAGATCATTCTTCATTGGTTGACGCCGGGAGAAATCTTCGGCGGAGCGGCTCTCTTGTCAACCCCTTCCTGCTATCTGGTCAGCACGGAAACGCTGAAAGATAGTTCGATGTTTGTGTGGGACCGCGTGACTCTCCGAAATCTGGCAATTCGTTTTCCGCGTGTGATGGAAAATGCGATGCTCATCGGCTACGACTATTTGGGATGGTATGTCGCTGCCAATGTGGCTTTGGTAAGCCACACTGCGCGTGAGAGACTCGCCGGCGTGTTGACCTGCTTGGCCCAAGCCATTGGCGAAAAAGTCGCGGGCGGATTCGAGTTCGACGCTACAAACGAAGAGCTGGCAGGTGCTGCCAATGTCACAGCGTTCACGGCAAGCCGCTTGTTGAGCAAGTGGCAAAATAACGGGGCCATCCTAAAGCGTCGTGGCAAGGTTCTGCTTCGCTCTCCGCAACGTCTTCTGCTCCACACGATCTGACCCCACAAATATCGTTAAGTCTTACTTTTGCTCCACTTTCTCCCTTGTTCTTGAGCAAGTTCAAGGATGTTCCCGAGCAACGATCAGCCATCTCCAATATGTGATTCTGCCTTTGGAAGCATGGATTCAATCTGCTCAGGGCAGACCCTGCCTTAACGAGCGTACAGGGGAAACACAAATGGCTCTAGTTCGTTTACTGGTCGTCGATGACTTTCGACTTTGGCAAGAATCTGTACAAGCGAACCTCGAAGGGCATCCTGAAGTGCAGATCGTAGGGTTCGCATCGAATGGCTTGGAGGCTCTTCAGAAAGTCGAGGATCTACAACCTGACTTGGTTTTCTTGGATATCAGTCTTCCGAAGCTGAATGGTATCGAAACCGCGCGAAAAATCCGTCAGCTCAACCCTCGTTGCAAGATCATTTTTCTTACTGGGCAGTTGCAGCCCGAAATCGTGCTGGAGGCGTTAGAAGCGGGCGGATGGGGCTACGTAAATAAAAAAGATGCGTCAACCGAACTGCTGCTGAGCCTCGAATCGGTTCGTGTCGGCAAGCGGTATTTAAGCCGCAGCGTTAGGGGCCTTGATGACGATGTAACCTGAGTCATCCAAGCGGAATAGAGCATAATCTACGTTCGTTTGATAACTACAGCCGTCAGATCATCCTGTTGTTTTGTGCCGCCGGAAAAGGACCGCCGCATAAAGGGTCGAGATGAGTTCGTTCGGGCTATTCTGCAACCATAGTCCCATTCGGGAGAACCTGTCAGTCGTAGTAGTCCCCACCGGTCTGTTCCGCAGGCTGGTTCCAACCTGCGATCTCAAAGCCACGTATTTCCGGTGTGACGTTTGGTAGCAGCGACTGTTGTATCGACCGCGCCACCGAGAGATCGTGTTCCAACCGATCTACTTGGCGCTGCGCTTCTGCTTCTCGCAGAGCCGCCTCTACTTGTTTCCGGATCTCGCCTGCCACCATACCGGAAACAAATCCGCCAATGACCAAAGCAATGGCGTAGCCGAATACTGCCCTTTGAGGGGAAATGAGGGATGTGCCAGGACTCAATGCGGGACTCCAGCCCAAATACGCCGATGCTACGAGGTAGCTGAGGGCCGCCGCCAATCCAGAAAGTCTGCAAAGCTAGGGATTCAAACGTAAGGTGGAAAGGCTGATGAGCAAGAAAAAAGCGAGTCCCGCTGGATTTGCAAGAGGACGATAGATTGGGTCAATCGATCCGCTCGATAGGAATGCAACTGCAAGAGCGGGTAGGCAAGTCTCTAAAATAATGTTGCTGAGCCACACCCCATTTCCACATTCTCGGCCGTTCTGAATAGCACGGTTCACCGCACGCAACATGAAGTATTCATATGCAGAGAAGACCGCCAGCAGCCCGCACATCATGAGCGATGAAGAAACATTCTCATGACCCCCGACCACGAGTGTCCGGAGCACCCGGAGCAAAATGGCTGCACCGACAACTCCGAGGACGATACGAATCCGGAGACGCTCACTTTTTAGCCGAGCTTTTCGAAAAGCATTCGATTCAGCGCACCCATTAGTCATTGCGCTGTCTGGTGTAGACGTTGAAAAGCGCGATCCAGATCTTCCGGGGCGCGAGCATCGCCCATCGTAGGCTATGCAAAGACCGCCCTTCTACATCACTGTAAGTTTTGCCAGATGTGTCTGTCCTTATGGACTCCTAGTCTTGCGGGTGACAGGCACTCCATAGATGAAGATCTCGTTTTCTCGAAGCGCCGTTCTAGCTGCGATTGCCCTTGTACTTCTCGTGTCGGCACTACCAGGGACGATTCGCAGGATCATACAAAGCGGTGATCTTTACTTATTCACACGGCAATTCTTTTTAGACTTGTGGGCGCGTCTCTCGGGACCAGGGCGCTTGCGGTTCATCTTGCAGCCGACAGTAGCAGTCCTCTTGGGATTGCGGGACGGTAAACGAGACTCGCGAACACGACATCCCCCTTTTCTTTTAGGGTTGGTCCTCCACGGCGCCCACAGGCGCGCTCTGTGGGGAAGTGCAGTCGTATCGGTCCGTGACCTAGTCGCCATCGCCATAATCCTTGATGTGATTTCGCAATTGCTTATTTTCCGTGAGGTTCATCCGGGCGCAGCGTTGTTGTTGGGACCCATACTGATTGCGGTGCCGTATTCCATATCTAGAGCCCTGACAAACCGAATTGCCAGCGGCCGTACACAGCAGTTGGAATCCGGCCGAACGCCCTGAATTGTACACGCGTGATACGTCCCGATGAGCCGTAATCGTTGTTAGCTTGTTTGGTGTTTGGCTCTGCGCGGCAATATCCGTATCTGGCAATACTGATTATTCTATGACCTATTATTGGTAATCGTGTTATAGTTTGAAACCTTGCGCTCAGCTTTGTTTTCAGCCTGCTGTTCCGCGTTGAGAGAGGAACCGTGAAATTGCCCCGCGCGATTCTGGCCGATGATCACACCCTGGTGGCGGAAGCACTGCGCGGCTTGATGGCCCTGCGTTTCGACGTGGTCGCCATTGTAGCCGATGGGCATGCGCTCATCTCTTCTGCAACAGCCCTGAAGCCCGACGTCATTGTGGTTGATGTTGCAATGCCTCTGTTGAATGGGCTGGAGGCTTGTCGGCAACTGAAACAGAAAATGCCTAGCGTCAAGTTCGTTTTTCTGACGATGAACGAAGATCCTGAACTTGCCGTCGAGGCTATGAAGTCGGGCGCATCCGGATACGTGTTGAAGAAATCTGCTGCTTCAGAATTGATCCAAGCCATGGAGTTTGCCCTTCGAGGCAAATCGTATATCACCCCGCAGATTGCCCGAGGGATGCAAGAGTCTTTTATTCGTAACCCTCAGGGCACGGGCCACGCCAGATCACTGACGGCGCGTCAGCGAGAAGTCGTCCAGCTATTGGCAGAAGGGAAATCGATGAAAGAGGTGGCAAGTGTTTTGAAGGTG
>WNGP01000325.1_pt1 | contig 36354 bp, 30 predicted proteins | sample 5407671 | NCBI WGS metagenome assembly WNGP01 (sample SAMN13153381, study PRJNA577476) | soil metagenome | isolation source: 40 cm soil or saprolite under Garry oak tree replicate 2 | place: USA:California | collected 2016-06-15 | reverse complement strand
GAGCTTGGATAAACTGGCACCGGAACTTTGTCCGCGCGCTCGGCTAAAAATGTCGACGCGACACCTTTCCGGACACGGCCGCGACTCTCATACTGCACAACATCGACAATCAGGTGCACTTGATTCGGAAAAACGCGCAAGCTCGATGCGACCGAATAGAGTCGTGGCTGCAATTTTGTGAGCAGGCCAACGAACTCCTCCGGCGTGAATTTTACGGATGGATGCTCGAGCAAGAAATCGATCACTTCTGCACCCCAAAGGTAATTTTCGAGATCGTGTTTGCGATCCGAGTGCAGCAATTCCGTCAGCATCGGCGCAGCGGACGCGCGTTGAGCAATCGCTTTCAGAAACTTCGGCGTCGGCTGGGTGATGGAATAATCGCGCAGCAACGCTTCGCGAAACGGCTTCATTGTTTTCGCCGCCGGCACTGGTTCGTCACCTTTCGCCCCGAGCGCACGAAGGATTTCATTCACCAAGTTCGGATCGTTGGTCGGATAAACCGCGACCGAATCGCCCGGCTCGAAATTTAACCCCCAGCCGGTGAGATCGATCTCGAAATGGCGTGTGTCCTTTTCTGAGTCATCGCTGCTCAAGCGGCGATTGACGACAAGCTTTCCAGGAAATGGATTTTGACGCGTCCAAGGCCCGGCCGGGGCAGCTGTCTTTGCGGGTGCGACAATTTCCGACATGTGATTGAGGCAATGACAAATGACTAATGACGAAGGAAGTCGGGATAAATAGAATGGCGAAAATACTAAGGCAACGAGTTTATCGCGGTTTCGTCATTCGTCATTTTCTAATACACGTCGCGCTTGTAACGTTTATCTGCTTTGAGTTTTTCGACGTATTCGTTCGTCTGCTCTTCGGTTTTACCGCCTTTGTCCTGAATGATTTTACGCAGCGCTGCGTCGACGTCCTTGGCCATTCGGCGGGCGTCGCCGCAGACAAAAAAATGCGCGCCTTCGGCTTCCATCCATTTCCAAATCTCGTCTGCGCCATTGAGCATTTTGTGTTGGACGTAGGATTTCTCGGCCGAGTCACGCGACCAGGCGCAGTCGCAGCGGGTAAGAAATTTTTCTCGCTGATAGTTGTCGAGCTCCTCGCGGTAAAAATAATTGCAGTGCTGATGTTGCGATCCGAAGAACAGCCAGTTTTTTCCCTTTGCACCAGTCGCTTTGCGCTCCTGTAAAAATGCGCGAAACGGCGCGATGCCAGTGCCTGGTCCGACCATGATGACCGGCGTGTTACCGTCTTCCGGTAATCGAAATTTCGATGCATTTGGAAAAACCGGGACCGGAGTTTTCTCGGCGCGTTCAGCCAGGAAGGTAGAGCAAACGCCTTTGCGCTTCCGGCCGCGGCTTTCGTAATGCACCACGTCGATGGTGAAATGCACCTGATCGGGGTGCGCTTTCAGACTCGACGAAATGGAATACATCCGCGGCAACAATTTCGCGAGGGTGTCCACCAGTTCCTGCGGCGTCCATTTGATCGACGGGTGTTCGATCAAAAAATCCACGACTTCCATTCCCCAAAGATAAGTGTCGAGATCTTGTTTGCGTTCCGGTTTCAAGAGCTCGGTCAATAACGGCGCGCCGTTGAGCGCGCGCTCGGCGATCGCCTTCAAAAATTTCGGCGTCGTTTGGGTAATTCGGCAATCCCGAAAGAGCACCTCGCGCAAAGGCTTTTCGCCATTCGGTCCTTTGACTGTCTCATCGCCTTTGGCGCCGATCTTGTTGAAGATCTCATCCACCAGCGCCGGATCATTCGTCGGCCAAACCGTCATTGAGTCGCCGACGTCGTAATTCAATCCCCAACCTTTGAGATCGAGCTCGAAATGGCGCGTGTCTTTTTCCGAACCTCCCCCGCACAAACTACGATTGGTTACGACCTTCGCCGGAAAAGGGTTCGCGCGTGTGTAAGGTCCCGCCATAACGAAATCGATATCGACCTTCGCTAGCCGTCGTTGCCGATCGCGAGGGTCGGACAAACTTCCATCGAGCGCTGCGCGGCCGCCGTTTCAGCGTCGCCTTCCGGCTGCTTGGCAAAATAGACGGCCGTCTCGTCGTCGTTCGTTTTCAAAAGGTTCGGAGCTTCTTCGAGACAAGTGCGACACATCGTGCAGGTCGTGTCGACGTACCAGGCACCGGGAACATTCAAAGGTTGTTTGCTGTTTTTGTCGGCCATATCGCACTTTTACTAACTTCATTGGTGCGCGGCAATTTCTTTTGTGGAGATGGATCGCGCGCTCCGTCGCGCGAGCTAAAAACTGGCGGCGAAGCCGCCTAAAATTAACATCGAGCAAGTGACTGCTCGATCCACCTTATCGCTTTGGCGTCGGAGTCGGGATCGGGCTCGGTTCCACTTCCGGCTCCACCGGCAACATCATGGGCTGCGGCGACGGCGTTGGTATCGCCAGGGGCGACAAAACTTCGCCGCCCTTGGTCGTCAGGACGCCACCCGAAAGGGTGGCGTCTTCAACGCGATAGAGTTCTCCTTTGCGTCGCTCGAAATCCTTGCCTTCGGCGAATGTCGATCTTCGATAGAAGCGTTCCATTTCGTCGAGATGAAATGGGCGCGATCCGCGACGGCCGAAGACGACCGTTTGCCCACCGGTCTCATCGACCACGCGATCGCGTTCGAGCCCGCGTGAAACACAAATCGTTTCGCCTTTCGTCGGATAAGTTGCGATTAACTTCGGATTCGGCCGCGGACTGAATCCCTGCGCGCCAGCGACCGTGTCCGGTGAAATTAATTGCACGACGCGCAATCCGTTCCGCCCATCGGCCACGAGCGCAAACTGTGATGCGCTCACACTGCCGATCTGCACCGCGCGCGTGTCATTCAACGCGCCGCCGGCGTTGAACATTTGAGCGAGGTGCGCTCGCTCCGGATTTTCAATATCGACAATCGCGAGTCCTTCCGGCCCGTTTGCGATGTAAGCGTAAGTCCGCGCGACATATAAGCGTTCAGCGTGGTTGAGTCTGATGGTCCCGCGTGGAATTGGAATCGGCCGCGTCGGCTCGGTAAGATCGACAATCTTCAAGCCCTCATCGTCAGTAATGAATCCGTAACGGAACTGGATCGCGACGCAACGCGGATTTTTCAGAAAACTGTTCGTCAATTCGCCGGCGATGCGCGGGTGTGTCGGATCGCCAACATCGATAACGTAAAGTCCGCGCGGCGTCGTCAGGTAAAGCCGATGCCCAGCCGCGGCGACGAATGTCGCGCCGGTGAGCGCTCCGTTCGGGTTGAAACGAACCGTCTCGCTTTCTTTGAGAAAATTATTATCCGGATTTCCATCGACCAGCGTTGCCACGTTGCTAATGACGAGTCCTTCTTCACGGTCGGAGATGTAGACAAAGGCGTAGAAGAGATCGATCGGCTGCTCTTCGTTTTCCGGCAGGTGCTGGCGCGCGGGATCCAGCGCGAGCGTGCTTGGCAGCGCAAGGCTGGTTGCGTAGCTGGTGTGGATCCGCGTGCGTTGTCCAAGCGGCGAGACGGGCGAGCTGACGATTCGTTCCGAAAATCCCTTTTGGTCGATGTTGGCGACATCGAAAACTTCAAAGCCGCCGGGGCCGTTGGCGGTGTAAAGATATTCGCCGCGCAGGACGATGTCTTGAATGTCGTGGCCGCTGTGTTCGTAGCCTTCGGTCAGCAACGAGCCGCCGTCGAGATGCTTTTTGTAGTTGGCTGGGTAAGCGATGGAATGGAGATGACTACCGATCACGGCTTGCGGCTCATCCGGCTCAGTCCAAACCACGGCGTGCAATCCTTCGCGGCCTTCGCCGATGTAAGCGTAGCGGCCGAAGAAATTTACCGTGCCGGTGCCGAATCCCAACAACTGTGTCATCCACGCGTTGTTGTCGTTGCTCGCTGACAAGTGGCAGTCGGTGCAATTCTTGGTCGTGCCCACGCTCGACGTCGTGTGCGGGAAATGCGGGTTGAATGCCTGGCCGCTGTAACCTTCGGCTGAAAAGGTCTGTTGCTGCGAATAAACCCATTCGCGGTTTTGATTTTGGGAGCTGACCACGACCGCGCTCGACGAGCGTATCACCGCCATCCGGTTTTTCTTTACGGTGCCGTCGATGCCGAGCATGAAGACGTCGTCGCGTACGACCTGTGGATTGTAGGTTGTGAAATTTCGGTCGGTGACGCCTTCGAATTTATTTTGCGGTACGCGCTGGTTCGCTTTCATCGGCAAATGACAGCCGAAACAGCTCGTCGCCCACGATGTATGACAAATCTGGCAATCCATCGCGCTGTTATCGTGCGCGAGCGTCACGCGCCGCTCCTTGCTGTAATCCGGCTTATTTTCAGGAGCGTTCGCAGTAGTCGGAACGATGCCGCCCCAGGTTTTTCCGTCGCGCCGAAGAGTCTTTGCGTAAGCGGACTTCGGATTGTAGTGCGGAGAAAGCGGATCGATCGTGTCGATCGTTTGCGGAATTTCCCAGCGCATATCGGGCGACATGCTTGATTGCTGGAAAAGTTTGCTCCCTTCCCAAACAAAGCGTGGACCGAAAGGTGTGTTGCTGGTATTGGCCAGATCAATTTGTCCAGCGTTGCCGCTGGTGATCAAAGTCGGCCGCTGATTGATCGTGCCGTGGCAATCGATGCAGGTGATCGCGGTCGCGTTGCGCGGTTCGCCATAAAGCATGCCGTTGCCATGAACATCGACGTCGAAATGGCAATCGCCGCACTGCATGCCGTGCGCGAGATGCACATCTTTTAAATGCACGGCCTTCGTGAACTTCTTCGAATCGTCATTGTCGATCTTGTTGTCGTCGAGATCGAGCAGGTTGCCCTTCCGATCGTGTTTGAAAATCGCGCGGAAGACCCAGCCGTGTCCGTGATAATCGGCGAACTGGGTGTGCTTAAGCTGCGGATTCAGTTCCGCGACTTGGTCGAGAAAAGCTTTGTCGCCCCAAAGTCCGCGCGCAGCGGCGGCCTCGGGATTTTCCATGGTCGATCTGACGAGCTCAGTATCCGTCGGATTGTGCTGTTCCTTCGGATACATCAACTCGCCGTCCGTTTCCTGGTCCCACCAGGTGTAACCGAGATACGGGTTCACGAAGAGATTTCCCTGATGCATGTGGCAGTTCATGCACTGGCTCGACGGAATCGACCGCGTGAACTGGTGCATGACCGGATGGCCGCGCTCGGTTTTTGGAATCGATTCGTCGGCAGTGAAACTCAAGCCCTGATGACCGAATTTGCTCCACCAGCCTGAATTTGTCGGCGAACGATCATTGGCGTACACAACGTGACACGCCGAGCAACCGCTCGATCGATAATCGCCGGGATGATCGTTCGACCCGAAGAATCCGAGAAGCGGATCGTGCAATCGCGTTTTTTGCAAACCGAGAAAAACGGGATCGGTGCGATTGAGTGTCCCGAGGCCGCGCTCGGATAAGCGGCGGTCTGGTTTGCCATTTGGCTCTTCGCTTGTCGGCAGGCCTAACGAAAGCTGTTTGCGCCCCCCTTTTTCGAAAATACGCAGAATATTGCCGGGATTACTGAGATTAAAACGCGGCAATGGTTCGATGAACGGCAGGATGCCGTGAACCTCCGTGTCTTCAGGTGTGACTGGTGTGTAGTTGATTAGTTTCAGCGGCGCGCCGTCTGCGCTGTAAGCCTGACCGAAGCGATAATTCTTCTCCGGATAAGCGCCATTATTGTATAGAGCAGCGCCCCACAGCATAGCGCCGTGGTTCATCATGCTGTGATCGACATTGCGGATGATTTCGCCGTGACACAGACCGCACGATTGCTGCGCCACGCGCAGATCACCGGGATTCAGAAAGCGGATGAACTCGGGCGACTCATGATTGAGCCAGGCGTTTGAATTGGGCGGTTTGGCGGAGGTTTTCCAAAACTCTATGTTCCTGGGCAAAATGTGCGCCTGCTCTTTCGTCAGGCCACGCGCCGGATTTCCGCCGTGACAATCGGTGCAGCCGAGCACGACGTTTTGTTCGGCCTTGTGCATCGGCTCGACGCCTTGATGGCATTGCAAACAACCGACACTCTTTCTGTCCGCCTCTGCTTGCGTCTGATCGATCCAATTTCGCGGCGGCAATGGTGTGCCCGCGATTGTCGATCTTGTAATCGGAATCGAAGTGGCCGGGCCGTAGCCGGAAGAATCCTGGGCGATTACGTCGCAGGAGAGGAAGACTAAGATAAAAAGGAAGAGCAGGCGTTGCATTAATAAGTGAGCGTCAGCGTCACGATCGCGCTGTAGAGAAACGGATCGACATGGCCGGGTGGGGGACCGGGGAAACCGAAAACGGGCGCGGTGTTGGCGCGGTAAATGTCTTTGTAACCCCAGCGGGGAACGAGAAATCCGGCGCCGGCGGTGAGAATGACGTTGTCCGTCAGTAATGGCCGCCATTCGAATCCCGCGCTGCAATCGAGCGCGAAATCATTGCTGGCCTTGTTGGTGAACAGCACCAGCTCAGTCGTTTCGGTCGTGACGGTGCGAATGTAGTTCACGTTGATGAACGTTTTGAGTTTCGGCAAAACATCAGCGTCGAATCCGTAACCGAAGATGAGCGCGCCCGGATTGACGAAGTTCGCTTGGCCTTCCGATTTGCTCGTCCGGAAATCAATTACCAAACTATCTCGCTGTTTAAAATTAACCGCCGTGCCGGCGAGATTGAATCCTTGATGCGAGAAAAAACTAAATGGGCCGCCGATAAAAAACGGCCGGTCGAAGACGGTGTCGAACCCGGTCGCGTGCGAATCCGCCGGATCGCTGTCGCCGCTCGCATAGAAGATCGACAACTTGTGGCGCATCCAATCCTTGTCGACTGACAATTCGAGCGCGGCCATTTGCGCGTTGATGTCGACGCGCTGGCCGGCGATGCCGTTCAGGCCGTCTTCTCCGAGCACTTGATAGAAGGCGTGATCGATGTTGAGCCAGCCGATGTGTCCGTCGCCCGTCCAGCCGAGGTAGTAAGCTTGGAGGTAATGATCGGCTACGGTGCCGATCGGTGCCGGGCGGGTAATGAATCCGTTTTTGTCGTAATGCCGGCTGTTATTGTCGAAGTCGCCGACAAATGTGAGCTCACCGGTGTAGCCTTTCCAAATCAAGTCCTGCCGGAAAACGTTCGCGACGTAAACCTGTTGTTTGCGCGGATCGAACTCGTTGAGGTCGGAATAGGTATCCTTCTCGCGCATGTCGAACGCGGCGAGATTGTATTGCCAGCGGTTGTTGTCGTAATTCCCAAAAATGCGGACACCGAGATTCGTGTCGTTGAAAATGAATCCGCGGAAATCGCTCACGAACGGCTGCATGCCGACGCGCAACGAAATGAAATCGTAATTGTTCGAAAGATCGCGCAAATGAATTTCGGCGAACGCCTCCTGCAACGACCAGAATTCTTTTTCGCGGGTGGTGCCGTTTTGCGGATTTGGATTTACGACATTGCGCTCTTCGACGTCGATATAGTTGTGATTGTAAACGCCGAGTAACCGCAACGCCCAATCGATCGGCTTGAACGCGGTCTCGCCTTTAAACAAATCGATGCCGATTGAAAAATCGTTCGACCAAAACTCCTGGTCGCTCAGCCCGAAGAATTCCGAGCTGTTTGGGCGTGCCGCGCTCACGCCGCTCGGTGTCGGTAATTTGCGCGCTTCGAATTGAAAGAAATCTTCCGCGGTGATGTTGAGGAAAATGTCCTGGTCGATAATCGGCGCGTCGCCTTTGAGTTTGCTCTGCAAATACGGATGCCAAAGGTGGAGATCGGATTGATATGGCGTTTCGGTCGAAGGATCGGCATAACGTTTCCAGCGACCGAACCCGATGAACCACCGATTTGGCTCCGGCCGCGAAGAGGGAAGCAATCCTTCGCCTGTTTCCGATTGCGGATAGGTCTCGTATTCCAATTTTTTCCGTTGTGGAACAACTTCGCGCACGCCCTTGCGCGGAAGCTGAAGCGAACGGGGCAATGCTTCCTGACCGTACTCGGGAAGTTGTGGCAAAATCGGTGGGAAAAGTTCCGGGGCCTCGGGTGTTTCCGGCTGTTCCCGCTGTGAGGCGCCTGGATCGGGATTGAATTCGGACGGCGAAAGCGGCTCGTTCTGGGCGAGCAGCGTCGTGTTCGCGACAACAACATCGCTTTGTAACGACAGAACATCTTTCGAATCGACCACCGCGATTGTTCCGAACTGGCTGGAATTTTCAGGAGCGCTCTCAGATTGGGCGCGCCAAATTTCGACTGTTTGCGCGTGCAGCTCTCCGAAAGCGATCGAAAGACCAAGGCACAGCGCCACTCGCCAGCGCAGAGTCGCACCGGCAAACGACGGAGTTGACCAGCGCATGGGAGGGCGAGGATGCCCGAAATTGCCGGGGATTGGCAAGCCAACTGTCGTTTACTCGGTTTCACAGCTTGATTGGCAATCGAACGCTATCGTCACGGATGCTTTTTGCTGGTGCACAGCTGTTACACCTGATAGCTAACGCTTTCGCTGATGACGCCACGGGTTTCACTGCCTCTGCTTGTCCTGGCACTTTTTTCGGCTAACCAGCCGTCAGCTCGTGCAGCCGCGCAGATTTCGACTCCGGTGGGGGGATCGACCTTTAGTTCCTCTAGCGTGACCTTTAGTTGGACTGCCGGCGGCGCCACCAATTACGTCCTTTTGGTGGGCAGCTCACTATACGGGCACGACATTTACTCTTCCGGCGTCACCAACGCTCTTTCGGCCACTGTAAACAACATTCCTATCGATGGACGCACGATCTATGTGACACTCGCCTCAAACGTCAGTGGCTCCTGGACTTCCAACAACTATACCTACATAGCTGCTACTTCTTCAGCTACCCCAACACCGACCGCGACTCCAACGCCAACTCCGACCCCAGTTCCAATATCCACTCCCGCCCCAGGAACACCTGATCCACTTACCATCGCTGACGTCCAAACGATCGTTAATCACGCTGTCACCCGCGCGGTAAGAATTTCGCCAAATAGCGTGATCGCGGTTGTCGATCGCGAAGGTTACGTGCTTGGCGTTTGGGTGGTGCGCGGCGGCGCGGCCACTCCGGGCGAAATCGCTACGGCTGTCAGCAAAGCTGGCACGGCTGCGTATCTGAGCAGTAATCAAAACGCTTTCACTTCGCGCACGGCAGGATTCATTATCCAACAACATTTCCCGCCGGGCGTTAAGAACACCGCGCCCGGCCCGCTGGTTGGCGTCGGTCTTTCAAATCTTTTTGTCTCCGACGTCAATCACTTCAAAAAGATCGACATGGTGTACTGTCCGCCGCCGTATCCGCCTGCGGTCGTTCCGTCTCCCGGGACTTTTGGCACGCCGATCACTTTTACATCGTTGGATGGCTCTCCTGGCGGCGTTCCGCTCTACAAGAACGGGCGCCTTCTCGGTGGAATAGGCGTGACCGGCGACGGCACACCGCAGCCGCCTATTCCGGTTATGCTCACGCTGCCATTGTTTCCGCTCCCGCCATGCATTGTCATTCCGCCAGCGGCAATAGCCCGGAATGAAAATCCCTTCGTCTACATTAACGGCTCCGATGTAGACGAGGACGTCGCTCTTGCAGGACAAAAAGGATATGCCCCTTCGTCGAGCATCACCGCAGACAACGTTTTCATAGGCGGCATCCGACTACCGTACGTCTCTTCCTCCACATCCGTTTCGAGCACGATCACGCTGCAAGGCAACTACGATCCAATGTTTCCTCCACAGGCCTCACCGGGACCGCCCCCCGGAATTGTGCCTGCCACTTTCGGCGGCGTTCCTGGTGAAATCCGCCAGCCGATTATCGGCGATCCGTTGGTCGCGCCGATCAATGGTCAACCGCGTCTCACTGCCGCGGAAGTCTCTAGCATTATCAACTATGCCGCGCAGCGGGTGAAGATCACGCGCGCGGCCATTCGATTGCCCATCGGCACTCAGATGCAGGCCTTCATCACCGTTGTGAACAATCCGAACGCGGATGACGCGACGCCGACAGTGCTTGGCACTTTTCGCACAGGCGAAGCGACTTTATTTAGCTGGGACGTCGCAGTGCAAAAAGCGCGCACCACCCTTTTTTATTCGCGTCACGACTTTCTTGGGTTTGGTTTGGATATCGCCATGTCCACGCGCTGCGTCGGGTTTTTGGCGCAAAAATTTTATCCGCCCGGAATCGACGGCAACAACCGTGGGCCGTTTTTCACCGAACAGGACAAACTTTCCGGGTTTTCCGGGACCGAACCCAACCTCACGTTCACGGCCAGGGCAGATTTTAGTTCGCCTCCACTTCGGAACGGCATCAGATTGGATTTACCCGACGGCATTACAATTTTCCCGGGTGGTTTTCCACTTTATCGGAACGGCGTGCTCGTCGGCGCGATCGGAGTCAGCGGCGATGGCGTCGATCAAGACGACATTGTCGGCGCGTCGGGCACGCACGATTTTCTCGCGCCAAACGCAATTCGTTCCGATCAATTCAATTTCCGCGGAACGCGTTTGCCTTACGCAAAATTCCCGCGCGATCCGACGCTGTAAGGTCGACATCGTCTCACTCGCTCGAGGCTAGTTGCGGCAGCGGCGCATGAACTTACAATCTCGTGCGCCTACTCCTGCGCTCGAGCATGCCTAACGAATACGAATCGCCGATCGGCCAGCGGCCGGAAATTACAGGCGCCATTGTTCCGCCGGCTCCAAGACATGATCCCTACGCCGCTTTTCGGTCGCGCGGGTTTCGTTTTTTCACCACCGGAAATTTATTGTCGATCCTCGGCCGCCAAATGCTCGCAGTTGCGGTGGAATGGGAGATTTATCGGCGCACTCATTCTGCGACGGCGCTCGGCCTGGTTGGACTGGTCTTCGCAATTCCGATTGTCGGGTTGTCGTTGCCGGCGGGACATCTGGCCGACCGAATCAGCCGCAAACATATCATCCTCGTCTCCCAAATTTTCAGTTCGGTTACATCGGCGTTGCTAGCGCTTGTTTCCTGGCAACATCTCGCCATTCCGCAGATGTCGATCTTGCGCTCGTGTAATCACGGACTGAGTGCGGTCGCGAATGTGTTCGAACGCCATCAAAGTGGATTCCATTTCGACGACGCTTCGATTCCAATCATTTATCTGCTCCTTTTTATCGGCGGGGCGGCGCGGACGTTTTCCTGGGCGGCGCGGAGTTCCTTTTTTCCAACATTGGTACCGCGCGACGCGTTTTCGAACGCAGTTACCTGGAACAATAGCATTTTTCAGATCGGATCTGTGGTTGGACCGGCCATCAGCGGTTTCGTCGTGGCCCATCGCGGTTTCCCAATTGTTTACATCATCGACGCGATCACGGCGTTTGCGTTTTTCCTACTCGTCTTGCCAATTCCTCGCGCGAAGCAACTTCTGAAACGCGCAGAGCAAAGCACGTGGCGGAGCCTCGCGGCGGGCGCGAAGTTCGTGTTTAGCAAGAAAGTGATCCTGGCAACGATCACGCTCGACCTTTTCGCGGTGCTGTTGGGCGGCGCGGTCGCTTTGCTCCCGATTTTTGCCGATCAAATTCTGCACTGCGGTCCGGTCGGTCTCGGGTGGATGCGCGCTTCGCCGGCAATTGGCGCTTTCGCGATGGCGCTGATCGTCGCCTACTTGCCGCCGATGCGCGAAGCCGGCAAAATACTTCTTTGGTGCGTTACCGGTTTTGGAATCGCCACCGTGGTCTTCGGTTTATCGAAAGCGCTCTGGCTATCGTTGGCAATGTTGTTCGTGGCCGGCGGGCTCGACAGCGTGAGCGTGATCATACGTGGTTCGATCGTTCAGTTGGTGACCCCGGATGAAATGCGCGGTCGCGTTTCCGCCGTGAACAACATTTTCATCGGCACATCGAACGAATTCGGTGCGTTGGAGTCCGGATTGACCGCAGCGTTGTTCGGTCCCGTGATCTCCGTCGTCGCTGGTGGAATCGGCACGATTCTGGTCGTAGCCGCGTCGGCGTGGCGCTGGCCGGAAATTCGCAAGATCGGCGCGCTCGACCGGAATTTGCGTTAAGATCGACAACGACTCATGAAAATTGCCGCTGCCCAGATTTCGTGCGTGCTCGGCGATTTCACCGCGAACCTGCGCAAGACACGAGATTTCGCTTTCCTCGCGAAAAAGTCAGGCGCGGAGCTCATCGTTTTTCCTGAAATGGTGGATACCGGTTATTCGATGCCGGTGATTCAGAAGCACGCGAAAAAATGGAGTGATGGCGCGGTCCCTGAGCTGCAAGAAATCGCCAAAGAAACTTCTATCGCCATTGTTGCGGGGATTTCGGACCGCGATGGCGTGTCCATTTTCAATTCACAAGTTTTGATCAACGGGCAGGGCGAGGTCGTCGCGAAATATCGTAAGACTCATTTGGTCACGGCCGCACCGCTGGATGAGCGCGTTTGTCTTTCGCCCGGCAACAAATTCGTCAACTGCAAGATCGGTAAGTTTAACGTCGGGCTGAGCATTTGTTACGATCTGCGTTTTCCGGAAATGGCGCGCACCCTCGTCGTCAACCGCGGAGCAAATGTGATTGTGAATTCTTCCGCGTGGCCGGTCGTGCGCGCGGAACATCTGCGAATTCTAGCGCTGGCTCGCGCGGTTGAAAATCAAAGCTATTTCATCATCGCCAATCGCGTGGGCACGGACGATGGCGTCACGTTCTGCGGTTCGTCGCTGATTGTCGATCCTTCCGGCGCAATTCTGGCGGCCGCTTCGCCTGATCGCGAGGAATTGATTGAGGCGGAGATTTCAGAACAAGTGATCGCGGACGTGCGCAACCAAGTCACGGTTTTCGCTCATCGCCGCGGCGAATTGTACAAGATGAACTGAACGACCGACGATGTAGTCGGAAGCGATCTAATAATGATGAAAAAGCACCACGTTTGGCTTGGTCTGACGATGATGATGATTCTCGCGACGCTTGGTTCGAGCGCGCTCCGGGCGGAGGATAATTCCACGCCCCAACAGGTCTTCGATGGAATGCGTCAAAGTTTTCAAGCCGACAAAGCCAAAGGTGTCCACGCTCGGTATCAATGGCAATTGAGCGGACCGAATGGCGGCGAATGGTGGATCGACGTCAACGACGGGACGTTCAAGATGGGGCGCGGCAAGATCGACAACCCAAGCGTCACATTTATCACGAGCGACAACGACTGGGTCGCAATGTCGAATGGGAAACTCAAAGGCACGTGGGCGTTCATGACTGGGCGCTTGAAAGTGCGCGGCAGTCAATCGATCGCGCGAAAGCTGGACGAAATTTTCCCTTAGAACTTCGCTTCGACCGCAAGCCTCACATACGGCGCGGGATCGGTTTTCACGCTCGCTTCAGCGCGGAAGAAATCGAAGTCGCGCCGGAACGTGCAACCGACGTCGAGCGTGATGTCCAGCGGCTTAAAGTGAGAATAAGTCGCTTGGATTCCGGCTCGGTCCTCGCTGTATTGCACGATCGCGTTGTGGACCTGGAGCTTGCGCGCCGGCGTGATGACATCGTCGGTGCGATAGCTTTCGTAAAAGAGATTTCCGGCGAGACGAAATTCCCAATCGTCATTCGGATTATAAACGAGCGCCGGTTTGGGAAAGACGCCTTCCAGCCGCAAATGATCGGTGAAAAGCCAGATCAAACCGCCGCCCGGAGCGGCGATTGGATTCGAATAGATTGAGCCGCCCGCGCCAATCACCGCAAAAATCTTGTCTTTCTTGAGCGGAAAAGTGACCCATACTTTCCAAGGCACATCGATCGAATCGCCGGTTACGTCACTTTGGAAATAAGGACCGGGATCAATCTCGATTCCCGCGCCTGCGTGATCATGAACGATGTATTCGTAAGCCAGGAGCGCGTGAATGGTTTGCAAATGGTCCGGCAATCCATTGTCGGTGCCGCCAAAATCGAACCGCTCATATTCAACGCCCGCCCGGAAATACCAGTTCCCGGTAATGTGAAACCGATGGGCGTAGCTGAAATCGTTATAGAGCGAGTCGCCGTCGCCGAAAATCCCCCTATACTCCTTAAAATCGCTCTTACCGGTGTAAACAGTCTCGTAGGCAAAAAGCTCCGTTGAGTTTTTGTTCTCGTCGCTGGGCGATGGCGCGGGCTGCAATTCCGGCCCGGTGCCGGCTAGGACCGGTGAAATAAGGCTGAGAAAACCGACGGTTAAGGCGAGACGGAGGTTATTCATAATCTTGGTGCTGACAGTAGTTGTCGATCTTGTATTCGTTTGGGTCGGCCAATCTCGGTGTATCGTATTCTGGCTTTCTCGGCAAGTAACTATTGAAAAGGTTGCGGGCAGCCGGATTTCTAGCATATTTGATACCGAATGCTTTCGGGGTTGACTGGCTTCCGACTTGCTCTACTGTGCACGGCCCTTTTGTGACAACCCCCCCTCTAGCGATAGCGAATCCGTTGGCCGGAATCGACCACGGCGTGGCCTTCTGGTTTCATGCTCACCTGACGCCCACATTCGTAAGCGTGCTCCGTGGAATCACTGAATTCGGCTCGAGTGAGTGGATTGGCGTCGTCCTTTCGATAGCGGTCCTATTTTTCGTTTTCAAACGCTGGTGGCCATCGCTCCTGATGATGGTTGTGGCGGTCCCGGGCGGGATGCTCTTGAACGAATGGGTCAAACTTCTGGTACATCGCCATCGTCCATTTGTCGACGGCTGGTTCGTGGACTGGTCCGGTTACAGCTTTGCCAGCGGCCACACCATCGGCGCCACCCTGCTTTACGGGCAACTTGCTCTGTTCATTATCCCGGTGATCAAAAATCGCCGCGGTCGCGTGCTAGTCTATTCGGCGGCGACGTTCGTGATCGTTCTGGTTGGGTTCAGTCGGATCGCGCTTGGCGCCCATTATTTGACCGACGTGCTTGGGGGAATGTTTCTCGGCACCAGCTGGCTGACACTTTGTCTGTTGGTCTCGCGTCCGTTGCGGCGAGCGGTTGTCCCGCCGGTTATTGGAGATGTCCTGTCGGATGCAACCCCGGCGTTGGTCCCGGTTCCAGTTTCAGTGCAAGCCGAAGTTGCAGTAGCGCCAGCTTCAGAGTTACTGATTTAACGCCGTCTCTTCCATCCGGAGACGCCTCCGGACGCGTTTCGTGTTAGCATCACGATTGCATTCGGCGCGATCGCGAGCCGCTTGCATGGAAACATGAAAGTCCCGAGCAGGATTCGTCTAACCTTTTATTTTCTCGCTTTTGCGGGCGCGGCGCTTTTCGTCGGACTGCTAATTCGCGAAGGCGCTCCGCAGGTCGGCAAAGCGATCGCCAGCGCGGGCTGGGCGATTCTTGCCGTCATCGCATACCATTTGTGCGTTCCGGTTTTCTTGGACGCCCTCGCATGGTGGGTTCTTTTCCCGAAAATCGATCGTCCGCCGCTGCCAAGAATTTTTTGGATGCGTTGGATCGGCGAATCGGTGAGCACGCTGGTACCCTCAGCCGCAGTCGGTGGAGACATTGTCCGCGCCCGTATGGCCGCTATTCATGGAGCGCCGGTGCCAATCGCCGCGGGAACGGTGCTTGTCGATCTAACGCTCGGGGTATTCACCCAGGCAGCTTTTACACTGCTCGGTGTCGTGTTGTTGGTCGAAGCGACGGGACAAAGAAATTTTGTTGGGCCGACAATACTGGGAACGTTGGTTGGTGTGGCCGCAGTTGGCGGATTTTATTTCGTGCAACGGCTCGGGATGTTTGGGTTTTTAGCGCGAATGATTGGGAAGCTGGCGAATTCGCCTGAGTGGCAGTCTCTGGTTCAAAGCGGCGAAACTTTCGATCAGACTCTGCGCGCACTTTACGCCAGACGCAGAGCGCTCGTCGGATGCTGCGCCTGGACAATTCTTTCCCTGATCTTGAATTCAGGAGAGATTTGGATCGCGCTCCATGCGCTTAATTTGAATGCGAGCGTGATTAACGCAGTCATCTTGCAGAGCACCATTTTGACCGTTCGTAATGTTGGCTTTGCTGTTCCGAGCGGTCTCGGCGTCCAGGAAGGCGGTTATGTACTGATTGGCAACCTTCTCGGAATCGATGGAACCAGCGCCTTGGCTCTTTCTTTGATCGCGCGCGTGCGCGAACTCGGCTTGGGAATTCCGGGCGTGGTCACGTGGCAGGTCATCGAAGGCCGTCGTTTGCTGCAAGCGCGCGCTGAGGCCGCGTCTCCGTAGAATTTCAATTTGGCGATTGCCCGGCTCAGGTTTGCCAATCGTCCTTTCACTTTTGCCGGATTTGTAAAATTGGTGCGCACGCCCCACCAGATCCAAGCCAGTCCTCCGGGCAGATCGAGTTGCTTTCTGAGCTGAGCGATAACTTCTCCATCGCCGTACGCTTCCAGAAAAGTCGTTGAAAACGGCAGCCATTGTCGGCTCGGTACGATCCCCACCATGTCGAGGAGAAAGACGAGCAAATCGTCCGCCTGTCGGGCAGCGGTCGCGAGCGATTTTTCATGGACAATTTCAAAGTCAATCAGTCGTGCACGATTGCTGCTCGGATTGTAAATTACATTCTGGGAAGTGCCATCGCCGTGGGACCAGGAGCCACGGAAATAGTCGCTCCAAAATTGATGAGCGCGGCGAAATTCAGCGCCTGCGGCCTGCAGCATTCGGCGTGTAAGCGTGCCGCGATTCAAGTGTATCCATAAGCTTTCGCCCGCAAGTTTTTCGGCGATAATGCACCTCGTCCCGGAACCGTAGGCGCGATAGCGGTCGCCATTGAGCATTTCAAAACAGCCAACCTCCCAGCGCTGCCATTCTTCTACTTTGCTCCAGAACCGAATCGGAATGTCGGCCATCCGAAAATAGAGATTAGTCAGATCGGCTAGCTGTTGGCTGTGAAGATTGCGGCGCTTGACGATAACGCGTCGTCCGCGCCGCGTTTTCTCGGTGATCGAATTAATCGCCAGCGCTTCGACCAGTCTTGTCGCCACCTCCGCCAGGCCGAGCGGCGTTTCTACTATTTTACTCGCTACCGTGATTAAACCGGTTGGAACGAGATTCTCAACCACTGCAACTCCATCTCCCAAAATTCCCATTTTCGCTTTTTCCTTCGACGGCTTTGATCGCGATTGCTTCAAATCATTTTTTCACGCACCGATTGCGTCGTTCTTTGTTCAGACTGTGATCGTCTCTCCCACCTTCATTACGCGTAGCTCAGATTTGGCGCCGCGCTTTTTTAATTCTTCGCCAAACGCTTCCGGCGTCCCGGTCAGCACTGGAAATGTGCCATAGTGCATCGGAATTACCATTTCCGGACCGACCAGTTTCACCGCGTCGGCCGCGCGAATCGGGCCCATGGTGAAATGATCGCCGATGCAAACCAGCATAATGTCGATCTTGTTATAATCGGAAACGCGCGCGATGTCGGAAAAAAATCCGGTATCGCCGGTGTGATAAATCGTCGCTCCATTGCGAATGCCAATGACAAGCCCGGTTGGCATGCCCGCGGGGACTGCCGGCGAAGTTTCATCTTTCTGCACCGTCGAGCCGTGCCACGCCGGAACAAAACAAACCGTCACCTCGCCATCGAGTAACGTCAGTTGCCCACCGATGTGTCCGGTCGTGTCGCTGCCTGCTTGTTCGCTTGGATAACCGAGCGCGCTCGTCACTGCCGCCGACAAGTCGAAGTTCGCAACCAGTTTCGCTCCAGTTTTTTTTCCGATCTCGACCGCATTCCCGACGTGATCGGAATGTCCGTGTGACAGCAAAATGAGATCGACATGTTTCAGCGCGGCCAATTCGTCTTTGCCCTTTTCGAAAACGGGATTGGTCAGCCAGGGATCGACCAAAAGCACTTTCCCGCCCGGAGTGACGATTCTGAACCCCGATTGCCCGTACCAGGTGAGTCGCGTTTGCGCCATCGCTTCACCAAAACGAAAACGCGCGGTTGAGCAAAACATTTTCCTGAGCGAAAGGAAGTTCGTTCATGGTTACGCCGGAAAGACATTTGGCAGCAACGGATCCGAGGATGGCTGGGCTGATCAAGCGTTCGCTCCGCTACAACGTGAAGCCGGGCGGATTGGTTCGACCATTCGACGCGCTGGCCGAGTCGATCGCTTATCAACAGCTAAATGGAAAAGCTGCCGCAACTATTTGGAAACGAGTGCGCGCTCTCTATCCGCGAAGCAAGTATCTCGATCCGCGACGAGTTCTTGAAACTCCTGACCAAAAGTTGCGCGGCGCGGGTCTTTCTCGAAACAAAGTCGCCGCAATCAAGGATCTGGCTGCGAAAACCATCGACGGGACGGTACCGAGCGCGCGCGGATTGGCGAAGATGAGCGACGAAGAAATCATCGCGCGTCTGATCACTGTTCGTGGGATTGGGCGTTGGACCGTCGAGATGCTGCTCCTTTTCGATCTCGGCCGGCCCGACGTCTGGCCGGTGGACGATTACGGCGTGCGCAAAGGATTCGCGAAAACGTTTGGTAAGAGAAAACTGCCCAAACCGAAACAGCTGATGAAGCTGGGTGAAAAATGGCGGCCCCATCGCTCAGTCGCGGCCTGGTATTTCTGGCGCGCACTCGATAACGACGGCGGAACCTAACAAAGTTGACTTTGCCGGCAGCGCTCACTAAAACCGCGGCATTATGGCGATGATTCACGTTAATCGGGGCGCAACCAGTCTGGGCGTGTTTCCGGAGGAACAGGTCCGCGAAGGAATTCGCGCCGGTCGCTTTCTTCCGAGCGATCTTGGTTGGCGCGAAGGAATGGCGAGTTGGCAACCGCTTTCGGAATTTACGGAATTTGCGGCCGATATCGCTGCGGCCAGGCCCCCCTCAGGTGCTCCTCCTCCTCAAACTCCCACCGCTCCGGCGATAATTGCTCCCACTGCAGGAACGACATCCGCGCCGCGAAGCGGATTGCCGTGGGACGCGCGGCAATCGAAGGGATTGCTTTCCGCTTTCATTGAAACGTTGCAGATGGTCTTGACTCGCCCGAGCGAGGCCTTTACCGCGATGAAACGCGAAGGCGGGCTGGGCGAACCGCTTCTTTACGCGATGATTGGCGGGACTTTCGGGACCGTCTTTGTCTTCATTTACAATTTTGCTTTTCGAAGCTTCGCCTTATTTCCGACGCGGCACTCAGTATTCGAGAACATGATCGGTGGTGTAGGATTGATCTTCCTTTTGATTTTGACGCCGCTCTTCGTTGTCATTGGCACCTTTATCGGATCGGCCATCTATCATGTTTGTTTGATGATCATCGGCGGCGCCAAGCAGTCATTTGAAACGACGTTCAGGGTCGTCTGCTTCGGCGGCGGATCCGTCAGTCCGCTTCTGGTGATCCCATTTTGCGGTGGATTGGTGGTCTTGGTTTGGAAGATCGTCGTTTACAGCATCGGCCTCGCTCGCGCGCATGAAACCGAGACGGGGCGCGCTTTGTTGGCGGTCTTGCTGCCGCTAATCATTTGTTGCGGTTTCGGGATTGTGGCGGCGATCACGATACCGGCGCTGGTTCACATGCAAAGTCAGTGATGTTTGAATGCGGCTAACGCTTCGTTATCGGGCCCCGACAGAAATCGATCATGAGCTGATCTGGTTGAGCCTGTCGCTTGGTTCGCTCGCGCTCGCGGCCGGCTGGTTTGCGCTTCGATTGCCCTGGCCGCATTGCATGTTTTTGGCGGTGACTGGACACCCGTGTCTCACCTGCGGCGCGACTCGCTCAACCATCGCCTTTTTCCATGCAGATTTCTGGAGCGCTTGGAAATGGAATCCGCTGGTCTTTCTGTTCTTGAGCGGGTTATCGATCTTCGACCTTTACGCTTTCGCGGTTTTGGTCATTCGCGGGCCGCGATTGCGCATCGTTCGGTTCACTCCGGCGGAAAAGCGTTTTCTCCGACTTCTCGCAGTTATTTTACTGCTCTCGAACTGGATTTACCTGCTCTCGCACCCGCACGGTTTGTTTTAGACGTTCGCTTCAAACCATCGACCTCGGATTTGCTTAGCGTACGCCAATGTCCGCGCGGCAAATCGCCTAGCCGGAGATTTCCAATCCGCGCCCGCACCAGCCGTTTCACTTCGTAACCGACCGCATAAAACATGCGCCGGATCTGCTGATTAATTCCCTGGCGCAAAACAACGCGCACTCTAGTCGGACCGATCGAATGGAGCTGTGCAATTTGCGCGCGCCGACCATCCAAGAAAAGTCCGCGCAAAAGTTTCTGCGCGAGCGCGCTGTCCCATTGCCGATCTAACGTCACCTCGTATTCCTTTTCGATTTTGAAGCGTGGATGGGTGAGTTGCTGCGCGAGGTCGCCGTCGTTCGTTAGCAGGAGCAATCCTTCACTCTGGGCATCGAGACGTCCAATATTGAAAAGGCGTGGAAACTTTGGCGGCAACAAATCGAAAACCGTGTCGCGAACGTGAGGATCACTGCGAGTCGAAACAAATCCCGCCGGTTTGTGCAACGCAATCGTCATCGCGCGCTCGAGATGAACGAGCTTGCGATCGACTTTCACATGATCGCGCTCGCTGGGTTGTGCGCTGAAATTTGTGCAAACCCGCCCGTTGATCGTGACGCGTCCGGCCGCGATCAATTCATCACATTTTCGCCGTGAACCGACGCCGGCTGCGGCAAGGAACCGATTGAGGCGCATGGCAGAAATTGAGAGGTTGAATCGATAAGAAGTTGAGCAGATCCACTCAACCACTCAACATCTCAACTACCGAACAGTCGCTCAGGCGTCCGGCTTGGTTTTGGGAAGGCCGATGACTTTGCGGCCTTCTTTCCATTGGCCGCGTTTCTTGAGCAGTTCGACCCGCTCGAAACGCTTTAGAACATTGCGTTTCGCGACAATCGTGCTGGCTCCTCTGAGGCTTCGATGCTGTGACATAGATCGGAAATGAGCGCGAAAGCTACCGCGAAGATGGCATTTTTCAAATGCGATGTCGGTATTGTTCAGAAAGGCCTCGGCTATAGCTGATTACTCAGGACAATATATCGACCGCTCGTCATCATCTGATGATAAATATGAAAGCGGGTCGTCAAAACGCGCTGCCAGTGCGGAACGCGATCTTGCTTGATGATCAAGAAAATCCCCTGTGGATCACCCCACTGACGCAGGATCGCATCCTCATTGACGGAAGGGTTCATTCCACCCGGAATGTGCATTTCGTCGTCGTCGGGCTCGTTCACCAAATAAAAGTGACGGCGCAAATAAAAAACAAGACTGCTGGCATCATCGAATTCTCCTTCGTAAACTACTGCATCTTTGTCGGTGAGCCTGCTCTCCAAAAACCGAGCCGCATCTGCGAGTGAAAATTGTGGCGCCATGCGCGCGACGCCGTCCGCCAACGAAAGTCCAATCGGCACCACCGCCGCGGCTAAAACGCTCAGACAAAGTCCCGGCCGCCGTTTCGTCGCGAGATAAACCGCGATCATCGACGCGACGATGAGGGAAATAGCGATCACCGTAAGCATCGGACGCAAAATTCCCCAAGCCGACGGCGGAAGCGTTTGTAACGCGTCCCACGTTGTCCAACTGCCATCTTCACGCTCTCCGCGAGCCCCACTTGCTGATACGAAATGCGGTTGCCACAGAGCTAACCATCCGGCAGCGATTCCGGCTATTCCGACGAGACCGGCGCCTGTGAGTTGCCATTGCCGCGGCAGTCTGTCCCACGCGGTCGCGGCAAAAATCGCGAACGCGCTCCACATGGTCATCGAATAATAATCCTGACGTTGTCCGATGATCAGAAGCGGCAAGAAAACGACCGCCATCCAACACAACGGCAAGGCCTCGGCAAATTCCAATTCCCGCGGACGGATTACTTTTCGCCAGGCAAAGATCGCTCCGGGAACAATGGCAACCGACCACGGGAACCACCAGACCAGATGCATCCAAATAAATTGAAGCGCTGGGACGCCGTTATCGCTCCCGGGAACGTTGGAAAAAGAACGTAGGTGTCCCAACCATTCGATCCGCAACAATTGCTGCAAAAAGCCGGGGAAACGCAGTTCGGTCGCGATGTACCACGGCGCGAATAGCACCACGAAGATCGAGATATACCCCCAATGGAGGAGTCGACGGAAACGCAACCGCGCTTCGCGGTAAAACAGTCCGAGGAAAATAAAAATTGTGAGGGGGTAAATTAAGCCAAGCAAACTTTTCGTCAGGCAGGCCAGCACGCAGCAAATCCAGAAACCGAGGAACCAAAGATTCCGTCCGCGTCGCCGTTGATAGCCGGATACGCCGCAAAAAATTGCGCCGGCGATAAAGGCGCTGAACACCGGTTCGGGCATGATGACCCGGCCAAGCAGCGCTGTGCCGCAGCTGCAAAGATAAATCAGGCCCGCAAAAAATCCGCGCCAGTAATCTCCCAATTTTTCAGCGATCAAAAATGTGATCGCCACGACTGCCATTGCCGCCAACGCGATTGGCAGACGGGCGGCGGCGGAATTGATCCCGAAAATTTTGAAAGAGCCGATGATGAGCCAGTAAAGCAGCGGCGGTTTCGGCAGCCGCGGCAAGCCGTCGTTCGTTGGCCAAATCCATTGATGACTTTGAATCATTTCGCGCGCCGCTCCGGCATATTGGCCCTCGCTGTGGTTATAGAGATCGCCCCACCCGAGGGTGGTCAGATGAAGCAGCGCCGCGAGCGCGATCAGCGAGACAAAAAGCGCATGACGCAACGGAGGCGGAGGCAACGCCGGCGGATCAAGCAGCGTGTCCTCAATGCTGAAAGTGCGGGCGCCGGCAGTCATCGCGTAATCGTTAGGCCGAACTCGCACGGGAGCGATATTTTTCCCAATCGGCCGGCAATGGTAAAAGTTTCACAGCCGGCATTTCAATTAGGACCAACGTTTGCCGGCATTCGGCGATCAACGCGCCATCCGCCGGTCGTGTGATTCGGAAGGCGCACCAGAATCGCGCGCGTTGCAATCGATCAAGCCAACCATCGATTACCAATCTGTCACCCAGCTTTGCGGCGCAGCGGTAATCGATTTCGGTCCGGACGACCACTGGATATTTTTGCGTCTTCGCCATTTCGGCGAGCGGAAGCCCAAGCTTTTCTGCCAGCAGTGTCCGCGCGATCTCGATGAAACGGAGGTATGCGATATTGGAGACGACGCCGCCACAGTCGGTATCGAAGAACATTACCTGCACTTCAGTGCGGATGCGCGGTTGTTCAGAATTCATCGTAGGATCGACATCACCGCATCCACGACTTCCGGCACGCTGACGGCTTTCATGCAACGGAAGTCAATCGGACATTCGCGCAAAAAACACGGGCTGCATTCAACGTGATGCCGAAGAATGACGTGGCCGTTACCGAGAGGCCGCGTCAGGGCCGGTTCGGTTGAACCGAAGATCGCCACAGCCGGCACGCCGAGCAGCGCGGCGAGATGCATCGTTCCGGTGTCGTTCGTCAAAAGTAGGCGGCAGCGGCGCAATTCCTCGATCAATTGATCGAGAGTTGTTTGACCGATTCGATTTACACAGTTTTCGCCGAGAGCGCCGGCGATCGTCTCGCCAATCGATTCATCATCGTTAACTCCGAACAAGATCCATTTGACCTTGGATTGTGCCGAAACCGCAACCGCCGCCTCGGCAAAACGCTCCGGTAACCAGCGCTTGGCCGGTCCATATTCCGCGCCGGGGCAAAGTCCGAGCAATTTCTGATCTTGGAAGTGCGATGTTTGCGACAACGCCTGCTTCGCATCACGCATTTGATCGACGTCCGCGCCGCAATCATCCGCGATTCTCAGAAAGCGCGTTGCGTGATGCTCGGGCGGGCCCGACCGGCGCGGTTCGCGGACGATTTGATTTAGGAGCCAGCAGCGAGCATGTCCGCGATAGCCGACTTTTCTCGGAATTCCCCAAACCTCGAGCGCCACGCGCAATGAATTGGGAAGCAAGATCGCGACATCGAAGCTCTCTTGTCGTCCAATCAGCCGAACTGCGCTGAAGAGCGATTTGTTCGGCAGCGACAAAATCTCGTCGACTTCTGAGACTAGTTTCCAGATCGGCGCAATTTTCTCCGGCGCGAGGATCGTGACGTGCGTATCGGGTCGGCCTTTTTTGATTGCGCGCACTGCCGGCACGCTCATGACTGCGTCACCCAGCCAGTTGCTGCTGCGAATGAGGATCCGGAACCGTTGCAATTGTTTCAGCGGTAAATTCTTCGGGACATAAGCGCCTCGCTTATAACGCGCGAGAAGAAAATTTGGGCGCGGCGTTTTCCAGCGATTGTGCAACCAGAACCCGTCCTCCGGAGCGCGCCGGGTCTGGACCGCGATCAGGTCGTTGGCTTTGGCGGTGAGCGCTTCGACTGAATCGCCAGGAGCGTCGATTCGATCAGTGAACGACATCCGCCAGCGCCCCGGCGATTCGGAGTAAATGGCAGTGCCCAGAACGGCCGCGCCGGTGCGCCTAGCTAACAGCGCCGGCAACGATGTGGTCGAGGCGAGTTTGCCGAAAAACGGTACCCACAGGCCTTGATCGCCCGCATGTTGATCGGCCAGGATTCCGATTGCGCCGCCGCCCCGCAGCAGTTCAATCGCTTTCTGAAAACCTTCGTTGCGATCGAACAACTCGACGCCGGCGCGGCCGCGCAATCCGCGAACGTGTTTGTCGATGTAACGATTTTTCAGAGGCTGATAAATCGTGCTATTTCGGACGTAGCCGATCGCGGCGGGAAACATTTGCGCCTGCAATTCCCAGTTTCCGATGTGGCTCAAAATAAACACGATCGGCCGACCGCTGCGCAGCTCGCGATGGGCGGCATCGGCATTTTCGATGCGAACGTTCGCGCGCGCCTTCTCCAGCGGCATCGACGCGAGTTTCAGTCCGGAAAGAAGATTTGCGCCCAGTCGCTGAAAATGGCGACGCACGAGGTGCCGCATTTCTTGCGGCGATTTTTCCCCGCCGAATGCGATCTCGATGTTACGAAATCCCAGGCGCCGATATTTCCCGAGAACAAGCCAGGCACAGAAACCGAGTCCGTTTCCAAGCGCAAAGGAGACGCGTAAGGGCAAAAGACCAATCAGGGCAAAGCCTGCGCGATAGATAAGATAGACGAAGTACTCGGGCATCGATCTCGGCCAAGACGCTCGCCGAAGGCGTCCAGCGTAAATTTGCCTACTCACGGCTGCAATGAATATAATATAGCGATTCGCGCGGACCTTCGTTAGGCATGTAAGCGGCTCCGCGAAATGACATGAAAAAAGATTTGTGGCTTGGTCTCAATGAGCGGACAAGAAAAGCGCTCTCTCCCCGCGATTACAAAAGCGGCAGTGTTGCTCAACGAACAGCCGCATCTGGCGTCGATGCCGCTGAACTGACTACAGGTCGCGGTAAAGCCGAGCTGAAGAAAGTTTGGATTCCAGGGGTTGAAATTTTTTCCCGAGAAATTCATCCACAACGCCATCGTGGCAGCTTTGGCGAGTTGGCGCGTGAAGCGCAGGGAGTGCTGGGCAAGATCAAGCTATGGCCGAGGCAATGGTCGGCCGCGCGAATGTTCGCGAACAGTGCAAAAGGATTTCACATTCATCCGCCTAGCATTCCAGCGGAGATGACCGCGGAGAAATGGTTGCGGCGTTTGTTTGTGAACCAACCGCAGAACTATTCGCTGCGTCCGTACGATCGCGAACAGTGGGACATCATGTTCTTTCTCCAGGGCCGCGCGGAAATTTTTCTACGCGATGTGCGCGCCGGTCTACCCGTGCGCAACATGCGCCTTTTTGTCGATGGCGACAATCATCGCAGCCGCAACAATGTGGGCGTTGTGATTCCTCCAGGCGTCGCGCACGCGATTCGGGCCGAAGGTTCGGAAGACGTGATCATGGTTTACGGAACGAGCACGACGTTTCAGCCAGAATTTGAAGGCCGCATCGCCAGCGAAGTCGAAGCAGCAGACCTGCCGGAATCCTGGCGAAAATTCCTTTCTTCGTAGCGGCGCTCTGGGAGCGTCGGACAAATAATGCGTCGGTCCTAGACCGCCGCTACAGTTCGTCAATGGAGCGGCAATTTAATCCAGTCGAGCTCGAGCTGATGGACCGTCCGCAGCCGGTTTCCCCCGAATTGGAGCGGGATCTTGAAAATATCCGGCAGCTGAATCGCTGGTTTGGGAGTTACGCGTTGATTTCGATGTTTCTCAGCCGCTGGGTCAAGCCGGGCTCGCGCTTGCGAATTGTCGATCTTGCGACCGGCTCGGGCGATATTCCACGGTTGATCGCAGAGTGCGGGCGTAAGATTGGGGCGGAACTCCGAATCGATGCGTTGGATCGACAATCCGCGACGCTGGAGATCGCGCAAAAACTGAGCGTTCCTTATCCAGAAATCACTTTTGTCGAAGGAAACATCCTGGAATGGAGACCAGCGGAGCCATACGACGTCGTTTTCTGCACGCTGGCGCTTCATCATTTTAGTGATGACGACGCGGTCCGCGTGCTTCAACGTTGCCGAGAGCTGTCGCACAAATTCGTGCTCGTGTCTGATCTGTGCCGCAGTTGGATGGCCACAATCGGCGGCCACCTTCTCACTGCGACTGTGTTTCGTGAGCCAATGACCAAACACGATGCTCGGCTCTCCATCGCGCGCGCGTTTTCCTTTTCCGAAATGAATCAATTGGCGCAGCGCGCGGGCTGGACAAATTTCGCCCACAAAACTTTTCCGTTCGCTCGCCAGGCGATCTGGCTCCAAGCGCAATGACGGTTCTGGAAACAATCGCCGAAGCGCAGAGTCACGCGAAAAAAGGACCGCGTATCCTGGTGCCGACGATGGGGGCGTTGCATAGGGCGCATAGAGAGTTAATTCGAATTGCGCGCGGCCAGGCGGGGAAAAACGGCGAAGTGGTCGTCAGCATTTTTGTAAATCCGCTCCAATTCGAGCCGGGAAGCGATTACGAACGTTATCCGCGACCGCAACAAGAAGACGAAGAATTTTGCCGAAGGTTGGATGTCGATCTTTTGTTTCGGCCAAGCGCGACCGAGATGTATCCGGATAATCGCTCGGTGTTTGTGGAAGAAAATTCGCTGTCGAGCGTGCTCGAAGGCAAATCGCGGCCGGGACATTTCCGCGGCGTTTGCACGGTGGTGGCGAAACTGTTCAACATTTTGCAACCTGACGCGGCCGTGTTTGGCGAAAAAGATTTTCAACAGCTGGCCATCATTCGCCGAATGGTGCGCGATTTGAATTACAAGATCGACATCGTCGCGGTCCCCACCGTGCGCGAAGCAGATGGACTGGCGTGCAGTTCGCGCAACGTGTATTTGAACGCCGAGGAGCGGAAGCAGGCCGCGGTTTTGCGCAAAGCATTGCTGGCCGCGAAAAATCCCGAAAAAAAATCCGCGAAGGATACTGTCGATCTTACGCGAAAGATAATCAGTGAAGCGCCGCTGGCGCGAATCGATTATGTCGATCTTGTCGACGCAGACACTTTGCAACCGATAGAATCGCCTGGGCCAAACTCGCTTCTCGCACTCGCGGTTTTCTTTGGGAAAACCCGTTTGATCGACAACATTGTATTGGGATGAAGGAATACGATTTCGTCGTCGTCGGTAGCGGCATCGCGGGGCTTAGCTTTGCACTCAAGGCAGCGAAGCACGGCTCGGTGGCGGTAATCACAAAACGCAAAGGCTCGGACACGAACACCGCTTGGGCGCAGGGGGGAATCGCTTGTGTGACGAGCGGCGAGGATTCTTTTGAGCTTCACGTGCGCGACACGCTCGAAGCCGGCGCGGGATTATGTGACGAGAATGTGGTCCGCACGATTGTGACCGAAGCTCCGGCGCGAATTCAGGATTTGGTCGAGCTCGGTATGCAATTCGATGAGCGCGAGGTTTCCGGTCATCGCGAATTCGATCTTGGTCGCGAAGGCGGACACTCGAAGCGGCGCGTCCTTCACGTTCGGGACGTGACCGGCAAGGAAATCGAGAACGCATTACTGCGCGAGCTCGAGCGCCAATCGCATGTGGATCTTCTCGAAAATCACATGGCGGTCGATCTAATCACCGCCGCGAAACTTGGCTTTGCGGCGGAAGATCGTTGCCTCGGCATTTACATTCTCGATGAAAAGAGCGGCGAAGTGGAAACGATCCGTTCGGATCGGATCGTCCTTGCGACTGGTGGTTGTGGCAAAGTTTATCTCTACACAACCAATCCTGACATCGCGACCGGAGATGGCGTGGCAATGGCCTGGCGCGCGGGCGTGACGATCGCGAACATGGAATTTATTCAGTTTCATCCGACCTGTTTGTTTAATCCCAAAGCGAAATCGTTTTTGATTTCAGAAGCAGTGCGGGGCGAGGGCGGCATTTTACGGAACAGTCGCGGCGAAGATTTCATGAAACGCTACGATCGACGCGGTTCGCTCGCGCCGCGGGATATTGTGGCGCGAGCGATTGACGCCGAGATCAAACGCTCCGGCGCGCAATGCGTTTTTCTTGATATCACCGATAAACCGGTGGAATTCTTGCGCGATCGGTTCCCAAATATTTACGAGACCTGTTTGCGTTTTGGGATCGACATGACGAAGCAGCCGATTCCGGTCGTGCCGGCCGCGCATTATCAATGCGGTGGAATCAAAACCGACGTCAACGGCGCGACCAGTCTGGCCGGCTTATACGCAATTGGCGAAGTTGGTTGCACCGGATTGCACGGCGCGAATCGTCTGGCGAGCAATTCGCTGCTGGAAGGTTTGGTGGTCGCACATCGCGCGTGCCAAGCGATGCTGCGGGAGCGACGTCCATCGCACTCAACGCCGCCGATTTCGTTGCCGGAATGGCAATCGGGCGACGTGCAGAATGTCGATGAACTGGTCGTGATTTATCATAACTGGGACGAAATCCGCCGGTTAATGTGGGATTATGTGGGAATCGTGCGCACGGACAAGCGGTTGCAGCGAGCGAGCGCGCGCCTGCGCAATCTGCAGCGTGAGATCCGGGAATTTTACTGGAACTTCGAAGTCTCGGTGGACCTTTTAGAGCTGCGCAATCTGGCCACGGTGGCGGCAGTGATTGTCGATTCGGCATTGAGTCGTAAAGAAAGCCGCGGTTTGCATTACACGCTGGATTATCCCGAAAAAAACGATCGAGAATACATCCGGAATACTCTCGTCAGCCGGATATAGCTGGAACAGATAGTGCTTTACGAATTGTAACCGCCACCGGCGCTGGTTTTTCCATAGTGAAAGGCCTTGCACGAGGCGGGAAAATCGCATACAGACAGGCCACCCTTTGGCCATGAGACGAACCATTGCCCTCTTACTCTTGACCGGCGCCGTTGGCGCGCTGCGAGCCGAAGAGCAATCAAGTTCGCCGTACGCGACCGCGGCCGACTTTGCGAAGTATGCGATGAAACTTCGCGAGCAAGCTCTGCTCAAGGTCGAGCCGCAAGTGTTCGTGCCGACCAGTTCTCGGCCGGCGATCCAGCGTTTCGCATGGAAAACAAACATCGTGACCACGGTGTTCTGGGTCGGAGAACAGGCGGGAGGAAACAACCCGGTGCCGAATTTTCGAAGCTCATGGGATTTGAATTGGCAGGGGAATTACGGCGGTTTCGATAATCCCGAGAAATCAGAGCGGCGTAACTACATTCCGGTTTCGTTCGTTCCGCGGCAGAATCCATTTTATTACGCCTTACCTTATAACGACGTGACCCATGGCCAATTTAAGCCGGAAGCGCCGCTGGTGATTCCATGGTTCAAACAGGCCTACATGGGGCAGGGACAATCGGTTTGCTGGCATCACTGGATCGCAATTCGCAAAGGCAATCGCACCTGTTACGCGCAATGGGAAGATTGCGGCCCATTTCGGACCGATCACTTTCAATATGTCTTTGGCAATGAACGTCCGAAGCCGAACCTGAATCACGGCGCCGGCCTGGACGTTTCACCCGCGGTGCGCGATTACCTTGGACTGCAACCAACTGACGTTACCGATTGGCAGTTCGTGAACACTCAGGACGTGCCGCCCGGACCATGGCGCAGCTATGGCGAGAACAATCATTTTGTGATTGCGCGTCGCCAGGCCGAACAGCGTTTGGTCCAGCAAGGCGGCAGTTCCGGCAACGCCAAGAAATAACGGTACCATTCCGCGCGCGGATTTTCTCAACCGAGCCGTGGCTTCAATTCGGTAAGATTTGCTTGTAGTTCTTCTGCGCGTTGCGACCACGGTTCGTAGCGCCGGCGCCGGGTCTGGCAAATTTCGCTTAAGTTGCGGAACTTCTTGGCCATTTCCGCGCAAAAGGCATCAATCGCCTTCGCAATCTGTTTCTCGAGGGTTTGGGAAAACTCGGTGCGTTTTGGAGAGAATTGTCGTTCATAATCTCGCAGGACTTTTCGACGAGGGTTGAAGGCTAAAAAAACGGCAAGCACAACGCCGATTCCCGCAACCATAAGCGCTGCCATGGCCGCCGTTGCGCTCCGAGCTCGGGCGAAAACTGCGACCGCTCCTGCAATCGCGATTATTGCGACAACAACCCGCAACCAAAGCGCCGTTTGTGAATAAGACCGGGCCAGTTGTTCCTGAAGCGTTTTGCCCGCGAGAATGTCGATAAACGCCGCTTGAATTGATTCCAAGAGTTCACGTCGTTGACCGGCAAAATCCGGCACGCTTTGGCGGGCCTCTTTTTGTAAGTCGGGCGATAATTGATTTTCGAGGAGATCTTGCATCTGCGGCCAGAGCCCGCGCAAATCTATCTCCAATTTGCTGACTGCCGGTTGCATTTGCGGTTGCAGCAATTGTCGAAGCTTGGTCTCGATCTTCGCGTGCAAATCCGGATGGTCGCCGGTTCGGCGCCAAATTAGTTGAAATCCGCGCCACCAAGTTAGTTCCTGGCGAAGCAGCGTCGTTCTCTCTTTTGTTGTTTCTTCGTAGGTGCTCTCCACCTCACGCACAAGAGCCGTGACCTGGCGGAGCATTTGTTCGCGACGGGTCTGCAATAGCGTGTCCAGACGCTCGAGCGAGGCAACATCTGCTGCAATTTTGTCGAGAAATCCGCGAACCTCTCGATTCAATTCTTCCAGGGCAACGCGCGTTGCCTGAAAAGTTGAGCGCAGCTTCAACATCCGCGTGCTCGATTCGGTCACAATGAAGCTGATCTGCTCTTCGAGGGGCGCGAAAGCGCTCTCTTCCCAAAGCCGTTCCTTATCCAGGCCACTTGTCCGGGCCAAGAGAGCTTTGCGCGCGGAAACGGAAAAAATCGGTGGGACAAAGCCTAACCGCCGCATCGCGGTGTCCTGAAGATGTCGATGGATGACATCGATTTCAGTTGGCTCGCGCAAATCGATCTGCTGGAGCACGAAGATCACGTTCTTGAGCCAGGTTTTTTGCAGGAAATCCAAAAATTCCCAGTTGGATTGCGTCCACGGGTTGGTCACCGAGAAGACGAAAAGGACGACGTCAGCGCGCGGCATAAAATCGTCCGCCACCATTTGATGCTCTTTCACCATCGTGTTGGTCCCGGGCGTATCGACGACGTTGAAATCTCGCAGGAACGGAATCGGCAGATGGCGCTCGGTTAGTTTCGGTGAAACCTCGGTCGATTTTTCTTGCGGCCCATAGCGGAAAATGTAAACGCGGTCGGTCGCCGGCAGAACATCTACCTTGGCAAATTCATTGCCGAAGAGAGCATTCAAGAGCGAAGACTTTCCAGATTTCACTTCACCGACCACAACAAAAAGCAACGGCTCGCTGATATCGCGCAGCAGCGCCTGCAAAGTATCCATCTCTTCAGGAGGCCGCCGCATCTCCGAGCCGAGCTTGATTAATCCAGCCAGAGCGCTTTCGAGTCCGCCCTTGAGCTGCAAATATTGGTCGGCGATCATGCCGGCAAAACAATCAGTCGTGCGGAGTGGGGGAAGGAGGTGTCGATTTTGGCGGGATCGATTTTGGAGATGGCGAAGGTTTCGGCGGCAGTGGCGTTTGCATCGCGATCAATTCAGAAACGGTCACGAATTTGAAGCCCTTGGCCTCGAGCTGGTTCAGCACGCACGGCATCGCCTCGATCGTGCCGGGATGAATGTCGTGCGCCAGAATAATCGAGCCGGCGCGAGCCATTTTGATGATGCGATTGCAAACGACACTCGGTCCTGGCCTTCTCCAGTCCAATGGATCGACGTCCCAAAGCACAATTTTGTAACCAAACTCCTGGTTGATCCATTTTTTTTGCCGGGCTGTGATCGAACCATAAGGTGGACGCAATAAAGTGAGACGATTGCCACTTGCGCTTCGAATCGCGTCCTCCGTTTTGTGCAGCTGATCACGAACTCCGTCGTCCGACATCTTAGCGAGGTTGGGATGCGACCAGCTGTGGTTCGCAATCTCATGTCCTTCGCGTACCTCCCGCGCCACGATATCGGGTTTTTGGGCAACGTTTTGGCCGATCAGGAAAAATGTGGCTTTTATATGATGGGCGGCGAGCAAATCGAGTAGCTTAGGCGTCAATTTTGCACTCGGGCCGTCATCGAACGTCATCGCGACATAAGGTTCGTCGACGTGGACCCAATCGAAGGTGATCCCAGGCTCGGCCGTGGCTGCCGGCTTTGGCTTTTCGCTGGTTTGCGGCGCAACTGGGTCAGCCCGAACAGCGACGACTCCGACCGAAGTAACAAGAGAAAAAAGGAGAAAGCGAAAGATGAGCATGAATTTTTAGGGCTCCGCCAAACTTTTGGGTGTATCTAGCAGAGGCCGAATGTAACGCAAGGCGCCGCCGCTCGATTGCGTGACCATGTCGATCATCGCCTAAGGAAAAATCTTATTCCTTTTTTTCGCCGACTAGCGGCATCTCGTGGCAGCCATCCTGCTCCGCTATTATTAGGTCACCGGGCGTGCTCGCGCATGACTTGGCGGAGGGATTTTGCGGGAAGAGTTCATATTTCCAGAAATGAGAATACTGCTTGTTGAGGATCATCCGGAAAGTCGCAGGACTTTGCAGCGGTTGATCGAACGGCGCGGTCACGAAGTTGTCGCAGTCGGCAGCGCCGAAGAGGCGGAACTTGAGCTAAGAAAACAACCTTTCTCGTTTTTGATTTTGGATTGGATGTTGCCCGGCAAAAGCGGAGTCGAATTGTGTCAGGAATTGCGAGCTGCGCCCAAAGGCGAGGAATTATTCATTCTTCTGGTCACGGCGCGTGACGACACGCAGGACTTGGAACGGGCGCTGGAAGCCGGGGCCAACGATTATTTGATCAAACCGCTTGACCCGGCGCGATTGAATGTCCGGCTCTCGGTAGCTGAGAGGCGCATTCGTGCGCTGGCTGAACGCAACCAGGCGCGGACGGAATTGCAGGAAGCAGTCGGAAAAATGACCGACATCCTGGAAAAAACGAGTGATGGATTCTTCGCAGTCGACCGGGATTGGAAATTTACCTTCGTTAATCGGCGAGCGGAAAAACTGCTCGATCGGAACCGCGAAGACCTGATCGGCAAGGATTTTTGGGTCGAGCTGCCAGAGTTTACCCGCGATGCGTTCGAAAAGAATTATCGGCGCGCGATGTCCGAACAAGTAGCGATCGAATTCGAAGCAAGCGATCCAAGCGGCAAAGTCTGGTTTGAACTTCTGGCCTATCCGAGCGGAGGCGGTGTTTCTGTTTTCCTAAGGGACGTGACCGATCGAAAGCGGGTCGAAGAAGAGCGGTTGACCACCGGCAAGCTGGAATCGCTCGGGACGCTGGCGGGAGGAATCGCCCACGATCTTAACAACCTCCTGACCGTTATTTCCGGAAACATCGGCCTGGCCCAAATCGAAGCTCCGGGGAGTCCGGCAAATTTGCTCTCGTTCTTGTCGCGCGCCGGCGAGGCCGCGCAACACGCCGCTCAACTTTCCAATCAATTACTCACCTTCTCAAAAGGTGGCACGCCGCTGAAACGGGTCGTTTCGATATCTGACCTCGTGACCCAAGCGGCCGAGTTCGCACTTCATGGATCGAACCTGCGGTCGGATTTGGATATTCAGGCCGGCCTTTGGAGATCTGCGGTTGATCCGGCCCAGATCGAGCAAGTGATCAATGCGCTAGTAATCAACGCACGAGAGGCCATGCCGCGCGGCGGGATTGTTCGGGTTTCGGCACGCAATCTTGAAATTGACGCCAACTCTGGTCTTCCGATTCGACCCGGCCGTTATGTCAAAGTGCAGGTCGCGGATAACGGCGGCGGCATCGAGAAGAGACTGGTGACCAAAATTTTCGATCCTTATTTTACAACCAAGTCGACTGGAACGGGCCTGGGCTTGTCGATCAGCTACTCTGTAGTGAAAAAACACGGCGGCCTGCTCCATCTTGAACGCACTTCGGCCGATGGATCGACATTTACCTTTTATCTGCCAGCCACTGACTCCGAGCCACCAGTTCCTAAGCCGACGCTGGAGAATGAAATTTTCAGTTTCAATCATCAGCGCGTTTTGGTGATGGATGATGAAGCTGCCATTCGCGATCTGACTTCGGAGCTGCTCGGCACCCTTGGCTACAAAGTGACGACCGTGCCCGACGGCGCGGAAGCGTTGAAAAAGTACGAACTGGCGATGCGGACTGGCGAAGCTTTTCAGGCGGTCATTTTGGACGCAACCATCCGCGGCGGAATGGGCGGCGTAGCTACGATGGAGCGTCTACGCGATCTCGACCCGAATGTTACGGCGATCATATGTAGCGGTTATTCGGGTGACGCGGCCTTGGCCGAATTCCTGGCCTATGGGTTTCGGGCGGCTTTGCCGAAACCTTTTACTTGTCACGAGTTGGCGAACGTTCTCCAACGCGCCTTCGAACCGGGCAAAACTTAACCGGCTTCGCGCTGCGAAAATCGACAATTAGGCGACCACGCTCAGCCTTTGCGGGCTTTGTCTAATTCGGCAAGGAAGGCGGCGATACCGCCCTGGTACAAACCATCATAGCGCCAGACGGTTTTGCCTTCACCATTCAGCACCACAAGCGTGGGGAAGCCTTCAATCTGATATCTCCGCGCCAATTCCATGTTTTGTTTTTGCGTCTCAGCGCTTTGGGCTTTGCGTCGCGGAAAATCAACTTCCATCAGAACGAGGTTTTTGCTGGCGTAATCCTTAAACTGCGGCTGCTTGAGAATGGCTTTGTCGAGCTGAATACAAAATCCGCACCAGTCCGATCCCGTAAAATCGAGCAGCAACAACTTGTGGCTCGCTTTCGCTTCTTCCTGAGCCTTTTTGTAATCAGTCGTCCATGTCCCGATAGGTGCGTTCGACGCCGGTGCTAACTGTGTCGGCGGTGTTTCCTTCTGAGCCGCAGTCTTCGCTTCGTTGCGATGGGCAGCGATTACGAGCGCGATTGCGATCGCCAGAAAAAGTATCGGCAGTCTGATCGCGCTAATGAATTTTTTCACACCGAAAGGTCGGTCAATCCGGGTTGCGGCGCAAGTAGCCACAACGCGAGCACGTTCCACAACGGGCTCGCCCGCTCAGTCTTTATTGCAGCCCCGCGCTCGTAGGCAGGGACTCAAACGTCAATCCGCGGCCTAACGAATGTGACCCGAGACGAGCTTCGTCATCTCGAACATGCTGACCTGGCTCTTGCCGTTGAAAACTGGCCGGAGCGCATCGTCGGCGTTGATTTGGGTTCTCTTGGTCTTGTCCTGTAAACCGTTTTTCTTGATGTAGTCCCAGAGCTTCTTGGTGAGCTCGGAACGCGGCAACGGTTTTGAGCCAACGATAGCGGAGAGCTTCTCGTCGGGCTGGACTGGTCTCATGAAGGCGGGATTGGGCTTGCGTTTTGAAGGAGTTTTGGTTTTCGGCATACAGGCTGATTAATGCTTCGTTTGCGGCAGAGCAACACTAATTTTCGGGGTAATTTTTTTTTCTTGCTAATTGGATCGACGCACGACAACCGCGGCGACATCGTCCGGTGGCGATTCGCTGGCCTCAGGCGTTGCCGCTTTCAACATCAGCTCGAGCAACGCGTCCGCGCTTGCCGCAAAAGGATTGATCATTCCCGCAAGTTGGGTTGGCGTCGATCGTGGCCGGCCATTCTTGGCTGCACCAAACAATCCATCGGTGTAAAGCGTGAACGCGTCGCCCGGATTCAATTCCAGAGCTGTTTCGATGAAACTCGATTCCTCAACCAATCCAAGCGGCGGTGCGGAAGCGGCGATCGCTTCGGTTCCACGCCCAAACCGGGTAACAAGGAGCGGCGGATGTCCCGCGCCGACTACGCTGGCCTGTCCACTTTTGGGATCCAGCGCCACGCACATCGCGCTCATGAAAGAGCGGCCAGCGAAAATTCCACGCAGATCATTGTTCACCGCTTCCATGATCTTGCCTGGCCGTTCGTGCTCTTCGTGTCCGTGATGAAACAGAAGTTTGGCGAGAGTCGTCATCAAAGCGGCTGAGGCGCCATGACCGGTGGCATCCGCGATCCAGAATAACCAACGATCCTCTTTTATTGGGAGCCATCCATAAATGTCTCCGCCAACTTCGATCACCGGACGATAACAGGCCGCGAT
>WNGP01001102.1_pt1 | contig 36404 bp, 39 predicted proteins | sample 5407671 | NCBI WGS metagenome assembly WNGP01 (sample SAMN13153381, study PRJNA577476) | soil metagenome | isolation source: 40 cm soil or saprolite under Garry oak tree replicate 2 | place: USA:California | collected 2016-06-15 | reverse complement strand
GCCCGGAACCCGCTGGTGGCGCGCGGGTCCATGTCCGGGCGGCGGCGCCAGCCATCGTCAGGGGCCGTCAGCCGCAGGCCGATCTCGTCCTCGAGCACGTGCGGCGGCGGGTCGACCTGGACGTGCATCGCCCGCCAGAAGGCGACCCGCACCGCGGTGCCGTCCGGCGCCGCGGTTGGCTCGTCTGCCATGGTCCGTGCGGTCACTTCTTGGCCGGAGCTTGCAGACTCCACAGACGCCCGTCGGGGTCACGGACGGTCATTCCCTGGTCCCGTAGTGGGTGTCCTCGAACGGCGTGACCACCTCGACGGCAGGATCGGGACGGAAGGCATCTGCGTCGGTCACCTTCAGCACGATCTGCATCTGGGGTTCGGTGTCCTCGGGGACCTCGGCGATGAACACGTAGGGACCGTCGCCGTTGCGGAGCTGGCCGGAGCTATGGTCGGTAGAGAACTCCAAGTCGAAGCCCAGGGCCTGGAAGAACTTCGCTGCCTTGCCCCAGTTGTGGGTCTCCAGGAACACGGCCTCGATCCCGTCGGTGGTCATGTCAGGTTTCCTCTCCAGATGATTGCTGTCGCTGCCCGCGGGCGTCGTCGAGGTAGGCGCGCAGCGCGTCAGCGACCAACGCCGAGAGGGATAGGCCCGACTCGATGGAGTGGTGCTTGACCTGCTTGATCAGCCCGACCGGCAGGTACACGTTGAACTGCTTGACCTCCTCGTCACCCATAGTCCGATGCTAGCATACTAGCAATCGCCTCGTACATGCCGGACCAGTTGGCCGCTCGCGGGCTGGCGGACGGGCCCTCAGCACTGCCGCGATGGCGGCGGTTCGGCGGGTGCTCTGGCTCTTACCGTTACTCTCACGGGATGACCTCTGGAGTTTCACCGCTCCTTCCGCCGGATCAGTACATCGCTTCGCTGGCCCGGAAGCGGATGGCGGCCGGCGCGTTGTTCCGCGATGGGGACGGGCGGGTCTTGCTAGTGGATCCGACGTACAAGCCGACGTGGGACCTGCCCGGCGGGGCCGTGGAGAAAAAGGAGTCGCCGTACGCCGCGTGCCGCCGGGAGGTAGCCGAGGAGCTTGACCTGGACCGGCCGCCCGGGCGGGTACTGGTAGTCGACCGGGTACCCTCGCGGCCCGAACGTCCCGAAGGACTGATCGTGGTGTATGACGGCGGCTTCCTGGCGCCGGGCGAGGTCGCGGCGATCACGCTGCAAGACGGTGAACTGGCTGGGTATGCCTTTGTCAAGCCAGATGAGGTGGCCGAGCGGGTCAGCCCGTTGCTGGCTCGCCGGATCGCCGCGTGCGTGGACGCGGTCCGAGCCGGGACGGTGATCTCACTGGAAGACGGCTGCCCGGTGACCTGATCACCGGCCAGCTCACCCTTCCCTATGCAGCGCCCCCATGGGTCGGAACGCTTCGGCGGGAGGCCCGGTAATGAGGGCGCGGCCGACTGCCCGGTAGAGGCTGTCGTGGATGCCGTCGGCGTACAGCAGGCCGTTGAGGTCGCGGCGGGCTTTGGCCAGTTGCGAGTCGGCGGCGAAACCGGGCGCTCCGGCCAGCAGAGACAGCTCCGACACCGCGGCGTAGGCGGTGTCTACGCCGTGAGCTTTGGCGGCGCATCCCCACAGCTCGGCCTTACCATCAGTTGCCTGCGATAGCCGCTGCGCGGTCAGCGTGGCCAGCATGGCGGCGTTGATCTGCGCGTAGGCGCGACCGAGCGCGATGAGGGCGTTGTCGCGCAGGCTGGTGATGAATCCTGCCTTCCGACGGGTGTCCAGGTGGGCAGCCACGGAATCGCAGGCGGCGGCGGCCGCCCCGAGCGCGGTTGCGGCGACCAGCGGCCGGTAATGCGCGAAGTGCTCGCGCAGCAGGTCCATACCCTTTCCCGGGCGGGCGAGGATGTCACGTCGCCGCAACCGAACGCCGTCCAGATGCAGTTCACCCCACGCCCATCCGGACAAGCCCGCTGGCGTGACCGGTCGGCGGCACAGGCCAGCGGCGTCGGCATTGACGACGCCGGCCGTCAGGCGCCCGGCGGGGTCTTTGAAGAACACGCAGAACACGGCGGCCTCGTCCAGGCGGCTAATCCAGGTTTTCGTCCCGCTGACCGCCCAGGTGCCGTCCCGGCGTGGGACGGCTATGGTGCTGGTGGCATGTACTTGGCTGCCGCCGTGCGTTTCGGTGACTGCGATCCCGGCGAGCGTGCCTGCGAGCAGGCGGGGCAGCCACCGGTCCCGCACCGGGGCGCTGGCGTGGGCGGCGATCAGCCGGCCGTGTCCAAGCCCGGTCGCATCCCGCAGGTCGATGTCGTGGTAGCCACAGATGAATTGCATCATTGTCTGGACCAGGACGGGGCAGCCGCCTCCGCCGTCGCGGGCGGGGACAGCCACGGCGAGGTGCCCGCTGGCGGCAAGCTCGTGCCGGATGCGCAGCAGCCGTTCGCTTCTCAACGTCGGCTGGATCCCGGCGTCGATCGGGAACCGGGCCAGCAGTTCACGCAGTGCCGTGTCGAAGCGGTGGAGCCGCCCCAGGGCCAGCTCGTCAAGCTCGGGCTGCCCCGCGGCCAGCGGGGCGATCCACGCGGCGGCCCCGCCGGTCACGGCGCTGAAGGTCCTGATCGTGCCGCGGGTCACAGCGGTGCCGCCTTCTCCTGGGTGATGCGCCGCCGAACGCCGTGGCGGTCGCGAACGCGGGCGGGCACCCCGTAAGCGGTCGCGCCAGCTGGAACGTCGCGGGTGACCACCGATCCGGCACCGACGAGAGCGTTCTCACCGATGACGACGCCAGCCAGGACGACCGAGCCGGAACCTACCTTCGCGCCCCGCTCGAAGCGCGGTGGCACCAGCTCCGGTTCCCGGCCGGCCTCACGCCAGATCAGCTCCCGGTCATTGACGGTTCGGACTCCGGCGCCGAGGAACACCCGGTCGGCCAGCACGCACGAGCTAGTGATGTGGGAGCCGGGTGAGCACCGCACGCCGTCGCCGATATGAGCGGCCCGCTCGATGGTGAGGTTATGACCGAGCTGGGTTTCCTCGCCCACGGTGACGAATGACCGCAGCAGAGTATGGTGGCCGATCACCGTGTCAGCCCCGGCCTGGACCCCGGCGTAGATGACCGCGCCGGCCCGCACGACAACGCCGGGGCCAATCTGGGTATGCGCGCCGGCGCCGGGGTAGACGTGGCCGACTGCATAACCTCTCTCGGGCTTGCCCACGATCGTGTGCTCCTCGACCTGGGCGTTCTCGCCGATACAGGTGCCTCCGCAGATCACCGTGTACGCGCCGATCCGCGCACCTGAGCCGATCTCGATGCGGCGTATCGCTCCTTCGGCGTCGGCGGGTACGAAGACCGTGGTCGCGTCGATGGTCGCCTGTTCGCCGAGCAGAAGCAGACCTGCCCGCGCCAGCTCAGTCGCGCCGACCGTCTCATCTGGCGCGAATACCGTTTCCCTCATCTTCATCCCTCCGGTCGCCTTCCGACCTGATACCGCCAGCACAGCCCTCATGCGGCAGCTGCGGAAGACCATCTGGCAGGGTGTGGCAACGGCTTGCACATCTTGCAAGCGCGCGTGCACGCAGCGCGAGATGTACTTATGGTCGAAGGGGGACGTCTAACCGGAGAAGTTGATGGGGCCGAATGAGTCGGCACCGCGCCTGCCGGCCGCTGGCCCGCCGAAGGGCCAGGACGCAGGCGCCATAGTCCGTGCCGCCCGCCTCGCTGCGGGGCTTACACTCGCCGAACTGGGCCGTCGTTGCGGCTACTCGGCCTCGCAGGTCTCCCGGTACGAACGCGGCGTCCAGCCGCTGACCGACATCACCCTGCTGCGCCGGTTCAGTCAGGTGCTTGCTATCCCGCCGCAGGCATTCGGCCTCACCCCGCCGGACGGCTCACGAGCCGGACGACACGCCGTCAAGCCCAATGAAGGTAACCCTCCCGCCCGCTGGCCTAGGGTAAGCCGTGAGCCTCAGTGGGAGGACGGTGAGGACCCGGTGCGACGCCGCGAGCTGCTCGCTGGGGCGGCAGGGCTGGTCGGCGCCGCAACACTCGGCCTGCCATCGGTCGGTCCCAGCAGGACGTTGGCCGATCCTGGCGCCGGTCTCGAAGACATGCTGTACCACAGCACCGCCAACGCCGAACCCGTCCCGCTCGTGGCACTCCGCACCGCCGTCACCAAGGTCCGCGGCGACTTCCAGAACGCACGCTACGACCGCATGGCCGCCAGCCTCCCGGCGCTAATCGCCGCCGCCACCGCCACCCGCGACCACGCGGACGGTCACGAGCGAGCCACTGCCAGCACCCTGCTCGCCGATGCCTATATCACCGCGGCAAGCTTTACGGTCAAGCTAAACGACGACCCGCTTGCGTGGACGACTGCCGACCGGGCGTTGCAGGCCGCTGAGGCGGGCGACGACCCGCTGGCGCTCGCCGAGGCCCGCCGGGCGGTCGCAACCGTACTGCGCCGCACCGGCCGTCCCGCGCAGGCTCGCGACTTGCTGCTCTCTGCCGCCAGCGCTATCGAACCCGGCCCCCGTCCCACCCCGGGCCAGCTATCGATGTACGGCACTCTGCTCGAGGTCGCCGCCTATACCGCAGCCGTCGACGGTAACCGCCATGCCGCTGCTGAGTACATCGGCGAGGCCGCCGCCACCGCCGCCCGGCTCGGCTCCGACGCCAATCACCGGTTCACCGCCTTCGGCCCGTCCGGCGTCATCCTCTACCAGGTCAGTGTCGCTCAGGTTCTCGGTGACAGCGGAACCGCCATCCAATACGCCAGGAGACTCCATCCTGCCGTGATCACCACCGCAGAGCGGCAAGGTCGGTACTGGGTCGACGTCGCCCGGGCCTACCATCAAGTGGGGCAAACCTGAACCTTGCTATCGTGCGCTGCTGTCCGCCGAGCGCGCCGCCCCCGCCGAGGTAAGCTACCGCCCGCCCGTCCACCGCATGACGAAAGAGCTCCTGCGAGCAGACCGGCGCCGGTCCCTTCCCGGGCTCCGCGTGTTCGCCCACCGCATCGGCGTTCCAGACGCCTGACAGCCGGGCCCAGCTGGTCGGCGGACAGGTCGTTTGCGTCGATACGCTGGTTTTGTGACCGGGACGCAGGGAACCCCGCTGGGCCTGGATGCGACGACGCCGAACGTAGCGCGCATGTATGACTACTACCTGGGCGGACGCTGCCGAGCGCGAACAGCGTCCACGAGGTCGCGTAGCTCGCCCTCAGCGTGAGAGTATCGTCTCTAGTTCGAGCTTCATGGGCGCACCGTGGCCGCGAAGAGATCCAGCTTCCCCGTGCGAGTGTCGTTCCACACGAGATGGAAGGCCCCGGCGCTGCTGGCGATGCCCTGCCAGTCCCCGATCCACCAGGCACCGTACTTCCCGCGGGAGGCAGTCGTCGGGTCGAGGGGGTCAAAGGGAGCGGTGGTCACCCGCAGCGGCGACCCGAAGCGGAGCTCTCCAGCCCGTGAGACGAGCAGGACTTCCTCTACGCGGCCGTTTGCCAAGGCAAACGCGGAGATGGCGACCCGGCCCACCTCGTCGACCGTCAGGTTCGGCTGGAAGTAGATCACGCCGTCGGCGGGAGTTGCGGTCACCGCCTTGTACCAGGTCCGGCCACGGTCGTGGGATGCGGTTACCACGATGTCCGAGTGCGTGGTTCCCGGCTTGTGCTTGGGAAACGCGACGTAGAGGGCATCACCTTGGGGGGAGGCGGCGACCGTTGGGCCGCTGTTGGGCCTGACGTCGCCGGGCAGTGCGATGACCGACGATTCCGACCCCAGATGGATCGGTGCGGCAAAGCTGTGTCCCTCATCGGTCGAGCAGACGGCAACGACCTGGCCGACCATCTCTCCGGACGAGTCCTGCTGGGTTGTCCAGTCGCAGACGGCGCACACCAGGCCATGCGGTCCGGCGGCTAGCTGGGGGCCCGCGCTCACCACCGAAGGGATCCTGGCCTCCCCCAGGATCCTACGCGGCGGCTCGAAGCTCTCTCCGCCATCGGTAGAGCGGGTGAAGTCGAGAGCCGTGTGCGAGACGCCGGCGCCCCAGGCGACGTAGACGTTGTCCCCAGGCGGGGCCTGGCCTTGGCCGGCGGCCACCCAGGGATGATCGCAATACTGTCCCCCGACCAGGGTCACCGGTGCTGAGAAGCTGCGCCCGCCGTCGTCGGTGCGCCACACGTATACGGCGCGGTTGGCGTCGGGGTGGGTGGGGTTGAGGTCGGAGCCGTGACCAGAATGCGTGGCGCAGACATAGCCGCGGCCGTGCCCATCGAAGGCGACGGTCACGTCGTCGCCAGCCGGCCCTGCCGTAGGCTGCCGCGGCACGCCACCGTTCTGCCAGCTCGCGCCTCCGTCAAACGAGAGGTAGGTCACGATGAACTCGGGAATCGTGGGCGAGGCCTGGCAGGCGGCGAGGAGCTGGCGAGGGCGCCGCGGGTTCGCCGCGACCGACGGCCCGACATGCTCCCTGTACCGGTCGTGACTGACGCGAACGTTCGTGCCGGCGCTCGATGACGATCCTGGCGGCACAGGTGATACCGGTGATACCGCCCGGTCGCAGGAGGAAAGCGCCGCCAAGGCCGCTGCGGCCACTCCGCCACGGAGCAGGTTCCGGCGGGAGAGCGGATCGTCGATCCTCGGTAGCGAGAGCTGTTCACTCATGGCGGTTACGGCCTCCAGATCGGGTGTTTGCGGTCGGCACCATCGCGGTCTCGGTAGTGCCTGCATGCCATGGTTGAGCAGAGAGTTCGACCTCGTAGGAACAGACTGCGAAGAAACCGCGAAATTCGGTGATGGGGCGCCGTCGGGGCGTCGCGGCTGGGCGATACTGTGCTGGTGCGCGCCATCTCGGACTCTGCCGGACCCCTTGTGCTCGTCGTGGAGGACGAGCCCGAGATCGCCGCGCTGATGCGGGACTTCCTTGAGGCGGACAGCTTCCGGGTCCGGCTCGCAGCAGATGCCGAGGAGGCGGCCGGGGCGCTCGGCATGACGCCGGACTGCGTGCTGCTCGACGTGATGCTGCCGGGCGCGTCGGGGTTCGAACTGTGCCGCGCCATCCGAGCCGAGTCAGATGTCCCGATCCTGTTCCTCAGCGCCCGGGACGGCGACGCCGACAAGATCCGCGGCTTCGGGCTCGGTGCCGACGACTACATCGTCAAGTCGGCGACCCCGGCGGAGGTCGTCGCCCGCGTCAAGGCGGTCCTGCGCCGCTCGGGCGCGGGCCGCGCCCCGGGACGGCTTCGCTTCGGCCGCCTCGAGGTCGATCTCGCTGCGCACGAGGTGCTCGTGGCGGGCAGGCCGGTGCGGATGACCGCCCGCGAGTTCGAGTTGCTGCGGGTGCTTGTCGAGCACCCGCGGCAGGTGTTCAGCCGCGATCATCTGTTCGAGCTCGTCTGGGGAGGCTACGGCGACCGCAGCGCCGTGTCCGTCTACGTCAGCCGGCTGCGCGAGAAGATCGAGGACGACCCGGCCGTGCCCTGCTACATCGTCACCGTCTGGGGCGCCGGCTACCGGTTCGACGGTAACCTCACACGGCACGACGCCGCTCGATGAGCCGAATCCGCGCCTCGGCCCGCGTCGCCCTCGCCGTCTCCCTCCTCGCGCTGCTCCTGCTTTCCGCCGGGGCGACGGCCGCTGGCTACCTGGTCGAAGCCCGCAACCAGCGCATCGACCTCGCCCACGGACTCGCCGACGCGGCGGCCTACGTCGAGCACGGCGCGACGCAGGCCGAGACGACGCGGTGGCAGCAGGCCCTGACCGGAGAGCTCGCCACGCTCGGCCTGAGCGCGCAGCTCACGATGGTCTCGCCGGGGAGCAAACGCGTCATCTATGTGAGCAAGGAGCTCGCCCCCACGACGACGCCAGCTCCGGGGGGATCGGCCGCCCAGCCCACCGCGACCTACCTCTTCCCGCTCTCGGGCGAAGTCCTCGTGCTCGATCTCTACCCTTCCCCGCTCAACAGTTCGCACCGGCTGCTCGTCGCGCTCGCAGCCGGGCTTGCCGCCCTGCTCGTTGGCGGGGCGCTGCTGATGTGGGCGGCAAGCCGCTGGTTCGTCGTCCCGCTTCGCCGCCTGAACAGGCAGGTCGACGCGATCGCCGGCGGCGACCCGATCGAGACCCCCGCCACGTCGCCGATCCGGGAAGTCGAGAACGTCGCCCGAGCGATCGCAGGCATGGGCGCCAGGCTCGCGCAAACAGCCAAGCAGGAGGCGCGACTCGAGACCGAGCGACGCCTGCTCGTCAGCTCCATCGCCCATGACCTGCGCACGCCGTTGTTCTCACTGCGCGGTTACCTCGACGCGATCGCAGCGGGCATCGGCGACCCCGGTGAGCGGCTCGAGCGAGCGCGGGCGAAGGCACAGCAGATCGATCGGCTCGTCACGGGCCTGTTCGACTACGCGAGGGCGGATTTCGACAACCGACCCAGGCTGCAGACGACAGACCTCGCGGACGCCGTTACGGACGCGACTGCCGCGTTCGAGTTCGCGGCCGACGAGCGTGGAGTCAAGCTCCAGGTGACGGCTGACGCTGGCCACTCGGTGCGGATCGACCACGACGGCTTCGAACGCGCGCTCGCCAACGTCATCGACAACGCGTTGCGTCACACGCCGCTAGGCGGCAAGATCGAGGTCACCTGTGGCGAAGACGCCGATAATGTCTTCGTCTGCGTCATCGACGAGGGCCCCGGCATCCCGCCCGACCTCCTGCCCAGGGTATTCGAGCCGACGGTCCGCGCCGACAGCACCCGCAACAGCCGCGCCGACGGCGCGGGCCTCGGACTCGCCATCGCAGCCCGCCTGCTCAGAAACCAAGGCGGCACGATCGACGCGGCAAATGCACCCCCGCGCGGCGCGATCCTCACGCTCCGGCTGCCGAGGAAGGTCGCATAGCCCTCGCCCCGGCAAGCCGCCATATCAGCGACGAGCGCCGACCAGCCGGCGGCGGCAATTGGCCACCAACATCCGGGCGGCGCCGCATACCGGGACATAAGGGTCGTGATCATGGGTGGCAGGTGTGTGAAGGGACCGCGAGCGGATCCTGGGCGGTGAGCGTCCGCAACGGATGCGTGTTCCGCCCTCCCGTACCCGCCAGGTGGCTTGTACCGCGAACCTCGCGAATGTCCCGACTACCGCGCCGGGCTACGACAACCTACTGAATCTACGACTACCCGCTCGGCAGATGCTTCGGCGTGTATACTCAGTATTATACTCTAAATAGTAGCAGGCGGCATCAGGAGGACGAATATGGTCGGGTTCCGTCCGGGCATCGCGCGGTGCCGTCGGCTGCCGGGCCGCGTATCCAGCCTGGCAATGGCGATAGGGCTGCTCGTCGCGGCCTGCGGCCCGGCGCAAACGGCCGCCACCGGGGCCGCCACGGCTCACGGAACGGCCAAGCCGTCGTCGTCCGCCAGCCCGCCCCCAGCTCAACGGCAGACTGCGCCTCCGCCGCGACCTGTTATACGCCGCAGCAGCTCGAGGCCGCCTACGGCGTCCAGCCGCTCCTCCAGCGCGGGATCGACGGCAGCGGCGAGACCGTGGTGCTGCCGGAACTCGCCGAAACGCAGCTGAACCCGCCCCGGGTTACTGACCTGCGCCAGGACTTTGCTGCCTACGACCGCCTGTTCCACCTGCCGGCACCGCGCCTTAAGGTGGTGAGCACCTTCCCCGGCCCGGCGCACCCCTGGCTCGCCTTCGAGGAGGAGGTCCTGGACGCCGAGGTGGTCCACGCGATCGCTCCTCGCGCCGCGCTCACCATCGTCTTGGTCAAAGGGACCTCCCTGGACAGCGCCCACCAGGCGGTGGCGGCCTCGGTCGCCGCCTTGCGGCTGGGCGCCTCGGAGGGCGGCATCATCTCCCTCAGCCCGGCCGGCCAGATCGGCGGAGAGCACTGCGTCGACGACGCCCAGCTCACCCAGCTGAACGCCGCGCTCCAAGCCGACGCCGATCACCACGTGACCGTCGTCGCGGCCACGGGCGACACCGGCGCGGCGGGGGAGCCGTGCGCCCTCATCGACGCCCTCGGCGGCAGCATGAGCGGCTTCACCCCGAGAAAGGAAGTCGGCCTCGTAGCCTCCGACCCGCTCGTCCTCAGCGCCGGGGGCACGACCCTCAACGCGAGCCACACGACCGGCGCCTGGATCGGCGAGACCGCCTGGGGGCTTCCCGACGGCAGCCCCGGCAGTGCCTTCCAGGCATCCGGCGGAGGGTTCAGCCATCTCTTCCCCCGGCCCTCCTATCAGAACGGCGTCCACGGCATCGGCTCAATGCGCGGCGTCCCCGACGTCGCCGCCGACGGCGACCCCGTCACCGGGATAGCGGTCATCACGGGCAATGCCGGCGGCGGGGGCTACACGATCAGCGGGCACGCCGGCACGAGCGCGAGCGCGCCCCTGTGGGCAGGGATCATCGCCCTCGCCGACCAGTACGCCAACCGCCACCTCGGCTTCGTCAACCCGGCCATCTACCAGATCGCCCGCAGCCCGCAGTACCACCAGGCCTTCCACGACGTCACCGCCGGTAACAGCAACACGGCCGAGTTTCCCCCCACGACGATCACCGGCTACCGAGCAGGCCCGGGCTGGGACCCGGTCACCGGCTGGGGCAGTCCCGACGCCCAGGTTCTCATCCCGCTGCTCGCCCGGTACGCCACCCCATGACAGCCGGGCCAGCGGTCTCCGCCGCGACCCTGCGGCATCCGGGAGGTCTTCCGGGGTGGAGCACCCCACTGGCTGAAAAGCATGTCCTGGGACTGATCCGTCAAGAATCAGCTCGGACTAGACAGATCAAGCCGACATCACATAGCCGCGCTCAGGACCGCAAGTATGATTGCCAGCCCAATATGTGATTAGTAACTGGGCGGATGCTTCCTCTAAACACACATTAACCGCGCGGGCTAGCCCTGATATTTCATCCGGGTTGATGGCTGGCGCTGAGCGTCGGCTGGCCCGGTTTGTGGCCGCGATTTTAGCGCCGGGGTATGACGGTGGCCCGGCTGGCGGCCGGGTGGCGGGGTTCCACAGGCCCCGGGGTTCTCCTTCCTGGATCGCAGGGACGGCTTCGTGCTGGTCAGGGGGCTTGCGGGAGCGCGTTGATGCGCTGCCACGCGGCCGTGATCGCCTCGGCCCATGGCCAGGACGCCTGGATTTTCAGGCGGCGCCGCCGGCCGCCGCGGACCAGGCGGGCCGCGGCGTGCAGCACCCGGGCGCAGCGTCCTGGGCTCGGCTTTGGCCAGGTCGCCGTCCAGGGCCAGCAGTTTCAGCCAGGCGAGCAGGATCTGCCCGGTCATCGAGGCGGTCAGCCACGCGGCGTTGACCTGGTAGTCAAAGGACGGGAAATGGCCCAGGCCCGTGTCCTTGCCGGTGCGGATCGCGTCCTCGACGCGGGCGTGGACCCGGTGGGCAGCGTCGATGTAGGCGGCCTGGCCCAGCCAGCCTCTGGTGTCCGCGGGCCGGTTCGTGGCCCACAGGCTGTACCGCCAGCCGTCTGCGGCCTCGAGCAAGGTCAGCTGCGCGCCGGGATGCGGCCGCTCGCGGCGGGCGAAGACCCGCATCGCCGCGGGCCAGGCGTGCAGCTGGTCCCCGCCAGGGCCGCAGCGCAGCAGCCCGGTCAGCTCGGTGACGTGCGCTTCCTCGATCCAGCAGGCCCGGTGCGCGCAGCCGGTGTTCACGCAGGCGTCTGGGGCCCGGCGCTCCCGGACCTCGCCGCGGCCGTCGATGGCGGCCTGCCAGGCACGCTCCGGGACCAGCCGCAGCGCCGTCTTCTCCCGCTCGCCCAGCGCCCAGCCGACCGAGTAGGTCAGCTCATAGCCGCGCCGGGCGGCGAGGGTGTCCAGGCGGGCAATCAGGCCGTGGCTGGCGCCGGCGCCGTCGCAGGTGACCATCAGCTTGCGCCGCAAGCCCGGCGGGACCGCGGCGATCGCCGCGTCCAGCACCTGCAGGTGATCCGCAGTGGTATTGCTGCCCGCCGAGCCGCGACGCAGCATCCAGGCCAGCGGCTCCCCGCCGGTGTTATCGCATACCCCGATCAAGGGGTGATGGCCATAGCCCTTGAAGTTCGCCTCCGCGAGCTCCTTGTCCGAGTGCGCGGCCGTGACGGTGGCATCCAGCCGGATGCAGATGACACCATCGAGAGTCCTGTCCGCCAGCCGCACCCCGGGCAGCGCGCCATGCCGGGCCGCCACCTGCGCCCACGCGTGCCGGCGTGCCGTATTCACCGCCGCCGTGATCCGCCTGTCCGCACGGGTCCCGCCGAGCGCGATCTCCTTCAGCGTCCGCCACGCCGTCGGCACCGACGCCACCAGCCCGAACAACTCCCGCTGATCAGACATCACCCGGAAATCGGAGATCACCCGGACGCCATCCGCGATCGCGCACGCCAGATCGGCTGTCACCCGGCCCCGGTCATGGACCAGGACCGGCGGCGTGGCCAGCGCCCGCGACAGCCCGCCCGTCAGGCCCGTCTTATCGGCTAGGTGCCGCAGCAGCGCCAGCCCGGCATGCGACACGACACCCTGACCGCCGCCGGATACTTCCAGGCCCCTGGACCACCCGGTAATGTGCACGCAGGCCGGCCGTTCTGCGTCAGCGCCTGGCTGCTGACCTGCCGCTTCAGGCTGCCGGCTCGCTGTCGGCGTCGCCTTCATCGCCAGGGCCGGGCTCGGGCTCGGTGGTGCCGAGGGCGTCGGTGATGCGCTGGTTGGCGGCGTCGGCCTGCCCGTCGATGCAGTGGGCGTAGATCTTGAGCAGGACGGCGACGCCGTGCCCGGCGCGGCGGGCGACCCCGGTCGCGGACACCCCGGAGTTCAGCCAGAGTGACACCGCCGCGTGCCGCACGTCGTAGGGGCGGCGGCCGAGCGGGGAGCGCTGCGGGTCAGGGGTGAGGGCCTGCTTGCGGGCCTCGGTCCAGACCTCGTTGTAGCCGGAGTCCTGGAGGATGCCGCCCCGGGCAGTCTGGAAGATCCGCCCGTCGGGGGTGGTGCCGTACCGATTGATCTGGCCGCGCAGCAGCCGTACTAGTTCGGGCGGGATCGGGATGGTCCTTGTCTCGTTGTCGGCGCGGTGCTTCAGGCCGCGTTCCTGCCTCGCGGTGCCGTGGTCGGTCCAGGCCGTGCCCGCCCGGGACGCCGACGCGGACAGGTCGATCCGGCCCCAACCCTTCTTCGGCAGGTGCAGGTCACCCTCGCGGAGCATGACCGCCTCCGACGGGCGCAGGGCGGCGTACTACAGGCAGGCGAAGAAGGCTTCCAGGTGCTGCCCCCGGCCGCTCAGCGCCCGGACGGCAGCCAGGAGGCTCCTGGCCTGGGCGGGGCTGACCACTACCCGCCGGTCAACGCTCTGGGCGACGGCGGGGGCGGTCCACTGGATGCGGTCGACCGGGTTGGCGGCGAGGTGCCCTTGCTCGACGGCGTAGCCGAGGGCGTTGTAGAACACCGACCGCTTGCGCCGCTGGGTCGACCCGGCCGCCGCCTTCCCGGTCAGGGTCTTGGCGCAGGCGGCCAGCGCCAGCCGCACCGGTCGCGGTGTCTTCCAGGTCGGCGACCGGGAGGGAGGCGCGTTTTTACTTGTCGGCGGTCTCGGTGTCCTCTAGCTCTGAGACTCACGTGACCTGCACAAGCGGAGAAACGCCGTCGGCGGTTCGCCTGGATTGCGGCGTGGGCGAAAAACCGGGAAATTAACGCAGTCGGCTTACTGCCAGCGAACGCGCCCGCGTAACTGTGAACCTGGATTTGAAGGGAGTTGCGACTGTGAGCCAGGCCAGTGCAGTGTCCGCGCCTAGAGCGCCGGGGCCGGGCGCGAGGGGGTTCAAGGCCGAGATGGACGGGCTGCGGGAGCGGATGCGCGGCCTGGGGTTCAGCTATGACGAGGTCGCCATCGAGGTGTTGCGCCGGGCCTCCGCCGAGCACCGGGACCAGCACGGGCAGCCAATCACCCGCGACGTGCTCCGCGCCCGCCTCGGCGCCTTCGACCCGGCCGCCTCCGGGTTGCTGCGCCAAGCTCCGGTCCGGCGAGGGCTGCCCGGCGGGCGCCGCACGCCGCATGACCTCCGTCGCCCGCGCCAGCAGCGAGCTGGCGGGTGGCGTCAAGTTCCGCCGCTGGTGTTCAGGCCCTGGGACTCCGCGACCCGGAACGCCGCCGTGGCGGTGGTGAACAGCGGCGATATCGCCCCGCCCGCCCCGCCGACCCCGCAAGGTGATGTCCCAGGTAATGCCTTCCTTGGTAACTTGATCTGCCTGCCAGAATGTCCAGCGGGCGGCAGGGCCGTGGCGAACCTTCCGATAACACAAAGGCCAGCCTTGGGGGTGACGAAAACAGGGGAATCAGCAGGCCTGACCGGACCGTGCGGACGCCGGTTGCCGTTGCTGTCAACCCGGCCCAGGCTGGCCCTCATCACGCAGGCTGAGACCGATCGCCATCACGATGACGCCTGCGCCCACAACCGCAACACCGAGGATTCCGGGCCAGGCCGACCAAAACGGGATCTTCCCTGCGGTGTACACCCGCCAGCAGATGGTGAGCAGGCCGCTGACAAAAAGCGTCTTCTCATTAGCCATATTCGTCACCTATCCATATCGTGCCGGGAAACGGGCGATACCGCCGACGTGGTGGCATACGCCCGCGAGCACGGCACCCCGGTGCGCGTGATCTGGCCCGCAGGCGCACAGCGCGACTAAGGGCCGAACAGGCGGCCATAGCCGCGCCTGCTGAGTTGGTCCTGGTCACGGCGGCTGCCGAAATGCCAGGATCATGCCGTGCGGGGATGGTGCAGCGGTGGCCGTCGCAGCGCGTCGTGCTCGAGCTCGGTGATCTCGCGGTCGCGGTTGACGCCGAGCCTGGTATGGCCGATCTGGTCGCGCAGCTTGAGGATATGGCGTCAAGCAGCATCTCCGGGCGCGGCGGGCAGCCGGGCAGGTAGATGTCGACGGGCACGATGTGGTCGGCACCCTGCACGATGGCGTAGTTGTTGAACATGCCGCCGGAGGACGCGCATACGCCCATCGCGATCACCCATTTCGGGTCGGGCATCTGGTCGTAGATCTGCCGCAGCACCGGCGCCATCTTCTGGCTGACCCGCCCGGCGATGATCATCAGGTCGGCCTCGCGCGGGGTGTTTCCCATCTTCTCCATGCCGAACTGGGCAAAGTCGTGCCGCGGGCCGGCGGTCTGCATCATCTCGATCGCGCAGCAGGCCAGGCCGAACGTGGCCGGCCACATCGACCGGGACCGCGTGTACTGGGCCCACTTCTCCACGGTGGTCAGCAAGAACCCGGCGGGCAGGTGGTCTTCCAGGCCCACAGGAATCACCCCTTTCCCCGGCTGGCGGTTGCAGCGTGAGGAACCGCCCGCTGCCTTGCGGCCGCCGGGAGCCCCGTGCAGCCAGGGCATTCCGCAGGGCCAGGGCGGGGATCTACGGCGTCCTGCGCAACAACTGATGCCGTCAGGGCACGAATCAAATCACGGCCGAGGACCGGGGATGCGATGGCGCTGCCTGTCGGCAGTGCTGGCCCGCCAGTTCCAGCGGCCCGTTGCTGACCCTGCTGCCGGAGGCGTTCAGTCACGACTGCGGTACCACGTGACATCTCATGCTCCTTCCGAGGACGTGGATGCGGCAGCGTCGGCCTGCCAGCTTTGCAGTGCGGCGGGTCCGTTGTCCTGGAACCGGCTGACTAGCTGGGCGGCGGCGTGGTATGCGGCTATCTCGCTGGGCAGCCGGACGTGGACCTTGATCGGGGCTGGTCGTTCGTGCGAACGTGAATGGTGTAGGACCGGCGGAAGACCAGCAGCCAGATCGCCTCAGCGATCAGCAAGCGGAGCAGGTCGACCGGGCCAGCGGGGCCGAGCCCGTCCGGGTTAAGCGGGCTCAGCCACCGTGGCCCGCTCTGACCGACGCTGATGACAGCGGTGCTGTCGCCGGGCCCCCTGATCGGGGCCGCCGTAACCAGCTGACGCAGCGGTTCTAGTTCCTGCCATCGGGCTGCTCGCTCGTCGGACTTGCGCTTTGCACGGGCTATCCACCGGTCCGCGGCGGTCATCTGGCCGCTGCGGGCTCGCTCCTGCTGACGTTCCTGCCACCGTGCCGCTCGCTCGTCGGACTTGCGTTGCAGACGGGCTGCCCAGCAGTCTATCCAGCGCACCACGCCGGGCTCCCTTCACCGGGCCTGGCCAGCTGCGGGGCCATCCGGGCGCTGGCTGCGGTGGCGGAGCGGCTGTGGGCTACTGCACGCTGTCGGCAGCGGGCGCGCAGGAAGGCCCGGCGCTTCTTCCTCGGCGGCTGCGTGTCTGAGTTGGCGCTCATCTCACTTGTCCTTGTGGTGACTTGGTTCGCCGACTGTCTGCGACCTGTCGGTGCATGATCCGCCCTGTCCGGGTCACTGGTAGCGGAGGGCGGTGCCGGGCGGGATCCGGGCGGCGCGGTGCAGCGGCCCGCGGATGACGATGAGCGTGAGGACGAGCACGCCGGCGAGGGTGATCAGCGGGATGGCCGGCGGGAAGTCCTGCGGCAGGCTGAGGTGGGCTTCGTGGCGGACCAGGGCCAGCAGGCCCTGGTAGATCAGCCAGCCGAGCAGGATCCCGGCCGCCCAGCCGGCCAGGGCCAGCACGACCGCCTCGGTGGTGAAGATCCGGCGGATGTGGCGGGCGCGGGCGCCGAGGCAGCGGAGGATGCCGATCTCCCTGGTTCGCTCGATGATCCCCATGGTCAGGGTGCTGGCCAGGCCCATGAGCATGATGGCGACCACGACGAGGCCCAGGATCTCGACGATGGCGAGGATGGAGTTCTCGGCGGCGGTGATCTGCGCCTCGTAGGCGTAGATCTTGGTGGTGGTGACCGGGTAGCCGGCGGCGGCGAGCCGGCTGGCGACGGCGGTGGCCGCCTGGTCGATGGCGGCGTGCGCTGGGCTGGCGGTGGTCACCCACAGGGAGTTGGCGGTGCCGGGCGTGCCGTCGAGGCGTTCCAGGGTCGGCAGCGGGAAGTAGACGATGTTGCCGCTGTTGTTCTGGCCGGTGTCGATCCCGATGACGCGAGTCCTGACTGGGCCTGTGGCCATGTCGAGGGTGATGACCTGCCCGACATGGGCGCCGGAGGCGTCGCCGACGACCGGGCCGAGTATCACCGGCGGGGTGCCCGCGGCGTCGTCGGCGGCGGTGAACCAGCGGCCCCCGCTCAGCCGGTAGGAGTAGAGCGGACGGGGGTCGAGGCCCCATGCCGCGTACGCCTGGCCGTTGTACTGCACGGCGCTTGTCTCGACTGGCTGGGCGCTGGTGACGCCCGGCGTCGCGGCGGCAATGGCGAGCGCCTGGCTGCCGAACGGCCGTGCGCCGCTGCCCGCTGCCTGGCCGACGTCGATGCTGACGTGGAGCTTGCCGATAGTCTGGCCGATGACGGCGGTTATCGACTGGCCGAGCGCCAGGAAGGAGATCGCAAGCCCGGCCGCGACAGCTACCTGGACGATCACCGCGACGCTTCGCCGCTTCTGGCGAAGCACGTCACGCAACCCCATCCGCATGGTGTCGGGAACCAGGCTCCCTGCTAGCAGGCCGCTGCGCGCGGCTGCCCGGTCGAGCCGGCCGGACCCGTAGCCCCCGTCGGTGCCTGCTCCGGTGAGGGTCTCGGCCACCGGCTTGCGCAGCGCCTGCCGCAGGGCGGGCAGCGACGCGGCGACCGCGAGCACCGGGCCGGCCACCAGGCTGGCCACGACGACCGGGACCGAGATGCCGAAGCCGAGCGAGACATCGACGATCCGCTCGGCGAAGTAGCGGGCCAGCAGGTAGGCGACGGCGACGCCGGCCGCAGTGCCGACGATCGCGCCCGCCAGGCCGAGCATCGCCGCGGTGCGGGCGGTGATGCCGCCGATCTGCTGCCGCCGGCCGCCGAGCGCCTTGAGGATGGCGATCTCGCGGGCCTGCTCGACGATGAGCGCGTTCATCGTGGCCGCGATCAGGAACACGGCAGAGCCGAGCGCGAGGATCGTGATGATGTACAGCACGGCGATTATGTCGTCGAACCCCGACTGCCCCGGCCAGTAGCCCGGGGCCCGGGTGTAGGGCAGCGAGGTGACCGGGTCGCTGCCGGCCTGCGCGGTCAGGTAGGCGCGGACTTCGGCGATGACCCGGTCCTGCGCCGCCGGGCTGTCGTCGGTGAGCCGGAACCCCAGGTGGTTGTAGCCCCGGGTACCGCTGAGCGCCTGCGCGGTGGCGGCAGAGGTGTAGAAGACCGGTACGCCGGTGCTGTTCGCACCGGGAGTGTAGGCGAGGTTCAGCCCGGTCCCGCTGACGCGCAGCCGCGCGGTCGCGCCGCTGGCGGCCCGCACGCCGAGCGTGCCGCCGGCCGGGACGGTGAAGCCAGCGGCCTTGCCGTCGGCCACGTCGACGAGCGCCTCGCCCGGCCCTGGCAGCCGGCCGGACATCAGCAGGACGGTGTTGACCGGCGCGGAGGCCAGGCCGCCGCCGTCGATCACGATATTCTGGGTGCCGCCGGCCGTCGTCGTGGTGGTGGTGACGTAGCTGAGGTCCGCGCTGACTGCGGCGACGCCGGGCAGCCGGCCGAGCGCGCCGAGCTGCGCGGTGGTCCGGCCGGTGACCCGGGTGGAGACCGCGACCTCGTTGAGGCGGCCCTGTTGCACCTGGCGGTTCATCGCCGCGTTCAGCAGGCCGGGCACGGCGAGGAAGCCCAGGCTGGCGATCGCGATGGCGAGCGTGCCCGCGGCCAGCAGCGTCCGGGTGCGGTGCCTGGCCAGGTCACCCCAGGACTTCCGGTTCAGGGTGTTCACGACCCCGTCCTCGCATCCTGCGTGATCAGGCCGTCGCGGACGGACACGACCCGGTGGGCCAGCCGGGCGAGTGCCGGGTCGTGGGTGACGTACACGACCGTGGTGCCCTGCTCGTTGAGGTCCTTGAGCAGCTTAAACATGTCCATGGCCATGCCGGAGTCGAGGTTGCCGGTGGGCTCGTCGCCCAGCAGGATCGGCGGCTGGCAGGCCATCGCGCGGGCGATCGCGACCCGCTGCTGCTCTCCTCCGGACAGTTCCAGCGGCAGCCGGCCGCTGCGGTCGGCGAGCCCGACGGTGGCGAGGTTGCGGCTGGCGGCGGCCCTGCGCTCGCGGGAGGTGCCGATCCGGGCCAGGTCCAGCGGCAGCGCGGCGTTCTCAGCCGCGGTGAGCGTGGGCATGAGCTGGAAGAACTGGAAGACGATCCCGATCGTGCGCCCGCGCCAGGCCGCGAGCTGCTCCTCGGTCATCTCATCCAGGCGGCGCCCGGCGACCGTGACGGTGCCGGCCGTGGGCCGGTCGATGCCGGCGATGAGGTTGATGATGGTCGACTTGCCGCTACCCGACGGGCCGGTGACCGCTACCATCTCGCCCGCCATAATGGTCAGGTCGATCCCGCTCAGCGCGGGAAGGCCGCCCTTCCCGCTGCGGTAGACCTTCTCCACCCGGGCCAGTTCGATGACCGGATCCGCCGCTCTCGGCTGGGAGTTCATGCCCGGTACGATCGCCGGCCGCGCGCCGGGCGCGCATCGGCCGCCCTGCCCGTTTCCCCGGCCATCCCTACGGCCGGCCCGGCGGTGCCCTGGCGGCAGGGGACTCCGCCGCAGGTATGAGCCGGCGGTTCAGCCGCACGGGGGATGGCCCGGCTTCCCGCCAGGTCCTACGATTACCGCGTGAGAAGGCTTGCCGCCTGGGCGGCCAGGCTGTCGCCGCAGGCCCAGGACCTCGCGCTCGCGCTCGCGCTGGCCGCCTACAACGTCAGCGCGATGATTCCGGAGACCGGACAGCTGCGCCTGCCCGGGGTGACGTTCCCGATGGCCGTGCTGCAGACGCTGCCGCTGACGTGGCGGCGGCGGTGGCCGGTCGGGGTGCTGCTGGCCGTCAGTCTTTTCCGCACGGTGGAGGACAACATAGGCGGCTTCGAGCCGCTGTACCTGGCCTCGCTCATCGCTTACTACACCGTGATGGACCGCAGCTCCACCAGGGTGCGCGTGGTGATCAGCGTGCTCATGCTGGCCGGGATCATCACGGAGCTGTCCCTGCCCGGCCATAGCATGTCCTCGGACTTCCCCATCGTCGCGATGGAGTTCGTTACCGCCGGGATGGCCGGCATCATCAGCCGCACCCGCCGGGCCTACCTGCAGGAGGCGCAGGCGCGAGCAGAGCGGGCGGAGGCCGTGCGCGACCGGGAGGTGGCACTGGCCGCAGCCCAGGAGCGGGCCAGGATCGCCCGGGAGCTGCACGACGTGGTAGCGCACCACGTCAGCCTGATCGCCGTCCAGTCCGACGCGGCGGCCACGCTGCTGCCCGGCCAGCCCGTGCAGGCCGTCAAGCACGTCGAGGTCATCGGCCAGACCGCGCGCGAGGCCATGGGAGAACTGCGCCGGCTCCTCGGGGTACTGCGCACCCCTGCCTGCGCCGGCCGCCGGCCGCCGGACACCGCCCCACTCCCGTCGGTCAGCCAGCTCGGCACGGTGCTCGACCAGGTCCGCGAGGCGGGGATCAGCGTGGATCTGCAGGTGGAAGGCAGCACGGCCAGGCTGGCACCCGCCGTGGACCTGGCCGCCTACCGCATCATCCAGGAAGCACTGACCAACACCGTCCGGCACTCCGGGGCGGACAAGGCAACGGTGACACTCCGCTACGAGCAGGGATACGTCACCGTCTCGGTGACCGACACCGGCCACGGACCCGCCGCCGCGGCGGGCCCGCAGGGCACGGGCAGCACGCTTACCTCACGGAGCAGAGGATTCGGGCTGGCGGGGATGGCCGAGCGGGTCGCGTCCTGCGGCGGCAGCATGACCGTCGGCCCCGGGCAAGCCGGCGGGTTCGCAGTCACCGCAAGGCTCCCGGCGCCATGACCGCCCCAGGCCCGGTACGGGTACTCGTTGTCGATGACCAGGAACTGGTCCGGACCGGGTTCTGCGTCATCCTCGAAGGAGCCGACGGGATCACCGTAATCGCCGAGGCCGCCAACGGGGCCGAGGCCGTCCGGGCCGCCGCCGAGCACCTGCCCGACGTGATCCTGATGGACGTGCGCATGCCCGAGATGGACGGCCTCGAGGCCACCCGGCAGATCACCGGCGGCAGCCGGGCAGCCGGGCCCAAGGTCGTCATGCTGACCACCTTCGACCTCGACGACTACGTCTACGAGGCACTCCGGTCAGGCGCGAGCGGCTTCCTGCTCAAAGACGCCCCCCGGCACGACCTGATCGCCGCCGTCAAGAACGCCGCCGCAGGCAACGCGCTCCCCGCCCCGTCGGTCACGATCCGGCTCATCGACGCCTTCGCCCGCGCACCCCGCCACGCCCAGCCCGCACCGTCCAGGCTGGCATCACTGACCGCCAGGGAACACGACATCCTGCTGCGGCTCGCCCGCGGCCTCACCAACGCCGAGATCGCCGCCGACCTCGTCATCAGCGAGGCAACCGTCAAATCACACGTGGGCAACCTCCTCGCCAAGCTCGGCCTGCGCGACCGGGTCCAGGCCGTCATCCTGGCCTACGAAACCGGCATCGTCCAGCCAGGCGAACCCGATGCAGCCAGCTAGCATGCCTCGTTCACGCCGGCCCCAGCTCGCCGCCGCTACTGACCCCGATCACCGAGGCGGGCCGGCCAGCGGCGAGCTCGGGGAAGACTCCGGCCAGCAGGCCGCGGCGACGGCGCTCATGGCAGTCACCGGCGCGGTCCCATCCAGGATGGCGCGCGACCCGGGCTCCGGCGCGGCCCGCTGCGGGCGGGAGACCACGGGCCTGCCAGGTGCCGCCGCCCGTCCCGCGACACCCCAGGAGGCTGGCGTGCGAACAAAGTCACAAGGGAAAGGCAGCCTAGAGTGAGGATCCTGATAGCCGCCGTTGGGTCGCGGGGCGACGTCGCCCCGCTCACCGGGCCATCCTGCAAGCGGCGCGGCAGGACACCGATGTGCTGCTGCCGGCGGGGATGGCCTGGTTCGGCGGCTACCGGATAGCCGAGTACCTTGGCCTGCCCAGCATCGGGCTCGCGCTGCAGCCCGCCCACCCCACCAGCCAGTTTCCCCCGCCGGGGCTGATGACGCGCTCGCTGGGCGGCTGGGGCAACCGCGCGCTGGCAAGCGCCCTGATGATCGCCGGGGCGGGCGCCCTGGACAGGTCCTCGAAGCCACTGTGGGCGCAGGAGGGCATGCCCGGCAGCATCCGCGAGCTGTACCGTCGTCAGGAGGCGACACGGTGGCCGTTCTTCTATGGGTTCAGCCCGGCCGTAGTCCCGCGCCCTCCGGACTGGCGCGAGGGCATCGAGGTGACCGGCTACTGGTGGCCCGAGCACCCGGCCGGCTGGACCCCGCCCGCGGACCTGGAGCGGTTCCTCGCGGCCGGGGCGCCGCCGGTGTTCGTCGGCTTCGGCAGCAGGAACCCAGCCGACGCGGCCCGGATCACCGCCGTCGTGGCCGACGCCCGGCGCCGAGCCGGGGTGCGGATGGTCACCCAGGCCGGATGGGCGGGCCTCGGCGGAGCGCTCCAAGACGATGACGACGTGCTCGTCATCGGCGAGGCACCGCACGACTGGCTGTTCCCCAAGATGGCCGCCGTCGTCCATCACGCGGGCGCGGGCACCACCGCCGCCGGGCTGCGGGCCGGGGTGCCGACGGTAAGCGTCCCGATGATCACCGACCAGCCGTTCTGGGCCAGCCGGGTCACCGCCCTCGGCGTCGGCCCCGCCGCTGTTCCCTACAAGTCGCTGACAGCCTGGTCCCTCGGGGCCGCGATCAGCGACGCCGTCAACCGCGACTCCTACCGCACCCGGGCGCAGGCAATAGCCAAGCAGCTGGCAACCGAAGACGGCACCCTTCCCGTCATCAGGGCACTGGACCGCCTGACCGCATGACGCTCGCAGCCCCTCTTGCGCCAAGCCGGGAAACGCCCCAGCGCGGCCCGTCCGTGGCCGTCCGTGGAAAACCAGCGGTTACACCGACCGTCCAAGGGGCACGGACGCCGTCCGCTATACGTCCGTGGACCCCGCAACACGGGGATCTACAACGCGACAAGGTGACACACCACGGGACAGAGAAAACGGCCCGCTAGCACGAGAATTCGCAGCTAGCGGGCCGTTTTCGCAGGTGGTGGCAGGTCCAGGGTTCGAACCTGGGTAGGCTAAGCCGACGGTTTTACAGACCGCTCCTGCCTGCACCTCCACATGGGCTCTGACCTGCGAAAACAACCCCTCATGACGCCCCCGGCCGCGACGCTGTCCGCTATATGTACGCGCGCCGGGCCATCCGCGCCGCCGATCCTGCGGACAGCCACGTACAGGCCCGTACAGCTCCCCAAAACCGCAGGCAGAAGCACCTCCAGCCGCCAGGTTTCCCTCCGCCGGGGAATGACCGCGCTAGCACCACCAAGCTGGATCCTCCCGCACGCCCGGCATGCTCAGGCACACAACCGGCATAGCAAGCCCTGTACACCTGTCGTATACCGCGTGGCCAGCACCACCAGCCCGCTGACCAGATCGCTATCTCGTACCCTGACCCGCCGGCCAGCGACGTACCTCCGGCAGACCTGGCATGTACCCCCTGTAGACCCTGCAGAACGTAACCGAAATCGAGGACACCGACGCGCGAGATCCGCCTGATCTGCGTGCCCTGGCGGGCCAGCGAGGATAATTGTCCGAGGTGTGCGTGTGCGAGAACGAATGTTCTGTCACGTTGCGCTGCCCCGTATGGCTCTGGGGCTGTAGCCGGGGAGCCGCCTACCGGTCCTGCTTCGGCTGGAGGACGAGGGTTGGATGACCAGCCGGGAATTCGGTCCGGGGCGGGAAGCGGCCGGCCCGCGACACCCGGGGTCGCTGCTTTAAGCGCAGCCGGTGAGATACCGCGCTGACCCGGCGTAGGTGTTCCACTCCAGGGGGTTATGGCGCGTTTGCTATTGAGCAGACTTTGCTCAGCAGGTCAGCCGGGTCATGCGGGAACGCCACATTCCAGAGCGCGTCGGTGACGGTAAGGATGCCAGAGCCGCCGGGAGTTAATGCGACCATAAGCAGGCCGAGGCCGGCATTGTCGCCGGTCATGCCTATCCCGATCTCGCGCTGGGTCGCTACGTCAAACAGGCGGGCGATGTCGTCGGCCGCCCCCGGCGGTAAGGAGGAACGTCCCGTCCGGGCTGCGTAGAAGACCAGGTCACGACCAGCGGTCGAGTTCTGGAACCCCGCAGGAAAACGCTGCTGCTGATGTGCTTCCGGCCAACTACTGCGACATCCCCTCGCGTGGCAACTCCGGCAATCCGGCCCGATCTGGCCAATTCCGATCGCGGGCTACAGGAGAACTGGTATTGAGCGCTGAGGTTCCGCGCTATTCCGTATCGGCGATCTCGGCTGGGCGCCCCTGGCGATCCTGAGGCTGTAGCAGCAGCTTGACCCTATGGGTGGATGCCTTATTCACATCCCCTCTGACGCCTACAGTTACGAGACCAAAGCGGACTCCGGCCTCACCGCCCCCCTCGCGCGTGACCTCAAGCAAGAACTCCAGTTCCACGGGACCAAGCCCAAACCGGAGGCCATCACCCTTGCCTGTCTCCATGGCTTTGGTCAACTCACGCCGTAGCGCTGTGATCGCGTCCGCAAGGCCCACCCAGTTTTCAGCCACGTAGCCACCCAAATCATGCTGACCGTTCGGGCTGCTGAGTATACGGCCGCAGGAAGCAGCACGGGTATGCCACTGCAATCATCGCGGAACAATAACTATCCGCGAAGATAGGTGAAGCTATCGTCGCAATAGAGTTCGTCTCTGGTGGGGCGCTGCTCATGGACACCACGCAGCAGTCGCGCCTTGGCGGCGGGACTGTGCTGATGCACCCGGCTGGACTCGCAATTCACCTCAAAGGGGGCCGCGGCTCCGGAATGCGGGCTGGGCAGGCGCGCGCAGGCCGCCCGTCGTCTCGCGTCCGCGTGTCAGACTAGGAGCAGGTCGACTAGGGGTTGTCGTAGCAACGCGAGGTGCTCAGATGCCTGGCAGCGGTGTTCTCGACGGTGACGGGCGAGTTGGAACTCGCTCGTACGCGGGCTCTGCGTGGAGGGTTGCGCTGGGGTGTGGCTGCGGTCGACGGCAAATCGGGGCAGGAGACGAGGCACCACACACCGGGTTACCCTCACATTGCATCCGAAGGCGAGCACGCGTGGGCGATATCGAGGTCGGTGACCAGGACATCGGCTGACATCGCGCCGCGAGGTCGGGTGATTCCGGAGCCGGGCGGGAGGGTGGGGGTGGAGTTCGACCGGGTGGTACAGATGCGTTCCGTCAGACCGGACGGCCATGTCTCGTTCGGGACAGGCTATCTGATCGCTCCCCGGCTGGTGCTGACCGCAGCGCACATCCTCGGTGATAAGTCGGGGAACTGGCCGGGAAACATCACGGTGTGCCATCCTGATTCCGGGGAAGACCTCTGGCCGGGCTCAGTGCGCTGGCGCCGTTACGACGACGTGGCGGACGCCGCCCTGGTGGAGATCACTAGTGCGCGATGGCAGCCCCCGCCCTCGCTGAAGGTGACTCGCACCCGCGTGCCGCAGCGCTGGGGATGGCTGGCCACCATCAGACCGGACTGTGCGGTGGAGGCTTTCGGTTTCCCCCGGCTGCAGAAAGACCCGTCGAGACGCCTTGAAGAGCAGCTGTCCGGCCGAGTCAATCCGGGTACCGGTACATCCGCTCAACGCTATGAAATCCTCAGCGAGGATCCGCTGCCTGCCACGGACACGGCAGCTGACATGTTGTCCACACCATGGGCGGGCATGTCCGGCGCCGCGCTGTTCAGCGGCGATCTGCTGATCGGTGTAATCCGTCTCGACCGGCGCGCGGTTGCCGGAACCCGGCTGACCGCGACCCGCGTGCTTGAGCTGCGGGCCGACCCCGAGTTCACGCGGCTAGTGGCTGAGCACACCGGATGGCCCATGTTCCTCGAGCCGGTCGAGCTGGCCGACCTGCTGGAACCGCCGATCCCCGAACGCGACCTGCGCTCCCCGGCGACGCTCCTGCGGGCCGACGCGGAAGCCGTCTCCTTTTACGGCCGCGACCAGGAGTGGCAGCACCTTCTGAACTGGTGCACGGGGTCGGAGGAAATCTTGTCGGTGCGGGCCTTGACCGGCCCGGGCGGGCAGGGGAAGACTCGCCTGGCGCGTTGGCTGGAAGCCAGGCTCTACGACTGCGGGTGGGTGGTGGGGCATCTGCGCGCCAACGTCACCGACAATCCCCGCAACGGCCCGGACTTCCGCCCGCTTACGCAGGTTCGCGGCAATGTGCTGATCATCGTCGACTACGCCGAATCCCGGCCCCACCAGGTCCGGCGGATCATCGACCAGGCGCGCTCCGCCCACCGCCGTATCAGGCTGCTGCTGCTGGCACGCGGAGCCGGGACGTGGAAGACCGAAGCGTTCGAGGCCACCGCCCCTGTCCACGACCTGCTGGCCACTGCGCCGGTCATCGAGCTGGGCCCACTGGACGGATCCGCCGCAGCGCGGCGGAAGGCGTTCAACGCGGCAGTGTCTGACCTGGCAAGGATGCTCGGGCTGGTTCCCGGCTACAACGAAGCGGACTGGCCGACGCTGGCAGGCACCGTGGAACCACCCGATGGGCTGGGCGGGTCCCGCTACAGCGCGGTCTTGACCGTGCAGATGGCGGCGCTGGTCGAACTGCTGCAACGAGGACCGGAGCCGGTAAGCGCGGCGCACGGCGAACCGGCCGAGGCGACGCTGCTACGCCACGAGGAACGGTACTGGACCGGCATGGCGCCTATGCACAAACTCGGCGGGCTCCACCCCGCGACGCGTAAGCGTGCCGTTGCCGCCGCGATCGTGTGCGGAGCCGCCACCGAAACCGAGGCCGTCGCTACGGTCGCCCGGCTGCAGGGCATCCCGCTTGCCCTCCACCTTCACGTCGCCGGATGGCTTCGCGAGCTTTACCCGGCGCCCGATGCCCTGTACTGGGGGTCGCTGCAGCCTGACCGGGTTGCCGAGTACCACGCGGCCGCGATGATCACCCAGTCCGGCATCCTGCTGGATGAACTCCTGACCGGGGCTTCGCCGACCCAGCAGACTCAGGCGGTGACTGTTCTGACCCGTGCTGCCGTCGCACATGCCAACGCTGGACGCATCACCGACAGCACAGCCGTCCTGGGTCGGCTCGATGCAAGCCTGCACCGCCTTGACCCCGACATCACAGTCTTGCGGGCAAGCTCCGGTGCATTGCCAGAATCCTCACGCGTGCTCGCGGGTTTCGCGCTGCGGCTCGACAGCGACCTTGCCGCCATGTACCGGCGGCTGGCCGCGGACAACCCTGACGCTTATGAACCCGACCTCGCGATCTCGCTGAACAACCTGTCGAACCGGCACGCGAAGGCCGGGCGGCATGCCGAAGCACTGGCCGTGATCGAGGAAGCCGCCGCCATCCGCCGGCGGCTGGCCGAAGGCGACCCCGGCGCCTATGAATCCGACCTCGCCAACTTGCTGAATAACCTGTCCGCCGAATACAGGGAGGCTGGGCGGCACGCCGAAGCGCTGGCCGTGATCGAGGAAGCCGCCGCCATCCACCGCCGGCTCACCCAAGACAACCCCGACGCCTACGAACCCGGCCTCGCCACCACGCTGAACAGCCTGTCCACCACATACAGCCAGGCCGGGCGGCACGCCGAAGCGCTGGCCGCGGCCGAGGAAGCCGCCGCCACCCACCGCCGGCTCACCCAAGACAACCCCGACGCCTACGAACCCGGCCTCTCCAGTTCGCTCAACAACCTGTCGATCCGGTACAGCTGGGCTGGGCGGCACGCCGAAGCGCTGGCCGCGGTCAAGGAAGCCGCCTCTATCCGCCGCCGGCTCGCTGAAGACAACCCCGACGCATACGCACCTGACCTCGCGATGTCGCTGAACAACCTGGCCACCGAATTCGGGGAGGCCGGACAGCACGCCGGGGCGCTGGCCGCAATCGAAGAAGCCACCACCTTGTACCGGCAGCTCACCGAACACAACCCCGGCGCTTACGCACCCGCCTTCGCGATGTCGCTGAACAACCTGGCCACCGAATTCCAGGAGGCCGGACAGCACGCCGAGGCGCTGGCCGCAATCGAAGAAGCCACCACCCTGTACCGGCAGCTCACCGAACACAACCCAGGCACCTACGAACCTGACCTTGCCAGTTCGCTCAACAACCTGTCGATCTTGTACAGCTGGGCCGGGCGGCACGCCGACGCACTGACCGCAATCGAGGAAGCCAACTCCCTGTACCAGCGCCTCGCCGAACACAACCCAGGCACCTACGAGCCCGGCCTCGCGATGTCGCTGAACGGCCTGTCGAACCGCTACGCGGAGGCCGGGCGGCACGCCGAGGCGCTGGCCGCAATCGAAGAAGCCGCCACCCTGTACCAGCGGCTCGCTGAACGCAACCCCGGCGTCTACCAACCTGGCCTAGCCAGTTCACTCAACAACCTGTCCATCGAATACGCGAAGGCCGGGCGGGACGCCGAGGCACTGGCCGCCGACAAGGAAGCCGCCGCCATCCGCCGCCGACTCACCGAAGCCGACCCCAGCACTTACGAATAGGCGAGAGTCGTACCAGTTTGACGTTGTGCATGCCGAAAACTCATCCGCCCAGGTGAGAGCAGCTGTAGGTAGATCTCGGCGGAGCACCTGGTGCTGGCCAGGCTCTTGCGCCGTGGCTATGGGGCCAGCCAGGCACCCACAGCGTGGAAAGGCCGATGACATCCGGTCGGCGACGGTAGCCGGATCCAGGTCGGGCCACATCGGCGGGCACGAGGCGGAACTGGCTGGTCGGGGATGTGGAGGTCCGCCCGGACCGCTTCTATGCTTTGGTTGATGCGCGCCTGATGATCAAGAAGCTGAAGCGCCGGCACCAGCCCGACAGGTATCCTCACGCACGGTGACGGCCACCAACGACAGGCCGCGCGCGTACCCGCCGTTAGGGGCGGCTCTGGAGCACCGACTCGCTGCGGTCGTGGCGGCGCATAACGGGACGTTCGGTGCTACCTCCCATCGTCCTGCAGGCGGCTTGCCGCGAACGCCGGCAGAAGCTGGTGCTTGTCCTGGCTCGCGGAGAGGATGCCGGGGTCAGTGGCCCGGGCCGTCGCTCCGTATCACATAGCCATCACTGTGCTGGGGGCCGGGGGTTCCGCACCCGGGGTCCGCGCCGTCATGCAGTTGGCTCGCCGGCGTTGCCGGGTGGGTTTCATCCCACCGCCGCAGCGGTCTTGTGTCTAAGGTAGGCGGCACAAGCTCAGGGGCAGGGAGGGGACATGGATATCCCGGCGATGTTCCGCCGCGCCGTCGCGGAGTTCGACGCCCGCGTCCGGCAGATCGGCGATCACCAGTGGCGGGCTGCGACCCCGGATGAGGACTGGGCCGTCCGGGACCTGGTGAATCATCTTGCCGGCGAGGATTTGTGGGCGCCGCTGCTGCTGGCCGGATCCACGATCGCCGAGGTAGGCGACCGCTTTGACGGCGATGTGCTCGGTGCCGAGCCCAAGGCCGCCTGGACGTTGGCGTCTGCCGGGGCGGTGCGGGCGGTCGAAGATGACGGCGCGATGGACCGGATCGTCCACCTGTCGTTCGGCGATTTCCCCGGCAGCGAGTACACGCTGCAGCTGTTCGCCGACCACCTGATCCACGCGTGGGACCTGGCCCGTGCTATCGGCGCGGATGAGCGCCTGGACGCCGGGCTCGTCGCGTCCTGCGCGAACTGGTTCGAAGCCGTGGAGGACGCTTACCGCGGTGCGGGCGCGATCGCCGCGCGGCCGCCGGTGCCCGGCCATGCGGACGCCCAGACCCTGCTGCTGGCCCGTTTCGGCCGGCGTGTGTGACGACGTCTGGCCTTTCACCCGTGCCGAGGTCCGCATCGGCCGGCCCTGGCCGGGGTGCCGTCATATGCGATGGGGCAGGCGATTCCCGTGCCCGCGGGCCGGTGGCCTGACGGTCAGGACTTCCCCGGCGGGCGTCTGGGCCCGGCCGCGATAATGCAGCTGAGCGCGCGGTGATGGGCCGCACCATGCTGCGCGTGAGGGGGCAGGTGTGGGATACGACGTGATCGTGGTGGGCGGCGGGTCCGCTGGCTGTGTGGTCGCGGCCCGCCTCAGCGCGGACGAGCGGTGTGTTCTGCTGCTCGACCCCGGGCCCGGGGTCGAGGAACATCGGAACAGCGGTTAGCGCTGAGAGTGATCTTGGTTAGTGCTGGGCGAAGATTCAGCTGCTCATGGGGCGGCGGTCGGCCCTGGTGCCGGTTCGCCGGCGCGGGCGACGGCCCGGTAGACGGTGGAGCGGGCGATGGAGAACAGCTCGGCGAGCTCGGCGCTGGTGTGCCGTCCAGCGCGCCACAGCTCGACGAGATGCGCTTCTTGCGCGGGCTTGAGCTTGGGCTGCTTGCCGCGCAGCCGGCCCTTGGCCTTGGCCACCTTCATGCCCTCACGGGTGCGCATCCTGATCAGGTCCGACTCGAATTCGGCGATCATCGCGAGGACGTTGAACAGCAGCCGCCCGACCGGGTCGTCCGGGTCGTGCACCGAGCCGCGATGTTGAGCTTCACCCCGGCCTCGGTAAGCTCCCCGGCGATGTCGCGGGCATCGGGGAGGGAGCAGGCGAGCCGATCCAGCTTGGTCACCACGAGCGTGTCGCCGGCCCGGCGCGCGGCCAGCGCCTCACGGAGCCCGGGCCGGGCCCGGCTGGTCCCGGCAAGGCCGTGGTCGACGTAGATGCGGTCCGGTTGCACGCCGAGCGCGGTAAGTGCGTCGCGCTGGGCGGTAAGGTCCTGGGCGTCGGTGGAGCAACGCGCGTACCCGATGAGCATGCTGGCCACCGGATGACTATGGCGGTTGAGCTACCTTCACCGGGCATTTTCGCGGGCGGGTATTGCGGGAATTCGCGGTGCCCGGCGAGCTGGCATTGCACGATCAGCGGGCACCAGCGCCGGTGTCCGCTGGGGGATCCCCTTACGAGAGCCGCCGGGCTGCCGGGGGGCGCGCTCGATCCGCCGAAATGAAGCGTCACTGCGGCCGGCCTTTTCGCCGCGCCCGTGCAGATCAGTTCGATCTGGGCGCCCAAGGTCGGTGCTAGTCGTTCCCGGGAGCCTCATCAAGAAGGCAGTTGTCGGCGGCACGTGAAAAGCCACGATTCGGCGGGCCTGCTCAGCGAGCCGGGTCACCGGCTCGTGCGGCGTCGGGGCCAGCGCGCGGGTCAGGCACTGCGCTTTCGGCCCCATCGGCTTGCCTGCCCGGCGTCAGGGGCGTTTTCAGCTCTGCCTGGGTCGCGCGGCGGCCGTTAGCGTCACTTGCCGGGAGCAGTTCGATGCCGGGCCGGTCGTTGCCGGTGAGGAGGGCCAGGACTTCGCCGACGGTGCGTTCCCGGCTGGCGGGTTCGGGCAGGGGCAGGTGCGCCTGGATCTGGTAGCGGTTACGGCGGCCGTCCTTCTGCTTGACGAGGTAGCCGGCTGCGGTCAGGTCGGTGATGATGCCGTGGGCGCTGCGCTCGGTGATGTCCACGCGGGCGGCGACGTCGCGCAGGCGCGTGCCCGGGTCGTGGGCGATGCACAGCAGCACCCGGGCGTGGTTGGTCAGGAAACCCCAGCTTGCCATGACGATAGCTTACCATGATTTCCGGAAAAGAATTGCTAGTTATTGGTTGCAAGCGTAGCGTGAAGGCAGGCATCGAGGCTGATTTCCCGGTGTCCGTGGTGCCGGTCCCCGGCCGGGGCAGGCACTGAACCGAGGCGGCACGGGATGCTGATCCGGATGGGGATCAAAGCGCCGGGCCGCGAAGGCGGAGCAGGCACGGGCAGCAGCGGCCGGCAGCTTCACGCCGCCCGCGCCCTTACCAATGAACCTAGGAATCCGCAGCTGGAGGCATCGCATGGCTGAGCATGATCTGCGTCAGCGCGTCGAGGTCAGCGATGATCACCGCACGGTCGCCACGGCCGAGGTGACCACCTCCGAAGGATCTGGAGGCACCGCCCGGGTGTCTTTGCGCGCCGCGCCGGGGCACATCACTCCAGGGCGCCGCGCGAGCCTGGTCGATGCTGTGCTGGATCTTCCCGAGGTGCAGGAAAGCGCGCGCCTGGAGGCGGCATTCCGGCTTGGCGATGGCGAGTCACTGCACCGGCTTCAGGAGCGCTGCGAGGACGTCAGTACCCGCCCGGCCGGGTGGAGCGCGCTCGTCGATGCGAACCTTCCGTCCAGCCGCGCCGGGCAGCACGTCCCAGACTCAGCCGGCCAGGAACCCCTGCCGGGCGCATAACGACTGCGTGCAGCCCTTGCGGCCGCCGGAGGGCGTCCTGACCGATGGCGTCGTATCGCTGCGTGTCCCGCCGGCCCTCCCTCGACACCACTACCCGCTACTTCCGCGCCGGCGCCGCCGTCATCGAACGCATATTTGAGCACTGACTGACGCGCTGCGTTCAGCGGAGCAGGAGGTAGAGCAGGAGGATCGGCAGCGACACCGCCACGCACAGCAAGCTGAGACCCAGCGTGGCGCGCCAGCTGGTCATCGGATGAGCCTGACCGAAATCCCGTCACGACGTTCACGATGACGCGGTGCTATTCATCCTGACGGCACCCCCGCCCGGATCGGCCTGCGGGACGCTCGGGGCGGCAGCTCGGAGAAGGCCACGTTGTGACGGAACGCGACCGGGTTCCGATGGCGCGGCCGCGCCAGATCCGCCTAATTTAGGCAAGCGGCTGCTCAGTGCTGAGCCAGCTGTGGCGCCCCGAAAGGTCAATATGTCGCTCCGGCGAGTCGATGCGTGGCCGAGCCGGTTGGAGGCCGGATCACGTCATGGCTGGTCCTCGTGCTGATTATCGGGTGCCAAAAGGCGGCCCTGCTGAACTCCGACGGCGGCAAGGTTTAGCCGCGCCGGGTCGAGTAGATCGCTATACAGAGGATCCTCGCCCCGCCCGCCGACGCCCTTTCCGGCTCTGGGAAGCCACAAGCTCATCGGAGTCGACCAGCACCAGCGTCGTGGTGCGTGGCGTCCCGCGTGACCTTGGCGGGAACACCGCCGGTGAGGTGGTCAGGCAGGCCTCAGACGATGACCGCGATGGCGGGAACGTCCTCGCCGGCTAGCGACGCACGGCCAGCATGGCGTTGTTCTCGCTGCGCCCGGCCGGTAGGTACGTTCGGGGAGCTTCTGGGCTGAGCTGCCCTGCCCGCTGAAAGCCAGCCACGGCCTCGGCCGTCGCACCCGGACCCGGGCTCGCCCGGCGACGCCGGGCACGATCAGCGGTGACTATGCGTTGGAGTCACGTGCAACGTCGTGCATGGCTCCAACTCACCTGAGTCAGGCGCGCGGCAAATCAAGATCTCCTTCCCGGAGCTCGTTTACCGTTCCGCGCCGGTCGGTGAATGACACGGTGCCACCGCGGCCGCACCCGGTATCCGCATTCAACGTCATCAGCAGGTAGTTTCGTTAGAAGGCTCGTTTCTCATGGGGAACATGCTGGCGTTCCTCGGCCGTGACATGGCGGTCGACCTCGGTACTGCGAACACGCTGGTGTATGTGCGTGGCCGGGGATCGCGCTGAATGAACCGTCGGTGGTGGCACTCAATACGGATACCGGCAAGATCGTTGCGGTCGGTGTCCAAGCGAAACGGATGATCGGCCGGACGCCGGGGAACATTGTGGCTATTCGGCCGCTGAAGGACGGCGTCATCGCCGACTTCGATGTCACTGAGCGGATGCTGCGCTACTTCATCCAGAAGGTGCACCGGCGCCGGCACCTTGCCAGGCCGCGGCTGGTGGTGGCTGTGCCCAGCGGGATTACTGGCGTGGAGCAAAGCGCGGTGAAGGAAGCCGGGCACCAGGCGGGTGCCCGCCGCGTTTACATCATCGAAGAGCCGATGGCGGCCGCGATCGGCGCCGGGCTGCCGGTGTACGAGCCGACCGGCAACATGGTTGTGGACGTGGGCGGCGGGACCACTGAGGTGGCGGTGATCTCGCTCGGCGGCATCGTGACCTCCCAGTCCATCCGGGTCGGCGGCGACGAAATGGACCAGGCGATCATCGTCTTCGCCAAGAAGGAGTACTCGCTCATGCTGGGCGAACGGACCGCCGAGGAGATCAAGATGGCGGTCGGGTCGGCCTACCCGTCGCCAGATGAACCGCACGCCGAGATCCGCGGCCGCGACCTGGTCAGCGGCTTGCCGGAGACCATCGTGATTTGTGCCGAGGAGGTTCGGCACGCGATCCAGGGACCCGTCAGCACCGTCGCGGACATCGTCAAGACCACGCTCGACAAGTGCCTGCCCGAGCTTGCCGGCGACATCATGGACCGCGGTATCGCGCTCACCGGCGGTGGTGCCCTGTTGCGCGGCCTCGATGAGCGGCTGCGCGAAGAGACAGGGATGCCGATCCATCTGGCCGAAAATCCGCTGGAGTCGGTCGTGCTCGGCGCGGGCGAATGCGTTGAGGACTTCGATGCCCTCCAGCAGGTGCTGGTACCGGAGAGGCGCCGGTAGCGGTTGAGCGAGGGGTCCTGCGCACCAGGGCGCGTTCCCATCGGCTGGCGCCCTCCTGGTAATGGCCGCCCGCGCCGCGCCCCCGGCCGACTAGGGGTACCGGTAACGACGGACCCGTCAGCACCGCTGCAGCGTCCAGTTTCCTGAACGCGGCTGGCCCGATGGGCGGGTCACGATCAGCGAGCGGATCGAGACGGCCCGGCGGGAACGGCGGGGTGCTGGCGCGGGTCTGCCGGGCCGCGTGGCGGCTGGAGCAGGCCGGGCGGGAACGGGCGTGGGCACTGGCCTCAGCCCTCGCCGAGGGAGCGCGATCCGTACTCCGGCCGGCGCGTGGCTGGCCAGGAAGGTCCACTTTGCCACCATGAGCATGCCGCCAAATTCCGGAAATAAGTTGCTAGTTTTTGGGTGCGGGTGTAATGTGAGCGGCACGCACCGGAACTCAGCCGCTGAGGGCGGCCAGCTACCGGGGCTACCGGAGGAGCGCATGCCCGCCGGCCTGGTTCTCATCCATGGCCGTGCTCATGGCGCGCGCATTGCCGCGCAGCCGGCTGAGGCCGTCGGTGCCCGATGCACGCCGCCGGGCCAGATCCCTGGCCTGGCGGCTGCGAATGCGGCGGCGGTGACACGATGAATGCTCTCGCCGCCAATGAGTGCTGGACGGTGAGCCGCCGGCTGCTCGGCCCGCTGGAGTCGATGCAGCGCGATGCCATCGTGCAGAGCCCTGCCGGACTACCACGGCAGCAAGGTCAAGACAGCCGAATCACCCGGGGTGTCCCGTGCCACGATCTACCGCAAGATCCACCAGTACGGGATCATCACCCCGGCCAGCTAACCGGCCATGCGACCCCGTGCCGGCTCAACCTCAGAACGGCATCATGCCACCGTCGCCGGCGCGTAACCTGCCGCCCGAGCCCGCCGCCGCGCCCAGTCCGGTAACGATCCAAGCTCCCGGGCCCGGGCCTGGCACCCGGCGGCGAGCCGCCCGGCCTGGGAACAGGTGACCGGCGTGCGCTACCGGCTCGAGGTCCGCCTCACACCCGCCGATGTCGGCCAGCGGGTCGTGATCCGCTGGCGCCGGCCCAGCCCGGGTGACGGCGAACAGATCGCCGACGTCCTGGGCATTCTCGAGGCGAATGAACCGGCTTCCTTCGCGGTTCGCACCTCTGACGGGGCGCTGGTCGTGATCCCGGCCGCCCGCGCTCTTGCCGGGAAGGTGGTGCCGCCAGCGCCGCAGAACCGGCGGCGCGCCGGCCCCGCTCCTCTCTGACTCCGCGGCGGTCACGGCGCACACCGCCAACGAGTAGAGACATGAACTCACGAACCGCGGACACACCGAGACAACTGGAGACCTGATGACCGGGCCGGAACACTACATCGCAGCTGAGGAGCTCCTGGAGGACGTCGGGCATGCCCGGGACGAGGACGACGCCGCTCGCGTGCTACGCATAGCCCAGGTGCACGCCACGCTCGCGCTCGCCGCCGTCACCGCGGTGGGGATAAGGGATATCGACAACCAGGCATGGGTCGCCGCAGCCGGTACCAAGCTCAGCCGCCCAGGTCCCGAACCCGGGCCGCGCCATTAGGCAGAACCATCGCCCGGTCATATCTGCGCCCCGTAGCCTTCGCCCATGCCAGAGCACAGCGCCGGACCGCCCCGGCGATGAGTCCGGAATCCGGCCCGAAGTCGTCCAGGCGATATTCAGTGCCCTGGTCGACATGGACCCCGGCAAGCTCGCGCCGCTCGAGGCGAACGGGATCAGGATCACCCCTGCCGAGCGTAAGCAGGCCGACGAGCTCTACCTCGCAGCCTGTGGGGTGCCAGAAGCCGGCCTATGGCTGTGACCTGGCGCGATAGGTGCGGCGTGGCTGCTGGGCATGATGACCGGCCGTGTCGTTGCGTCTGCTCTACCTGATCTTCGTGCGGCTTGCTGGCTGGGTTGTCCTGCTGGGTCGTTCGC
>WNGP01000319.1_pt1 | contig 36511 bp, 36 predicted proteins | sample 5407671 | NCBI WGS metagenome assembly WNGP01 (sample SAMN13153381, study PRJNA577476) | soil metagenome | isolation source: 40 cm soil or saprolite under Garry oak tree replicate 2 | place: USA:California | collected 2016-06-15 | reverse complement strand
ATCGGGTCGCCGGCAGACCTTCTTTAGATGCGAAAGGCGTCGGTAGACTGTTTATCCCGTGAGCTGGCTGTCGATCGCGCTCCTCGCGTGCGCGGTCCTCGCCGTCATCGGCGCCGAGTGGCCGCGTCTCGCACGGAACTTCGGTTTCGAAGCACGGCGACGCCGTGAGCGCGACCGGCGTAAGGCCCAGCTGAAGCTTTTGCGGACCGACGAAGAGGAGCTCGACGAGAGCGACGAGTTCGCGGCGAGCGTGCAGCGCGACCTCTCGCAGCTGCCGACGATCGACGAGCGCGACCGCCGCTAGCGTACGACGAAGGTCGTGCTCAGTCGACGCGTGTTCGGGAGGATCGGCCCCGAGTTCTCCATGTTCTTCGCCTCCTGGTAGTCCGAGGCGCGGAAGACGAGTCGGTGGCGGCCGTCGCCGAGTCCGCGGGTTGAGACGCTCGCGCGCCCGCTGCGGAATCGGACAGCTACGGCGCGGCCGCCGAGCGTGGCGTGGAGCGACCCTGGATCGACCCCGGAGCCTGCGTCGGTGACGCCGACCCGCAGCGAGGCGCCCGCCCGGACGCTGCGCGTCAGCAGACGCAGCCGCGGCGGGCTCGTGTCGTTGACCCAGAAGCGAAAGTTGAACTTTCCGGCTACCCGGCGGCTGGGTGTGTCGAAGACGATGTCGTAGGACGCGGCGTCGGGCCGAACCGCGCCGGCGGCGGGGGAGAGGTGATCGTACGTCGGCAGGTACGGGTTGAGGTTGAGCGGAAGCCCCGCGTAGCCCGTCAGGCGGTTCTCGTCACCCGCCCGGACGACGCGCGCCTGGACGTGGACGCCTCGGGCCTGGGAGACCACCACGACACCGAAGTTCGCCACCGATCGGGTGAGGCGGAAGCGAAAGACCTGCTCGGGCCCGCGCAGGCAGGGAGGAATGCCCAGCGGCGAAGGGTCGCTCGGATACCGGTAGCAGCTGACACGAGACGCTCGCCCCGCGGTGTTGCCGCCGTAGAGACCCGGGCGGACGAGTGTCCCATGACGGTCCCTTGCGAGGACCGGCACCGTCACGCGCAGCCAGAACGGGATTCTCCGTGTCACGGCTCCGCGCGAGAGGACGATGAAGCCGGTCGTGTCGCCCTGCCGGGCGCTGCTCGACACGACAACTTGGAGTGAGAGCGGACCCGGAACCGAGGTCGTGGCCGGCGCGGAGACCGTCGTCCCGCCCGCCGCGGCTTGCGTCTGGACCGTGACCGTCCAGGCGCCGGTGCCTCCGCCCGCGTCGGTCAGCGTGACCGGCAGCGTTTCGCTCTGCCCGCGGTGGAGGAAGCGGAACGAGACCGAGCTCGGGGAAGCGAAGAGCAGGGGATCGTTTGCAGCCGCCAGGTCGATCAGACCGCCGCCTTCACGGGTCGGCGCGACCTCATGCCTGTGCGTGCCGTCGGCCCAGACCGGCTGGCCCGTCAGCACGAGCGCCGACTTGATCTGGGCCGGCGTCCAGCTCGGGTGCCGCTGCAGCAGCAGCGCAGCGCCGCCGGCGACATGCGGTGAGGCCATGCTCGTCCCGCTGAAGGTGTCCCAGCCGCTCGGCACCGACGAGTAAATGTTGACGCCCGGCGCGCTGACGTCCGGCTTCAGGCCGAGGTCGATTCCGCTGGGGCCGGCGGACGAGAAGTCGGCGATCACGGAATCCTTGGTCACGGCCGCGGCCGTGATCGCGTTCGTCGCGTCGCCCGGCGACGAGATCGAGCCGTTGCCGAAGGCGTCGAAGTCGTTGCCGGCCGCGATCGCGGGCACGACGCCGGCCTGGGCCGCGGCATTGATCGCCTTCACCACGATGTCGCGGTTGGGGTCGACCTCCGGCTCGCCGAGCGAAAGGTTGATCACGTTCATCCCGTCGGCGACGGCGGCGTCGATCCCCTTGACGATCTCGGGCGAGTTGCCGTTCAGTCCGACCCCGGGCGTCGGCACGGTCAGGACCTTGTAGTTGCCGATGAAGGCGCGCGGCGCGACGCCGGAGACCGGTCGGCCGTTGCGCGGCGTCGTGTTGTAGTCGCCTGCTGCGATGCCGGCGACGTGCGTCGCATGCTCGGAGTTGACCGGGTCGAACGGGCGTGAGGCGTATTTCCACGTCGCGCCCGGCGGCGGGAAGGCGCGCGCGACGATCACCTTTGCCGTCGTGTAGGCGGTGTTTCCCTTCGGAAAGCCGCTGAGCATCGCGAAACCGGCGGGACTGAAGAACGGGTGGGCCTGGTCGACGCCGTCATCGACGATCCCGACCTTGATCCCCTGACCCGCGGTCGCCAGCGTGGGGCCCCAGAGGGTGGGCGCTTTGATCAGCGGCACGCTCTGGTCGAGCAACGAGTGGTACTCGACGCTTTCGTACACGCGAGCGACGCCGGGGAGAGCCGCGAGGCGGTCGATCTGTCCGCGGGGGACGACGACCGCGAGCGCGTCGAGGACGTAGCGGTAGTGCCAGCGGACCTTCGCCGACGGAATCGCGCCGGCGATTCGGCGCTCCAGTTGAGCCTGCCCGGCCTCGAGTTCGTGCAGGTATCCAGGGCTACGTCGCGCTTGTAATCCCATCGCCGTTGCGAGCGGAAGACGTTTCAGCTCGACGACCACTTCGACCCGTTTTCCGGGCGTCGTCGAGCGTCCGCGCGCCTCCGCGCCGGCAAGCGCGCAGCCGACAACGAGCGCCGCAAGAAGGAACAGACCCCGCTTCAAGGATGAAAGGGTAGCCGCGGCTACAATTCGCGACCGCGCGGATGTGGCGGAATTGGTAGACGCGCACGGTTCAGGTCCGTGTGGGGGAAACCCCGTGGAGGTTCAAGTCCTCTCATCCGCATCCCTTAGACGTGCAGGAGTTTCGCGAAGTTAGCGCGCCGCCAGGTCCACGCTCAGTCCACGAACGCCGTCGTATTCATCGAGAAGGCCGCGCAAGTAGTCCTCGGAGTCGGGCAGTAGGTGCCCATACGTGGCGTCGATCTGCGCGATGCTGGTGCCCATAATCCGGGCGAGGTAGAACAGCTGCACGCCGCCGGCGATCGCCCATGACGCGAAGGTGTGGCGACAGTCGTAAACCCGGCGATGCTCGATGCCAGCCGCCCGGAGTGCGGGCGTCCATTCGCGATAGCGGAACTTCTCGCCGTCGACGTGGCCGCCTCGCGCGGCAGGGAAGAGGAGCGGTGTATCCAGACGCGGCGGCAGCCCTCGGAGTGCCTCGACGACGCGCCGGCGCAACCGCACGCGCCTTCTCTGGCGGTCGGGTTCCGCTCGAGCAGGCCCATCGCGACCGCGTACTCGAGCTCACGGCACTGGTCGCCGGCAAACAGCCGCAACGCTACAGCCCCTTCGCCGCCCGCGGGCTCTGCCTCTATCTCGAGGAACACGAGAAAGCGACGCTCGAAGATGTCGAGCTGCTCGTCTCGAGCCTCCGAGCTCTTGCCACGCCGAAGGACCACGTGTCGGCGCTCGCGATCCTGAGGAAGGTCATCCGCCCGTGATGCGGGGATTCGCCTTTCGTCGTACCTAAAGCGCGTTCGCGAACTGGCGAATAACGAACTCAATCTTCCGGCTGGGCCGGGCACTCGCCGTTTCAGCTTGTCGCGCTAGGCGCTCTCAGTGGATGGCGAAGACCCGCACCTGTAGGTCCACGTTCGCGTCCTCCATGCTCGCGCCGACCTTGTCCATAGCCTGAAGCTCGTCCTGCGAACAGACATTGAGCGCCTCGATGACACCATCGGGAAGATCCTGAGGGTTGACATTGTTCTTCTCCAGGTGTCTCTTGACATGAGGCTTGACCTCTGGTCGCGGCATCGCTCGTCCCCTCTCCGTCGAAACGCCCGACTAGGCGCGGGCAAATATCCCTCGCTGAGTCGCCGGCTGTCAAGCCGAGGAGGACACCACGGCGAGCTGAGTCGCGAACGCTCGAGCGCGTCGAGCGCCTCCACTCCCAATAAGTGGCGGCTGCCTCGTACCCGACGGTCTGTATCCGGCAGGTAGCTGGCCTCGATGTTGGCGTAGCGGTCGTGGCCTCCTTTGACCTCGATGCGCCGCCCGAAGAGCGCATCGGCCTCGTCGATGAAGAGGATCGCGCCGCTCAGAAGAGGCGCAACGGATCCTTCGAGCCATGGCCGAAAGAGCGACTAGGCGACGGCGAGCTCGAGGCATAGCCGGGCCCGGAACTGCGGAAGCGTCTCGGCGTTCGGTAGCCGCCCGGCCCCGACAGCCTAGGCCGCACCGTGGGCCTTTGTGTGTCCTTGACCGCGAGTTTCTGGGAAGGCGAGGATAGTCGGTATGGGAATCAGGGAAGACGCTCGGGGAACGTGGTTCTTTGTTGGCGTCGGCGCGTTGATCGGGGTAGTGCTCGGCGTCCTTGTAAGCGTGACCACCGACGTTCCTCTCGCGCCCGAAGCCGGGTTGATACTCGGTGCGCTCGTCGGATGGCTCTTTCGCCGGGTCAGCACTTAGCCGGAGGATGGGAAGCGTCCTAGGCGTTCGGCTCGCCGCCCGGCCCCTTTACGACCCCGTCAGCCAGTACACGAAATCCATCAGCCGTCGCTGCGACGGCTCCCATCGGATGAGAAAGCAGGCGGCCACGAAGCTACCAGCGCCCGCGAGCACGCCGACCCAGATCGGTCCCCGGACGCCAAAGCCCGACCGTTAGGCCGATGCCGACGAGAATGCCGAGGACGGCGAGCCGAATGCCGTTCAGGCCCCGCTTGACGCTCAACTCGGCAACGACCGCCGACGAGCTCACGATCGCGGTCAGCGCCTTCTCGTGAACGACCGGCTCACGCTCTTCGAATTCAGACACGACCCGAGTGTCGCACGGCCATTAGACGACTTCCCGGCCTAGAAGCGTTAGCTACGACCTGAACGAGGATCTCGAGCGCTGGGTTGTCGACGACACCGCTCGACTGGGGCGCGAGCTCCGAGACCTCCGCAACGACCTCAACAAGCGCAACGCGTTTTACAGTGGCGAGTATGGATTCCAGCTCGGGACCGCGAAGCAGCGGGCGCTGCAGGGCTACCGCGACCAGGAGACGCGGGCGAGTCGCGAGGCCGCGACCATTCGTGACCGGGAAGGCTGGATGCACGAGTTCTGGCGCCGGTGGCGACGGAAGCCGCGGCAAGAACTGACGGCGCCGTCGAGGGTGAAGCCGGTAGTCGACGTCTGGAGGCTGCCTCCGAGCAAGCACCTGCAACCTGAGGAGACACCCCCGCCAGTCGATGATCCCACCGCACGGACCCTCGATGAGGTAATCGACGACGTGACGGCCGATCCGTCCCGCTTCGTATCACGCTGCCGGGTGGCGCATCCTGCGCGAGGAGCTTGAGCGCCGGTCCGCCGCAGCAGCGCCGGAACCGACCGAGCCCCCGCGAGCTGCTGAACCGGGTAGGTCGCGAAACGTCGCACGCCGGTGAAACGGGACGACGGCCTGGATCGCGACACTTTCGGGCCCGTTTCGGGCCCAAACGCTCGCGGAAGCGGGCACGGAGCGAAGCGGCGCGGCGTGGTCCCGCGCGGCCGAAACCGCGCAGCAAAGCCACCTCCGACCACTTCGCCGGACCGACCGCCACCGCGCTAACAACCCCGTGGAGGTTCAAGTCCTCTCATCCGCATAGCCGCTTTCGGCTTCACCGCGTGGGGACGACAACGAGGGTCAAGCCTTCGAGCCTCTCGATGCGGACGCTCTCTCCCGTCTCTGCTCCCTCCTCGCAACGAGCCGCCCAGAGTTCGCCGCTAACGCGAACCTGTCCGCTGGGATGACATGGAACCACGACCCGCGCGACCTGCCCGATCATTGCTTCGGCCCCGGTCTGCGGTCGCCACCGTCGAGCCAGCCGGAGGCCCCAGGTGAGCTCGACTACCTCGATCCCGAGGCCCGCGAGGACCACGATCAGATTCCAGGGCCAGGGTGCGAAAAACAGCGCGAGAACGATCGCGAGGAGCAGCGCCATACGGGAGAGTTAACAGAGATCCGCCCTGTTCCTCGCGCGGCGCGCGGCCTGACGCATGTAGGTGGGGAAGCCGGGATCGCGCCGGCTTCCCCACCGATCAATGCGCGTTCTCTACGCGGGAGTCCGCGGCTCGTGGTCGCCGATGTGCGAGGCCGGTACCTGCTCGGCCTGTTGCAGCGAGTCCGCCCGCGGAGCACGGATCCGGATCGAGATCCGGTCGCCGACCCTCAGTTGGCTCGGCGAGACGACGGTCGGGACGCCGCTGCGCCAGAGGATGAAGATCGTGCGGGCCCCATAGCTGAACGACTGGTCCTGCGGCTGGCCGAGCATCTTGCGCAGCGCGAGCCAGTTACCGCTCTGGACGTGAATCGTGAGCTTGCCGTTCGCAGCCGGAGCGTTGAGGCTGCCGACGAAGAGCCAGAGCGGCCTGCCAGCATGGCCCGGCGTTGGGCCGCGATCGGCCACCCGTGCCGCGGCCGTCGCCCCGATTTGGGCGAGCGAGGCGTCGCGCGCCGCCCGGACGTGGACGCTGACCGCATCGCCGGCGACGAGGTTCGACTCGGCGACGACGGTCGGCACCCCGTGCGACCAGCGAAGGAACTGGGTGCCCGAGTCGACCGCGAAGTACTGGTTGTCGCTCTGCCCGACCAGCTTCTTGAGTGCGAGCCTGTTACCGCCGTTCACGTCGACGTACAGCGACGACGAACTGCCGGCGTCGGTGAGCAGTCGACCGTTGAAGATGAACGTTTGCACGCCGCTTCCCCGGGCGGCGAATGTGCTCGATGCACCGGCCGCGAGCAACACGAATGCGGCCAGGACGACGTACATGAGGCGCCTTCTCATCTCGAGACCTCCTGGTTTGACGAAGAGGGAAGACGCGCAGATCGTCCGGGCGCTGCGTCAGGCGACGATTCGGGTCGGGTAAGCCGCCCGTAAAACTCTCTAGGGCAGAGCGGCCAACACGTCCGCCGCGTGGGTCTCCGGCTTCACGCGGCGCATTGCCTTCGCGACGTTGCCGTCCGCGTCGATCACGAAGGTCGAGCGTTCGATGCCCATCGACTTCTTGCCGTACATGTTTCGCTCCTTCCAGACGCCGTACTGCTCGGCGATCTCGTGCCCCGGATCGGCCAGGAGCGTGAACGGGAGCGAGTACTTCTCTTTGAACTTGACGTGTGAAGCCTCGTCGTCGGGACTGACGCCGAGCACGACCGCGCCGCGCTCGCGAAAGTCGGCGTAGACGTCGCGGATCCCGCAGGCCTGAGCCGTACATCCGGGCGTGTCGTCCTTGGGATAGAAGTAGAGAACGACCGGCTTCCCGCGGAAGTCGGAGAGCTTGACATGCTCGCCGGTGTCGCTCGTCAGCTCGAAATCGGGTGCAGGCTTGCCCTCGTCGACCATCGCAGCGATCCTACCGGGAGGCCATGGGACGCTGGTGGAGCGACATGAACGGAACCGTCCGCGGTTTCATCGTGATCCTCGCGATCGCGGCTGTGATCTTCGTGCTCAACCTCGAGGGGACGCTCGTCTCACTCTCACTGATCCTGCAGATCGTCTTCTTCCTCGCGATCGCGGTCGTTCTCTACATGTTCTGGCGCGACCGGATGCGGCACGAGATCGAGACCTGGTCGCAACGCTCGAACCGCGTCTTCTACGGCAGCGCCCTGCTGATCCTCGTTGACTTCGCCGCCTACTTCTGGCCCGGACGGAGGACGGTCGGGCTCGACGCGTTCGCCTTCATCGTCGTCCTGATCCTGGCCGGCTATGCGATGTGGCGTGTCTGGCGGGCCGAGCGTTCCTACGGGTACTAGACTCTCCGCATGGGACTCTGGAGCTGGGTACGCGGGATCGGTGGGAAACCCGAGGATGAGGCCGACCTGCGCGAGGAGTTCGGCGGAGAGGACCCGGGCGAGGCCGAGGAAAGGTTCTTGTCCGAGTCGGGATACGCCGCCGGCTCCGGAATCGGCGGCGGACAGTCGATCGGGGAGGCAGCCCAGGCGGCCGAGGACGACCTCGCGGACACTAAGCCTCCGCCAGACCCCTCTCCCTAGCCTCGGCCCCGTCCAGCGCGGCCAGCGCCTCGCGGACCGGAACGTGCTTCCCGACGAAGATGGGGGTATCACGCTCGGTGTAGCGCGAGGCCTCGCTGTCGCGTAGCCGCAGCATCAGGTGCATGAAGTCGGCGGGCTCGTCGCATTCGAACGCGGTCATGAACTCCTGGTCGTCGATCCCGAAGGAGTAGGTGGTGTGGTTGTGGATCGTCGGAAACTCCTCGCGGCCGATCCGCATGTGCTCGTCCATCGCGCGGCTACGATCCTCCTCGGAGAGCGCGTACCAGGGCCGCACCTTCACGAACGGGTAGACGACCAGGTAGGGCGAGTCCTTGGGGACGATCTTGCGCGCCTTCCGGGCCGAGGTGTACTCGGAGGCCTTCGTCGTCGCCAGATACGAGTACGGTGTCTGGAGCCAGGCGGCAAGGGGGGTGCCGTTCAGCGCCGCGCCGAGCTCGCCGAGATCCTCGTATCGCTCGGTGATCTTCCAGAGGAAGAAGTCGCAGTCCGGGCGGACGCCCGCGACCGAATAGGCGCGCAGCGCGTCCATGCGCCCGGCCCAGTCCTCGACCACCTCGGCGAACGCGTCTTTGCCGGCCGCGCGCTCGTCGATCGGTAGCCGCCGCCACGCGGGGTCGATCTTGTAGAAGGTGTACGCGACGTACTGACCGCTCATGCGGCCAATGCTAGCGCCGCCGCTGCCGTTGCTTTGGCTTCGCCTTCGGGCAGGTCAGCGTCCCGGCCTGCGCGGCCTGGGCGGCGGTCCGGACCGCGGCCAGGCTCGACTTCGGCGTGTCGTCAGCGTAGAAGAGCCCTGACTGCCAGCGGTCGAGGTCGGGCTCGTCGCTGACGTGGAAGAACAGCAAGCCGGAGACGGTCGGTTGGCAATACGCGAGCTGGATCGCCTGCTTGTAGTAGGCGGCCTGCATCGTCTGCGACACCGCGTCGGTCGCGCTCGGGACGCTGAGGTTCGTGTAGGCGCCGAGCTTGCCGGCGGGGATCCGGGTCTGGACGCCGTACTCGCCGTAGAGGATCGGCAGCGAGGCGCCGCGCTGCGCCGTGCCGCGAAACGCGTCGCGTAGGAGCTTGACGAGCTTCGGGTAGTCGGCGATCGAGATGCTGGTCGACTTCGGGTGCAGCGCCGTGGGCGGCGTCTTCGAGGTCTCGCCGTACGGATGGATGACGAGCGCGTCCATGATCGGGGTCCTGCGCCGGCTCTTCCGATAGGCGGCGCCGAGGTCGCGCAGGAACGTCGTCGGCGAGTGGGTCTGCCGGCCGGAGCGCGACTGGTCGGCGCCGCGCGGCGCGAGAGCACCACCGATCACGTTGATCGACGGCGAGACGGCCTTCAGCGAATCGTAGGTCCTGGCCAGCAGCGCCTCGTAGGCAGGCGCCGCAGCATCACGCCCGCGCCCGTCGAACTGGGGCATCCAGAACCTGTTCAGGTTCGGCTCGTTGCCGACGATGAAGTCGCGCACGTAGGGCAGCGATCGTGCGAGCGCGGCCGTGTACTGGGCAAACTGCTTCCGGTCGAACAGGCTCGACGGCGTCTGGAGGCTGCCGCCCGTATCGACGGCGATCACCACCCGAACCGCGTCGAGCTGCGCGGCGAGCGCGCTAGCCTGGAAGGAGGCGAGCTCCTCCGCCGTGGGCTCCGTCTTGCCCGGCGTCCAGTCGGCCCGAACCTCGATCTCGGTGAAGCCGGCGAGGACGGCGAGATCCATCCGCGCCTTGGCGACGACGGAATCCGGAACGAGGCTCGCCGACTCGGACGCGCCGACGGTGAGCGTCCGCGGTGCGGCCTGCGAGGGGGCGGCCGCCGCAAGCGCCAGTAGCGCGGCGAGAAAAGCGAGCTTGCGGATGGGCGGCATCCTGTACGGGGCATCGGTCGCCGCCCGCGACGGCTTGACCCCTCGGCGGAGCTACTTCTTGGGGACGAAGGTGACGCCGGAGCAGTGCGTCAGACTCGCGGCCCGCGCCTCCGCGGCGGCCTTGCGGAAGGCCGGCAGGCTCGGCTTCGGCTGCTGGTCGGCGTAGTAGAGGCCAGACTGCCACCCGGCGAGGTCCGGCTCGTCGAAGGTGTGGAAGACGAACAGCCCCTTGACCGTCGGCTGGCATGCCGCGAGTGCGAGCGCCTCGCGGTAGTAACGCGCCTGAGTCAGCGGGTCGACCGCGTCGATGGCCGAGGGCGACTGGAGATCCGTGTAGGCGTGGCGGTGCGCGGCCGGGACGCGAGTCTGCACGCCGAACTCCGTGTAGTAGACGGGCAGACCGGGGCCGCGTTGCGGCGTTCCGATGAAGGCTCGGGCCAGCAGCGTCACCAGCTTGGGGTAGTCGGCGACCGTGATCGTCGTCGACGCGGCGTGCGTGTCCGTGGGCGGAAGCTTCGACGTTCGCATGTACGGGTGGATGGCGAAGGCGTCCATGATCGGCGTGGAGCGGTGGCTGGCTCTGTACGCCGCCCCGAGGTCCTCGATGAACTTCGTCGGCGAGTGCGTATCGCGCTTCGTCCCGGGCCGGTCTGAGCCGCGGGGCGCGAGCGCGCCGCCGATCACCTGGATGTCCGGCGAGACCGCCTTCAGCGCGTGATAGGTTCGCGCGAGCAGGTCGAGATAGCTCGAGGCCGCGGCGTCTCGGCCGCCCCGGCCGAACTGGGGCATCCAAAAGGTGTTCAGGTTCGGCTCGTTGCCGACGACGAAGTCGCGGATCTGCGGGAACGCCCGCGCGAGCGATGCGGCGTAGGCCGCGAACTGCCCGCGGGCGCGCACCGTCCGCGGGGTGGTGGCGCTGAGCCCGTGCCAGACGAAGACGAAGACCCGCATCCCCTCGCTGTCAGCGGCCTTGACGACGTTGCCGAGCGTGAGCCGTTCCTGGGCCGAAGGCGCCTTGGCGCCCGGCTTCCACATGCTCGAGACCAGGATCGCGTCGAAGCCGGCGTCGTGCGAGATCTTCATCAGCTGGGCGGCGACCTTCGGATCGGACTGCCTGACCGCGTCGTCGACCGTCGCGACGATGAGGCGGTGACCGGGCCGGATTTCTCCCGGCTTCGGGAGCTGGACCAGCGTCGTGCTCGTGCCTGTGCCGGTGGTCGTGCTCGCGGTCTGCGAGCCGCTGCCGGCGTTGGTCGTTCCCGAGCCGTTCGTAATCGTCGTGCCGTCGCCGCCGCCAAGCGTGAAGCCGATCGCGATCCCCACGACAGCTGCCGCGCCGAGCAGGGCGAGCGCAGTGCCCTTCCATCTCACGGGCGGGCACCTTAGTGGTCTGGCCGCTGATGTGGCCCATGTTGCTGGCCAGGCCACTCAGGGCATCTACGCTTGCTGGCGGTGGAGCAACGACTCGAAGAGCAGCTAAAACGGCTGCCGGCGAAGCCCGGTGTCTACATCTTCCGGGACTCGCGGAGGCACGTCCTCTACGTTGGCAAGGCCAAGTCTCTGCGGCCCCGCGTGCGCAGTTACTTCCAGGCTTCAGCCGATGTCAGGCACGCGATCGCGCAGCTGCCCGAGCGGGTCGCCGACATCGAGGTGATCGTCACCAGCAGCGAGGTCGAGGCGCTGCACCTGGAGCAGAACCTCGTCAAGCGGTACCGGCCGCCGTTCAACGTCCGGCTGCGCGACGACAAGTCCTTTCCGTACATCGCCGTCACCGTCGAGGACGATTTCCCGCGCGTCATGTTCACGCGCGAGCGGCACCGGCGCGGCGTCACGTACTTCGGCCCCTACGCGAACGCGAAGAAGGTTCGGGAGACGCTCGATGTCCTCAATCGCGTCTTCCAGTACCGCCCGTGCGAGGGCCCGAAGCCGGGCCGGCACTCCGGGATTCCCTGCCTCGACTACCACATCGAGCGCTGCCACGCGCCCTGCGTCGACTACATCTCGAAGGAGGACTACGCCGAGATCATCGACGGCGTCATCAACTTCCTCTCCGGCGACACGCGGACGATCGAGCGCGAGCTGGAGCGGCAGATGCACGACGCCGCGGAAGGCGAGCGTTTCGAGGAGGCCGCCCGCTACCGCAACCGCCTGTTCGCCGTCCGCCGGCTGAGCGAGCGTCAGGCGGTCGAGAAGCGGAGCGTCGGCGACGTCGACGTGCTCGGGCTCGCCGTCGACGGCGACAAAGCGGCGGTGCAGATCTTCCCGCTCCGCGGCGGCAAGATGATCGACCGCTACGGCTTCCACCTGGAGAACGTGGAGGGCCAGGAGAACTCGGCGCTGCTCGAGGCCTTCTGCGTCGAGTACTACGGCTCTGCGCCGTCCGTGCCGCCGCAGATCGTCGTCCCGCGGGACGCGAACGACGTCTCGGCGCTCGAGGAGTTCCTGAGCGAGCGCCGCGGCTCGCGCGTCGAGGTGCGGGCGGCCGAGCGCGGCGAGAAGCGGCGGCTGCAGGAGCTGGCGACGCAGAACGCACGGCTCGCCCTGGACTCGGAGAGCTACCAGACAGAGCAGAAGCGGCTGCGGCGGGTCGAGGCGCTCGAGGAGCTGCGCGAGGGGCTCAACCTGGAGAGCCTGCCGTTGCGGATCGAGTGTTTCGACATCTCGAACATCCAGGCTTCTGAGCCGGTCGGCTCGATGGTTGTCTTCCAGGATGCGACCCCGAAGAAGGGGCACTACCGCAAGTTCGCGGTGCGCGGGCTCGACGGCCAGGATGACTTCGCGGCGATGGCGCAGGTGATCGAGCGCCGCTTCGCGCGGATGAGCAACCCTGCCGACGAGGAGTACGACGAGGGTTTCGCGGCGGTGCCGAACCTCGTCGTGATCGACGGCGGCAAGGGCCAGCTCTCTGCGGCGCTGGCGGCGATGCAACGCTTCGATCTGCCGCGGGTGGCCGTGATCGCGCTCGCGAAGCGCGCCGAGGAGGTTTTTCTGCCCGGCCGCCCCGATCCCGTTCGGCTCGACCCGCACTCGCCCGGGCTTCAGCTCCTGCAGAGGATCCGCGACGAGGCGCACCGCTTCGCGGTCGGCTTTCACCGCCAGCGCCGCGCGGCGGCTGCACGGGAATCGATCTTCGACACCCTCGAGGGTGTAGGCCCGGCGCGCCGCCGTGCACTGCTGCGGCACTTCGGCTCGGCCGAGCAGGTGCTTGCCGCCTCGCAGGAGGAGCTCGAAGGCGTACCCGGCGTGCCGGCGAAAACGGCCAGGTCTATCTATGCGCAGCTGCACAAAGCAGGCCGCGCCTAGCCCAAAACCGCCTTCGCACCCCCCCGTAAGCATGGGCGAACCCAACGGAGGAGGAAACCGCCGTGCACCCCAACGGCGGCACGGCGCGCTACATCTCGCTCACGGGCTGGCGCTCTTAACTCGAAGAGGACGAGCTGCCAGCGTGGCTCCCCTTCTGCGCGGGTGGCTCTTCCCTCCCCGGCGCGCGGCGGGTAGGTTCCGCGCGACCGCTACAAGGAGGATGGAATGGCTGAGCCCGTGGTCGTGTCGATCATGGAGTTTTCCGGCAACCCCGACGAGGTCCTCGGGAAGATGAAAGGCGTCGAGGAACTCGCAAGCCGCAAGGCGAGCGAGTACGGGGGCATCTCGTCGACGGTTGTCAAGACGGATGACGGCGTCATGATCATCAACTTCTGGGACAGCGAGGATGGCCGCCACCGGATGGGCGACGATCCCGAGATCCGGCAGGCGATCCAGGACGCAGGCATGCCGCCGCCCAATGCCAAGGGCTACGAGGTGATCCAGCACCAGACCGCGTAAAGGTCACCGCCTACTCACGCGTCGTCTCGGCCGGCGCGGGTAGTAATCGCGCCGTGGCCGGGACGGCGGTGGAAAATCGAGACGAGGGGGTAGCCGGTCCGCGGGCGGTCTGGCGGATCGTCCGGCGGCGCGATTTCGGACCGTACTTCGTCGGCAACGCGCTCTCGGCGAGCGGGACGTGGTTCCAGAACCTCGCCGCGGCGCTGCTGATCTACCGGCTGACGCACTCGGCGCTGCTGCTCGGCGTCCTCAACTTCTCGCAGTTCATCCCGATCCTGGTGCTGACGCCGTGGGCCGGGAGCCTCGCCGACCGGCTCGACCGCCGCAAGCTGCTGTTGGTCTCCCAGAGCTTCGCCGTCGTGCTGGCGGCCGGGCTCGCGGCGTTGGCGTGGGGAGGCCTCGCGACAACGTGGGTCGTGATCGCCGACACGCTCTGCCTCGGCGTCGTCAGCGCCTTCTCGGCGCCGGCGCAGCAGGCGCTGATCGTCTCGCTCGTGCGGCGGGACGAGGTGCCGACGGCCGTGGCGCTGAACTCGATGACCTTCAACCTGGCCCGCGCGCTCGGGCCCGCTGGTGCGGCGCTGTCGGTGCACTACCTCGGCATCCCGGCCTCCTTCGCGCTCAACGCGGCTTCGTACGGGATCTTCATCGCGGCACTCGTTGTCGTTCGGCCGCGCAGGCAGCAACGGGCGACCCGCGAGGAGTCGCGCGCACGGGACAGTTTCCGCCTCCTGCGACAGCGGCCGGAGCTGGCCGCGTTCCTGCTGATCGTCGCGATCGTCGGGTTCGCCTCCGATCCGGTGAACACGCTCTCGCCGGCCTTCGCGCACGCCTACGGCAAGCCGGACACGTGGGCCGGCTTCATCGTGGGCGCCTTCGGCGCCGGCGCTGTGACCGCCGCGCTTATCGTCGCGGGCCGGGTGGCCGGCTCGCGCTGGCGAATGGCCGCGACCCTGTTCCTGCTCGGCGCGGGCGTCGCCGCTTTCTCGGTCTGTCCCTGGCTGCCGCTCGGGTTCGCACTGCTGTTCGTCGGCGGCTTCGGCTACCTGGCTTCGAACACGGCGGCGACGACCCGGCTCCAGCTCGGGGTCGCCGAGCAGCAGCGCGGCCGGATCATGGCGCTTTGGAGCATCGCCTTTCTCGGCCTGCGCCCATTCGCGAGCCTGTTGGACGGCGCGATCGCCAACGCGTGGAGCGTCCGCGCCGCGGGCGTCGTGCTCGCGACCCCGGCGCTCGTGGCGGCAGGCGCCGTCATGGTGAGTGCTCTGCGACAGCGTCGCGATCCGCTTCGACCCGCTGTCGCCAATGGAGCGTCCGCAGCATCGTCAGGATCGCTCCGAACCCCAGAAGGGCGTTGAAGACGATCAGCGTCACGCGCATGCCGACGCTGAAGCTCAGCAGCGTCGTCCTGGCCGCCTTGCCGGCGAACGTGTAGAGCAGGAGCGCCTGCTCCGTGCCGATGCCCGACGGGCTGATCGGAAACAGCACAGCGAGGCTCTGGGTTACCTGGACGAGGATCGCGTTGTGCAGCGTCGCGGGCACGTGGAAGGCCCGCAGGAAGAAGAAGATCATCGTCAGCCGCAGGCACCAGTCGGCCGCCTGCCAGACCGCGACGCGGCGGAGGTAAGCCGTCTTGTCGGAGAAGATCCGAAAGCCGAGCCCGACGCGGTGCCAGAAGCCGACCAGCTGCTCCGCGAACCAGAGGAGCAGCAAGAGCACGATCAGCAGAATCAGGCCGATCACGATCAGGGTTCCCCGGATGTGCCCGAAGAACCAGTGGAAGTCGAACGCGCTCAGGCGCGCGAGCACCGAGCTGCCGGGGAGCGCTCCGCTGGCGAGGGCGTAGACGATAAAGCCGAGAGCGACGACCGAGTCGAACAGCGTCAGCGCGATCAGCGTCGAGGCGAGGGTCGGATACGTCGAGCCCTCGACCCGGCGCTTGACGATGAAGAGCCCGACCGCGTCGCCGCCGCGGGCGGGAACGATCGCGTTGACGCCCACGCGCGCGAGCATCGCGCCCCAGACAGAGCGCCAGCGGACGACCGAGTCCGGATAGGCCGCGGCGATGATGTTCCGCCACGCGCGGCTGACACAGCCGACCTTGACGAACTGGCAGAGAAGGGCGGCGCCGAGATACGGCCAGCCGACATCGGCCAGATGGTTGAAGAAGACGCGGATGTCGTGAAGGACCGCGCCCACCGCTGGGGTCAGGCCGGTCTAGGGCCGGTCGGGCGAGCCCGAGCCGTCATGGCTGGCGCCGTCTTCTGCCATGTACGGGTAGCGGTAGTCCTTCGGCGGCACGAAGGTCTCCTTGATCGTCCGCGGCGAGACCCAGCGGATCAGGTTCCACATCGAGCCGGCCTTGTCGTTCGTGCCCGAGGCGCGCGCGCCGCCGAACGGCTGTTGGCCGACCACCGCGCCGGTCGGCTTGTCGTTGACATAGAAATTGCCGGCCGCATACTCGAGCTTCTCGTTCGCATCCTCGATCGCCGCTCGGTCGCGTGCGAAGACGGCGCCGGTCAGCCCGTAGGGCGCGGTGCGATCGACGAGCTCGAGCGTGTCGTCCCACTGCTTCTCCGGATAGACGTAGGCCGTGACGACCGGGCCGAAGAGCTCGTCGCGCATCGTGCGGAAGTTCGGGTCCTCGGTCTCGATCACGGTCGGCTCGACGAAGAAGCCTTCCTTGTCTTCGATGCCGCCGCCGACGAGCACCGTTGTCTTGGCCGCCGACTTTGCCTCCTCGATCGCTTCGCGCTGGGTCGCGAGGGCCTTCGAATCGATGACGGCGCCCATGAAGTTGGAGAAGTCGCTGACGTCGCCGACCTTCAGTTCCTTGATCTCGTCCGCCAGCCGCTCGCGCAGCTCGGGCCACAGGTTCGACGGTGCGTAGACGCGCGAGGCGGCGGAGCACTTCTGCCCCTGGTACTCGAAGGAGCCGCGGACGATCGCCGTCGCGACGGCCTGCACGTCTGCGGACGGATGCGCGACGATGAAATCCTTGCCGCCGGTCTCGCCGACGATCCGCGGGTAGTTTCGGTACTCGCCGACGTTGGGGCCGATCGTCTTCCACATCGAGTTGAAGACGGCGGTCGAACCGGTGAAGTGGATCCCGGCCAGCTCGGGGCTCGCCAGTGCGGCGTCGCCGATCTTCGCGCCCGAGCCGTAGACGAGGTTGATGACCCCGTCCGGCAGGCCGGCCTCCTGCAGCACGCGCATGACGAAGTAGGCGGAGAAGGCGGCCGTCGAGGCCGGCTTCCAGACGACCGTGTTCCCCATCAGCGCCGGTGCCGCGGGGAGGTTCCCCGCAATCGCGGTGAAATTGAAAGGCGTCACCGCGAAGACGAAGCCCTCGAGCGGGCGGTACTCCAAGCGATTCCAGGTGCCGGGCGCCGAGCTCGGCTGCTCCTTGTAGATGCGCGTCATGAAGTCGACGTTGAAGCGCCAGAAGTCGGTCAGCTCGCAGGCGGCGTCGATCTCGGCCTGGTGCGCAGTCTTCGACTGGCCGAGCATCGTCGCGGCGTTCAGCGTCGAGCGCCAGGGGCCTGCGAGCAGCTCGGCGGCGCGCAGGAAGATCGCGGCACGGTCCTCCCACGGCATGTGGGCCCAGTCGTGGCGCGCCTCGCGGGCGGCGGCGATCGCCTGCTCGACTTCGGCGGGTCCGCCCGAGTGCACGTCGGCGAGGACGTGGCTCTTGCGGTGAGGCATCACGGCCTCGAAGGTCTCCGCCGTCTTGACGTCCTGGCCGCCGATCACCAGGGGGATCTCGATCCGGTCACGCTCGAGCTCGCGCAGGCGCTTTTGCAGCTCTGCGCGCTCCGGAGAGCCCGGCGCGTAGTCCTTGACGGGCTCGTTTCGGGGCTCCGGCGGCAGCGAGATCGCGGGGCGGCTCATCGGGCGTAAGTCTAGGGATACGCTCGTGACATGGCCGAGAGCGTCCGGTACGAGGTGGACGGTTGGGGCGTCGGCGAGCTCTGGCTCGACGGAGCGATGCTGCTCTGGCATGAATTGCCTCGTCCGCGAGGTAGTGATGTAGGGGTACACCTACATCACTCGCTCGCCGAGCGAATCGCGGCGCATTTCGCCGGCGAGCGAGACTCATTTAGCGACGTCGAGCTCGACCTAGACGGCTACACGGCCTTTCAGCGCGCGGTCGTCGAGACGCTCCAACGCGTTCCGTGGGGTGAGGTCGTCACCTACGGCGAGCTGGCGGCGCTTGCCGGGCACCCGAACGCGCAGCGGGCCGCGGGGTCGGTCTGCGCGCACAACCGCTTTCCGCTCGTCGTCCCTTGCCACCGCGTTGTCGCCGCGGGCGGGATCGGGCGCTACGGCACGAGCGGCGTCGAGTACAAGCGCCGCCTACTGGAGCTCGAGGGTGTCTTTCTCTGAGGACGTCCGCAACGAGCTCGCGGCGATCGCGCCGGAGCGCGAGTGCGACCGTCAGGCCGAGCTGTCGGCTCTCTTTCACTCCGCCGGGAGGTGGCACATGCGAGCTGGAGGAGTCTCGCTGCACCTCGACGTGTCGAGCTCCGCGGTCGCGCGGCGGGCGTTCAGCCTGCTGCGGTCGTTCAGCGTCGACTCCGAGATCCGGACCTACCGGCGGCGCGCCTTCGACCGCGCGACCCGGTACCAGCTCCACGTCGATGGAACGCCGCGCGCGGTCGCGGTCCTCAAGGAGTGCGGCGTCCTCGGCGCCCGACTGCAGCCGCTCGCGCGCCCGCCGAAGCGAGTCGTCGGCCGCGCGTGCTGCCGTGGCGCCTACCTGCGCGGGTCGCTGCTCGCGGCGGGGTCGGTCTCGCCGCCGCCGTCGCCGCATCTCGAGGTAAGGACCGAGACCAGAGAGGCGGCGGAGTTCGTCGCCGAGGCCGTTGCCCAGGAAGACGTCGCCCTCCAGGTGCTCGAACGACGGGATCACGCGGTCGCCTATGCGAAAGGACTCGACCGGATCGCCGAGGCGCTCGCGCTCGCGGGCGCGAGCGACGCCGCGCTCGGGCTCGACGAGCGGGCGGTGGTGGGGGAGACGAAGGCCGGGGCGAACCGGCTCACGAACGCGGACCATGCGAATCTCGTCCGCACGAGCCGCGCTGCCCACACGCAGCTGGAGGCGCTGCGCCGGCTCGGGCGCGAGCACCGTCTGGACGAGCTCTCGCCGCGGCTGCGAGAGATCGCGGAGCTGCGTCTTCGACATCCGTCGCTGCCGTTGCGCGAGCTCGGGCTCAAATGCCGTCCCGCGGTTTCGAAGGCCGCAGTCCACCGGCGCCTGCAGACGCTGATCGAGCTTGCAGAAACCTAGTCCGCAAGGCGTCGTCGTATACCTTTGGGGCCAGTTGAAACGAGCCCTACACATTCGTTAATACTTCCCAGAGGCGGGTTCGCGCTCGTCCGGTGATGGATTCAGACCCCGTCCGTCGCCAAGGTCCGGAGCGCGACAATTGCGGAGGGGGAGGTCGTCCTCGGAGCTTCCCCTCCGGCCCGCCCACACAGTGGGCGGGCCGGAGGGCGTAAACGGCCCGCCGGCAAAGCCGCCGGGCCTCTCATGGTCGGCGCCGCAAGCGGCGCCTTGGCGGCCCGCTCTTTTTTTTGTACAGGGCTTCGCAGGGGCGTCTCCGTTAGATTCCTTGGAGATAGCGAGGAGGAGCGACATGGCCAAGGTGAAGGTAGGGATCAACGGGTTCGGGCGCATTGGGCGCAACTTCTTTCGGGCTCACTTGCAGCGGGGCGGGGACTTCGAAGTCGTCGCCGCCAACGACCTTGGGGACGCCAAGACGATGGCGCACCTGCTCAAGTACGACTCGGTGCTCGGCCGGCTGGCCGAGGACGTCGAGGTTGGCGAGGGCAAGATCACGGTCGGAGGCAGCGATCTCCTCCTCCTCTCCGAGCGCGATCCCAAGGACTTGCCCTGGCGCGATCTGGGCGTCGACATCGTGATCGAGTCGACAGGGCTCTTCACCGACCGCGAGGGCGCCTCGGGGCACCTCGAAGCGGGTGCCGCGAAGGTGGTCATCTCCGCTCCTGCGACCGATCCCGACGTGACGGTCGTGCTCGGCGTCAACGACGACGTCTACGACCCGGAGACGCACCGGATCATCTCGAACGCCTCCTGCACGACCAACTGCGTCGCCCCAATGGCCAAGGTGCTCCACGACGCCCTGACGGTCGAGCAGGGCTTCATGACCACCATCCACGCCTACACGGCGGACCAACGCCTGCAGGACTTGCCGCACAAGGACCTCCGTCGGGCCCGCGCGGCTGCGCTGAACCTGATCCCGACCTCGACGGGCGCCGCGCGAGCGATCGGCGTCGTGATGCCGGAGCTCAAGGGCAAGGTCGACGGAATGTCGATGCGGGCCCCGGTTCCCGACGGCTCCGTCGTCGACCTCGTCGTTGTGGTCTCACGCGAGACGAGCGAGGACGAGGTGAACGAGCTCTTCCGCGCCGCCGCCCAGCGAGGGCCTCTGGAGGGCTTGCTCGAGTACAGCGACGAGCCGCTGGTCTCCCAGGACATCGTCGGCTCCGCGTTCTCGTGCACGTTCGACAGCGAGCTGACGATGGTGAACGGGCGCATGGTCAAGGTCTTCGGGTGGTACGACAACGAGTGGGGATACAGCTGCCGGCTCGTCGACCTCGTCTCGAAGATGGGCGCCTCGTTGCCCAAGGCCGAGGCCGCGGCGACCGCTTAGCGTGCACAGGCCGCGCTCGGTTCGCGACGCCGACGTCGCAGGCAAGCGCGTGCTCGTGCGTTCCGACCTGAACGTGCCGCTCGAGGACGGCCGGGTCGCCGACGAGACGCGGATCGAGGCATCGCTGCCGACTCTGCGGCTGCTGCTCGAGCGCGATGCCGCCGGTGTCCGCGTTTGCTCGCACCTCGGGCGGCCGAAAGGACCGGATCCGGCTTTTACGATCGAGCCTGTGCGGGCGCGCCTGCGCGAGCTGCTGCCAGACGAGCGGATCGAGGTGCTCGAGAACACGCGCTTCAACCCCGGCGAGACGAAGAACGACCCGGCGTTCGCACGCGAACTCGCCGACGGCTGCGACCTGTTTGTCGAGGACGCGTTCGGCTCGGTTCATCGGGCCCACGCCTCGACCGTGGGCGTGGCCGAGCTGCTGCCGGCCTACGCGGGTCTGCTGCTCGAGCGTGAGCTGGAAGAGCTCGGCAAGCTGCTCGGCGACGTCGAGCGGCCGTTCGTGCTCGTGTCCGGCGGCGCCAAGGTGGAGGACAAGCTCGGCGTCCTGCGCAAGCTCGGCGGCAAGGCCGACACGGTCTTGATCGGCGGCAAGATGGCCGAACAGCTTCGGGACGAGAACCCGCTCGACTTCGAGGTCGTCCTGCCGACCGACGTGGTCGGCGCCGCAGCCTTCGAGGCGGACGCCGAGTCGAAGGTCTGCCCCTACGACGCGCTGCCGGAAGGGTGGCTCGGCCTCGATATCGGTCCGGAGACGCGTGCACGCTTCGCCAACGAGATCACGCAGGCCAAGACGATCTTCTGGAACGGCCCGATGGGCGTCTTCGAGTGGCCGCGCTTCGCGGCGGGGACGAAGGCCGTTGCCGAGGCCGTTGCCCGAGCCGACGCGTTCTCGGTCGTCGGCGGCGCCGATTCGATTCGGGCGCTGAACGAGCTCGGCCTCACCGACCAGGTCTCGTGGGCGTCCACGGGCGGCGGCGCCGCACTCGAGCTGCTCGAGGGAAAACAACTACCCGGAGTCGCCGTGATCCCGGCCGCATGATCGACGTCCAGCGCGCCCGCCGAGAGACCCCCGGGTGCGAGCACGTAACGCACCTCAACAACGCCGGCTCGTCGCTGCCGCCGCAGCCGGTTCTGGACGCTGTGATCGGCCACCTCCAGCTCGAGGCGCGCGCGGGCGGCTACGAGGCGCATGAGCAAAACGAGACGGCAATCGATCGCTTCTACAGCGCCGCGGCGGAATTGGTCGGAGCGAGCGCGGGGGAGATCGCGTTCTCGTCGAGCGCAACCCGAGCGTGGGACATGGCGTTCTACAGCTTTCCGTTCGAGCGCGGCGACCGGATCCTGACCGCGGTCGCCGAGTACATCAGCAACTTCATCGCCTACATCCAGGTCGCCGAGCGGGCCGGGGTCGAAGTCATTCCCGTACCCAGCGACGAGTACGGGCAGGTCTCGGTCGAGTCACTTCGTCGGCTCGTCGACGAGCGCGTCAAACTGATTGCGATCACGCACGTCCCGACGAACGGCGGTCTCGTCAACCCGGCGGCTGAGATCGGCGCCGTCGCGCGCGAAGCCGGAATCCCGTATCTCCTCGACGCCTGCCAGTCGGTCGGCCAGCTCCCGGTCGACGTCGAGGAAATCGGCTGCGACGTTCTCTCTGCGACCGGGCGCAAGTATCTGCGCGGCCCGCGCGGCACCGGCTTCCTCTACGTGAGGTCGAGCCTGCTCGATCGTCTCGAGCCTCCGTTCCTCGACATGCGCGCCGCGGACTGGGTCGAGCCGGACCGCTACGAGCTCCGGCCGGACGCAATCCGTTTCGAAGAATGGGAGCAGGCCTACGCCGCGAAGGCCGGACTCGCGACCGCAATCGACTACGCGCTGGCCTGGGGTCTCGACTCGATTTGGAAGCGCGTCGCCGCGCTCGGCGAGAGCCTTCGCGTCCGGCTCGGCGATATCGATGGGGTGACCGTCCGCGACCTCGGCGAAGTTCGCTGCGGAATCGTCACGTTCACGGTCGACGGGGTCGAAGCGAATGAGCTGAAAAAGCGTCTGTCGCGCGAGCGCATCAATGTCACCGCGTCTCCGCCCTCCTCGACGCTCTTGGACTCGAGAGCTCGGGCGCTGCCCGACCTCGTCCGCGCCTCAGTCCACTACTACAACACGGGCGAGGAGCTCGAGCGCTTGGTCGAAGCCGTCGGGAACGCTGCGCCGGGCTGAACCATTCGTCAGAATCGCCGCCCTGTGCTGATCGCGGGCAACTGGAAGATGTACAAGGGCCCGGGGGAAACGCGGGAGTTCTGTGCCGCGTTCGCGCCGCCCACCGGCGTGGATGCCGTGCTCTGTCCGCCGTTCGGGTCGCTCGGCGCGGCGGTGGCGAGTGGACACACGATCTTCGCCCAGAACGTGCACTGGGCCGACGAGGGCGCCTTCACTGGCGAGGTCTCGACGAAGATCCTGCTCGAGCTGGGCGTCCAGGGCGCGATCGTCGGCCACTCCGAGCGGCGGCAGTACTTCGGAGAGACGGACGAGACGGTGCGGATGCGCGCAGAGCATGCGCTCGAGGCAGGACTGCGGGTGATCGCCTGCGTCGGCGAGCTCGAGGCCGAGCGCGAGCGAGACGAGACCGAGGAGGTGCTGCGACGCCAGGTGGGGGTGCTCTCGAAGCACGACAACCTCGTGGTCGCCTACGAGCCGGTCTGGGCGATCGGCACCGGGAAGACGGCGACACCGGAGATCGCGCAGGCGGCGCATGCCTTCATCAAATCCCTCCTCGACGTTCCGATCCTGTACGGCGGCTCGGTGAAGCCGGAGAACGCCGAGGAGCTGCTTGCCCAGCCCGAGGTCGACGGAGCGCTGGTCGGCGGCGCGTCGCTCGAAGTGGAATCGTTCACCGCGATTTGCGAGACGGCGGCACGACTTTCCCGCTTGTAGCACTCGTCATCCTCGATGGGTGGGGCATCGCGGCCCCCGGCCCGGGGAATGCGGTCGAGCTGGCCGAGACGCCGGTGTTCGACGCCCTCTGGTCGCGCTACCCGCACACGACGCTCGACGCGTCCGGTGAGGCGGTCGGGCTGCCGGACGGCCAGATGGGCAACTCCGAGGTCGGCCATCTGACGATCGGCTCGGGCCGCATCCTCGACCAGGACTTCCAAAGGGTGAACCGCTCGATCGCGGACGGGTCGTTCTTCGAGAACGCCGCCCTCGTCGGAGCGTTCGAACGAGCGAAGCAGCGCGGCACCAACGTCCACCTGCTCGGCCTGGTCTCGTACGGCGGCGTCCATTCGCACATCGAGCACCTACGGGCGCTGCTGGAGCTCGCGCGGCGGCAGGGAATGCAGGACAGCACCTTCATCCACGCATTCACGGATGGCCGCGACGTCTCGCCGCACTCGGCGGTCCACGACCTGGCGGAGCTGCCCGAGGAGAAAATCGCAACAGTCTCCGGCCGCTACTACGCGATGGACCGCGACAAGCGCTGGGAGCGGACGGAGCGCGCGTACGACGCCATCGTCTCCGGCAGGCCTGTCTGGGGTCAGACGCCGGTCATGGCCGTTCAGGCCAGCTACGACCGCGGCGTCACGGATGAGTTCATCGAGCCGGTCGCGATCGAAGACCGGCCGACCCTCGGCCAGGGCGATGCCGCAATCTTCTTCAATTTCCGGCCCGACAGAGCACGCCAATTAGCGATCAAGCTTCTCGACGCCGGGTTCGATCTCACAACCATGACGCGGTACCACGAGGACTTCGACTGCCCGGTCGCGTTCCAGGAGCAGAACGTCAGCGAGACGATGGCCGAGGTCCTCTCCGAGCACGACGCCCGCCAGCTACACGTGGCCGAGACGGAGAAGTACGCGCACGTCACGTACTTCTTCAACGGGGGCCGTGAGAACGAGTGGGCCGGCGAGACGCGGATACTCGTCCCGAGCCCGCGAGACGTGCCGAGCTACGACCACAAGCCGGAGATGTCGGCCCGGGAGGTCGCCGCGCGCTTCGCGGACGAGGTCGGCAAGGGTTACGCGTTCGCGGTCGTCAACTTCGCGAACCCGGACATGGTCGGCCACACGGGTTCGATCCCGGCGGTGATCAAGGCCGTCGAGACGACCGACGCGTGCCTCGGCGGGGTTGTCGAGGCCGTCGAGCGCGCGGGCGGCGTCAGCCTGATCACGGCTGACCACGGCAACGCTGAACAGATGCTCGAGGCGGACGGCACAAGCCCGCACACGGCTCACACGACAAATCCGGTCCCCCTCATCCTGACGAAGGAAGGGATGGGATTGGTGGAGAAAGGCGAGCTCTCAGACCTGATGCCGACCGCACTCGCCCTGCTCGGCTTTGCCCAACCTTTACAGATGACCGGGAAATCCCTGCTCAGGTGACCAAGACCCCGGTTATACTCCTGCTCCCTTGGCACTAGCCCAGCCAGATTTCGGGGTCCTTCGGAAGGCACAGCGCGGCGACGAGCGAGCCTTCTCACTGATCGTGCGGGCCTACGAAGTCCCGGTCTTCAACTACGTCATGCGCCTCGTCGGCGACCGCGCGCTGGCCGAAGATCTGACCCAGGAAGTCTTCATTCGCGTCTTCCAGGGGCTGCCCAAGTTCTCGCTCCGGTCGAAGTTCACGACCTGGCTCTTCCAGGTGACGAAGAACCGCGTCCTCGACGAGCTGCGCGCGAGCGAGCGCCGGCCACGGGCACTGGTCGCCTTGGACGACGCGCCGCAGCTCGAGGTCCTCGACGCGCCGGCCGAACAGGTCGAGACGATCGAAGCGCTGTGGACGGCCGTCGAAGGACTGAACACCGACCTGAAGATGGCGCTGCTCCTCCGGGACGTAGTCGGGCTCTCGTACAACGAGATCGCCGACTCGCTCGACACCACGCTCGCCACCGTCAAATGGCGGATCTTCAAGGCGCGAGAGGAAGTCCAGCTCGCGCTCGCGCGTGAAGGAATCAACTCCGGCCGCGACGCCGAAGTGATTCCGCTTAGTCGTTAGAAACCTTCCGCGAGTCTTGCCGCGAGGGCGTCGGGCAGTCCGCGCTCGTGCATCTCGGCCTGGGTGCGGTCGATCGGGTAGTCGACCCGGTGGAAGGTTGCGCGGCGGCCGGGCTCGAGCAGGAGGAAGGCGGCCCGCGGATCGCCGTCGCGCGGCTGGCCCACCGAGCCGGGGTTGAGAAGCCAGCGTCCGGCGGCGAGCTCGACGACCGTTCCGTCAGGCGCGAGGCCGCCCGCGAGCTCTTCACCGTCGAGGCCGATCGCCAGCGGCACATGGCTGTGACCGACCAGGACGAGCGGCGCCGTCGTCGCCTGCAGCGTCCACCAGGCCGCTTCCTCGCTGAGGACGTACTCCCACACCGGGTCGCGGGCGCTGCCGTGGAAGAGCTCGACGCCGTCGCGCCGCGCGCTCGACTCGAGCCCGGCAAGGAAGTCGCGCGGGCCGGGCTCGAGCACGGTCTGCGTCCACCGCGCTGCGGTCGCCGCGTCGCCGGCGAAATCGTGGATCGAGAGCGAGCCGAGCACGACGAGATCGTGGTTTCCCGCCAGGCAGATGTCGGCGCGGGCGGCGACCGCGGTGCAGCACTCGTTCGGCTTTGGGCCGTAGCCGACGAGGTCGCCGAGGCACCAGAGCTCGTCCGGCTGCTCGGCCGCCACGGCCTCCAGGACGGCCTCGAGGGCGTGCCGGTTACCGTGGATATCGGAGATGACTGCGACGCGGTTGCTCAAGGGCGCCACGATAATCCTCGCGGCCGCGGCCTGGTTCGTCGCCGCAGCCTTGCTCTGGCGGACGAAGGTACCCGCCGACCTGCACCGGCCGCGGCTCGACGCCTCAGCGTTCTTCTCGCACGCGCAGCTGCACAAAGCGGCGCGCTACAGCTCGGTTGGCCGCCTGCTCTTCTTCCTCGCCGTCGCGGTGCAGTTGGCCGTTCTCGCCGTGCTGGCGCTGCTGGGCCGGCGGCTCGCCCGCGGCTTCGCGCTCGGCGAGATCGGGGCAGGCGTGATGATCGGGGTCGCCGCCTCGCTGTTCGTCACCCTCGCGACGCTGCCGGTTGGCCTGGCGAGTCTCTGGTGGGACCGGCGGTACGGGATCTCGAAGCAGGAGTACTGGAGCTTCGTGCTCGGCCAGTGGGGCCGCGTGCTCGCCCAGACGGCAACCGTGGCGATCGTGCTCGCGGTCGTGATGTCGCTGGCGCGGCGGTTCCCGCGTGGCTGGTGGGCGATCGTCGCGCCGCTGTTCGTCGCCGTCGGCGCCGTCTTCGTCGTGGTCGGGGCGCTGCTGGCGCCGATCGGGACCCAGCCGATCCGCGATCCCCAGGTCGCGGCCGTCGTCGAGCGGCTGGAGCAGCGTGAGGGGGTGCCTCACACGGAGATTCGCGTCGACAAGGTCAGCAACGAGACCCGGGCCGTCAACGGTGAGACCACGGGCGTCGGACCGACGACAGTGGTGATCCTCTGGGACACGCTCTTCAAGTCGCACCTGAGCGACCGCGCGATCGAGTTCGTGACCGCGCACGAGCTCGGCCACGTTGCCCGGCGTCACGTGCTCAAGGGCCTCGGCTGGGGAGCCCTGTTCACGGTTCCGCTGACCTTCCTGCTCGCCTGGGCAACGCGCCGCCGCGGCGGCCTGCATCGGGCCGAGGTCGTGCCGTTTGCCCTGCTCGTCGTCTTCACGCTCAGCCTGCTGGCGACGCCGCTCGAGAACGTCGTCTCGCGGCGCTACGAGTCGGAAGCCGACTGGATGGCGCTCCAAGCGACCCGCGACCCTGGCGCCGGCCGTGAGGCGTTCCGCAGTTTCACGCGGATCGACCTGGCCCAGCCGAACCCGCCCGAGTGGTCATACGTCCTGCTCGACACCCACCCAACGGTGATCCAGCGGATCGCGATGACGGAGGCGTGGGAGACTAGGAGGGTTTGGCGGGAAACCGCTCGTCGCCGGGGTGCGATGCTCGTTCCCTGGGGAGGACGCAGGGAGCGTTCATATCCGTAGATATGGGCGCGACTGCGTAAACAGAGCGGAGCTGGTGGGCGAGCAGCGCGGCCCGGCGGCACAGACTGTATTTCGCCAAATCCTCCTAGGGGTCGGACTTCGGGTCGGTCTCGGGCAGGTTCCTGATCCCCTCGCGCGAGGACCACTTCGACCATGAGTCCTCCATCGCGTCCAGCAGCTCCCGCATGAAGCGGTTCGACATGTTCACGCGCGCCACGACCACTCCTGGCACGTCCCCCTCTTCGACCTCGTGGTCGATGCGGGCAAACGTCAGCGTGAACTCGTAGTCCGAGAAGCTGATGTTCGCGAAGTTCGCGTAGACGCCCGCAAGGTGCTCGGGGTCGAGGTGGATGTTGAGCTGCCGCTCCTGAGCGTCGTCGTCCACGGGCCTACGATACTAGTCGGGTGGACGGCATCAGCCCGCGCCGGATCGGCTACGCGCTCGCCGCTCTGGTGGCGGTGCTCGCGATCGGGACGGTCGGCTACCGCTGGTCCCTCGGCGAGACCTGGCTGCAGTCCTTCTACCGCTCCGTCGTCACGAGCGCTCTCGTCGGCCTGGACACAGTGCCGAGGAACGACTCGTCGCGACTGCTCTCGATCTTCATGGTGATTGCCGGGGTGACTATCTTTGCGCTCGTCGCCTCGACCCTGGTCGAAAGCATCGCTCGGGGCGTCCTGACGGGTGCACTCGCGGAGAAACGAAGGAGGCGGGCGATCGAGAGGCTTCGAGATCACTACATCATCTGCGGCTACGGGCGAGTCGGACAGCAGATCGGGAGCGAGTTTCGGGCCGCCGGCGCCGACTACGTCGTCGTCGATTTCCACGAAGAGGCGCTGGCCGTGGCTCGCGAGCGCAACGATTACTTCATCGAGGGCGACGGCACGGACGAGGAAGACCTCGAGGCCGCTGGGTTGCCACGCGCACGCGGGCTCGTGGCGTCGTCCGATTCGGATGCTGACAACGTCTACATCACGCTCTCGGCGCGCGCCGTGCGGCCCGAGTTGCTCGTTGTCGCCCGTGCCTCGAACGCCGACGCGGCGAAGAAGCTGCGGATCGCCGGCGCCGAACGGGTTGTTCAGCCGTATGCAGCAGCCGGGCGCGTGATGGCGAACCTGATGCTGAAGCCGCAGGTGACAGCCTTCGTCGACGTGGTCACCTCGGCGGCCGGCACGGATCTTCGCTTCGAGGAGCTCGAGGTTCCGGCCGACTGGGCTCAGGCGGGAAGGACGATCGGCGAGCTGCGCATCCGAGGACACACAGGTGCCGTGATCGTCGCTGTGCGCAAGCGGGACGGGCATTTCGAGACGACGCCGGACCCGGATCTGCCGCTCGAGGCCGGGGATGTGATGATTGCCGCGGGGACCGACGAGGAGCTCCGCGCCCTGGACGAGCTGTTCAAGTCGGCCGAGGCCGTTGCCGGCCGCTGACCCGGTCGCCCGCCTCGCGGCGGAGCTGAGCGAAGCCGTCGGCGCGCCACTCGAGCTCGAACGTCCGAGCGACCCGGCGCACGGCGACTACGCCACGAATGCGGCGCTCCGGCTCGCGCCCGCACGGCAGCAGGCGCCGCGCGAGCTGGCGGAGGAGATCGCCGCCGTTGCGACGGCGCTCCCCGCGGTCGAGCGGGCGGAAATCGCCGGGCCCGGGTTCGTCAATCTCTGGCTCACCGACGCCTGGCTCGCCGACGCGCTGGGTGAGATCGTCGAGCGAGGACGCGACTTCGGCGCGGGCGAGCCCGAGTCGCGAGAGCGGATCCAGGTCGAGATGGTCTCTGCAAACCCGACCGGTCCGATCACGGTTGCCTCGGCGCGGAACGGGGCCTACGGCGACTCGGTCGCCCGCCTGTTGGAGTTCGCGGGCCACCAGGTCGAGCGCGAGTACTACTACAACGACTCCGGCACCCAGATGGGGAAGTTCCGGGCCTCGGTCGAGGCGCGCCGGCGCGGGGAGGAGCCGCCAGAGGACGGGTATCGGGGGGAGTACGTCGACGAGCTCGCCGCCAGCGACGACGATCCGGTGCCGCGAATGCTCGAGCAGATCGAGCGCACGCTCGACCGCTTTCGCGTCCATTTCGACACCTGGGCGCTGCAGAGCAGGCTCGAGGGCCGGCTCGACGAGTTCCTGCCGCGGATCGACACGTACGAGAAGGACGGCGCCGTCTGGGCGAGGTCGTCGAAGTACGGGGACGAGGACGACCGCGTCCTCATCCGCTCGCCGGAGCAGGGCGGAGGCCCGACCTACCGAGCTGCCGACGTCGTCTACCTCGCCGACAAGCTCGAGCGCGGCTTCGACCGTGCGATCTATGTCCTCGGCGCCGACCATCACGGAACCCGCAACTGGTACGCGGCCGTCGCGCGGATGCTCGGTTACGACCCCGAGCGAATCGAGGTCCTCCTCTACCAGCTCGTTCACCTGACGAGCGGCGGGCAGCAACGGAAGATGTCGAAGCGGCGCGGGGACGTGGTCTTCCTCGACGAGTTCATGGACGAAGTCGGCGTCGACGCTGCGCGCTGGTACCTCGTCAACCGCGGCCCCGACCAGACGATCGAGATCGACGTCGACCTGGCGGCCGAGCGGAGCCAGAAGAACCCCGTTTACTACGTTCAGTACGCGCACGCTCGGATCGCCGGGATCCTTCGCAATGCGGTGGGAGAGGCGAGCAGCGCTTCGGCGCCAAGCCAGCCCCTGGAGCCCGAGGAGCGCGAGCTGATCAAGCGGCTCCTGGAATTTCCAGTCGTCGCCGTGGAGGCGACGGAACGCCGGGGGCCGCAGGCGATTCCCGTCTACGCGATCCGCGTCGCCGACGACTTCCACCGCTTCTACCACGAGCATCGGGTGCTGGGGAGCGACGCAGAGGCGTTCCGGCTCGCGCTCGTCCGCGCGGTGCAGAACGTGATCGCGCGGAGCCTCGATCTCGTCGGCGTCGCGGCCCCTGACCGGATGTGACCCAATAGGATTCCGGGATGGCCGTCGCCGAAGAAACAAGCGGCAGGCCCCGGGCTCCCGTTCGGCCTGACCGGAACCTGGCGCTCGAGCTCGTCCGCGTCACCGAATCGGCCGCGATGGGCGCCGGCCGCTGGGTCGGCCGCGGCGACAAGATCGCCGCCGACCAGGCGGCGGTCGACGCAATGCGGGCGATGCTCGACTCCGTCTCGATGGACGGGGTCGTCGTGATCGGCGAGGGCGAGAAGGACGAGGCGCCGATGCTTTTCAACGGCGAGTCGATCGGCGACGGGACGGGCCCGCAAGTCGACGTCGCGGTCGATCCGCTCGAGGGCACCCGGCTGACGGCGCTCGGGCAGCCGAACGCGATCGCGGTGATCGCCGTCGCCGAGCGCGGAACGATGTTCTTCCCCGGCGCGGCCTTCTACATGGAGAAGATCGCGGTCGGGCCCGAGTCGATCGACGCGATCGACATCAACGCCTCGCCGACCGAGAACGTGAACGCGGTCGCGAAAGCGAAGGGAGTCTCGCCGCGCGCGATCTCGGTCGTCGTGCTCGAACGCGACCGCCACGAGAACCTGATCGGCGAGCTCCGGCAGGCAGGGGCGAAGGTGAGCCTGATCCGCGACGGCGACGTGGCGCCCGCGATCGCCGCGGGCCAGAGCGGGACCGGTGTCGACATGCTCTACGGCATCGGCGGGACGCCCGAAGGCGTCATCTCCGCGGCGGCGCTCAAGGCTGTCGGCGGCGGCATGCAGGGCAAGCTCTGGCCGCGCAACGACGAGGAGCGGCAAGCGTTGGTCGACTCGGGCAACGACCTCGACCGCGTGCTGACGACCGACGACCTCGTCTCCGGGCAGGACGTCTTCGTCGCCGCCACGGGCGTGACGACGGGCGCGCTGCTTCGGGGCGTCCGCTACCTGCCGAACGGCGCGATCACGGACTCGATCGTGATGCGGTCGCGCTCCGGCACCGTGCGCCGGATCGAGGCGTCACACGCGCTCGACAAGCTCGAGAGCTTCACCGGTCGCGAGTACAGCTAATACGGCTGTCCCCGCTGGGTGTGTCCCGGTGCCAGGCACGGGGCCATGGCCCGGCGGGCCGTAACGAATCAGCGGCTGCCTGGACCGGTAGGCATGCGCAGAACGCTCCTCGGCACCGCGGTCGTGGCCTTCGCGCTGCTCGCGCTGGCCCCGGCGGCCATGTCGGGGGAGTCCGTGGCGCCGACGCTGACCGTCAAATCGTCGTCGTTCGGGCGCGTCCTCTTCGACGGCCGCGGCTACGTGCTCTACGCGTTCACGCGAGACAAGAACGGCCGCAGCGCTTGCTACGGCGCCTGCGCGAAAGCCTGGCCGGTCTATTACGCGAAAGGGACGCTACGAGCGGGCACCGGCATCAAGCGCTCTCTGATCGGGACGACCATGCGCCGCGACGGCCGCCGCCAGATCACCTACGCCGGGCGGCCGCTCTACTACTACGTCGGCGACACCAGGGCCGGGCAGATCCTCTGCCAGAACGTCGTCGAGTTCGGGGGCACGTGGCTGATCGTCAGACCGGGCGGCAAGCTCGTTCGCTAGGCCGTTACTGCTTGTCGCTCCATCTCCGGTGCGTACATGCCTGTTCGGGCCGCGCTGTTCATCTTGGCTCGGTGGTAGTAGGCGCGTTGCGCGGCCTCGACGCTCTCCTCCTTGCCGCCCCACGCCTTGAGTGCCGGCGCCTGCAGGGCGCGGCCGTAGGAGAACGAGAGCTGCCACGGATGCGGCCCCCGGGCGTTCATCGCGTTCAGGTGCGCGGTCGCGTCCTCGTCCGACTGGCCGCCTGAGAGGAAGACGATCCCGGGCACGGCTGCCGGTACGTGTTTGTAGAGGCACTCGAGGGTGACGTCGGCGACCTCGTCGGCGGAGGCGCGATCGGAGGCGTCGTAGCCCGATAGCACCATGTTCGGCTTCAGGAGCGTGCCGCGGAAATCGAGGCGCTGATCGTGCAGCTCCGTGTAGACCGCCTGGAGGACACGGCCCGTAGCCTTCCTGCTCTCCGCAATCGTGTGCGTGCCGTCCTGCAGGACTTCAGGCTCGACGATCGGAACGAGGCCGGCCTCCTGGCAGAGCGCCGCGTAGCGGGCGAGTGCGTGCGCGTTCGTCCAGACGCAGTACTCGCTTGGCTTGTCGTGGGCGATCGAGTACGTCGCGCGCCACTTCGCAAAGCGCGCTCCGAGCTCGCGGTACTCCTCGAGCCTGTCGCGCAGTCCGTCGAGGCCTTCCGTGATCGTCTCGCCGTCGGTCAGCGCGAGCGGCTTCGCGCCCGTGTCGACCTTGATCCCGGGGATGACGCCTTTGCTCTCGAGCAGCTTCGGGAAAGGCGTGCCGTCCGAGGCCGACTGGCGGATCGTCTCGTCGTAGAGGATCACGCCGGAGATGAATTCCTCGGCGCCCTCCGTCGTGAAGAGCAACTCGCGGTAGGCGCGCCTCGTCTCCTCCGTCGACTCGACTCCGATCGAGTCGAGCCGTTTCTTGATCGTTCCCGTGCTCTCGTCGGCGGCGAGGATTCCTTTGCCCTCGGCGACGAGCGCCTGTGCGGTCGACTGCAGTTGCTGCACGTCCATCGTTTCGTCCTCCTTCGAAGCTCAGCGACTCGATTATTCCCGAAGGTACGTGTTCGCAACCGGTCGGCTCAGCCGTCGTCCTCGACCGCCGCCGGCTCGAGCCCGTGGAGGAGCCTGTCGACGCGGCGGAGCTGGTCCGCCGACGCCGGCTGGATCGTCCCGCCGCTGATCCACCAGGCCGGGTGGATCTCGTTCCAGCCGTGCGCGGTGTCGTCGACCCAGGGTCCGACGACCTCGATCCGCTGGCCGACTTCCGGGACGAATACGCGCGAACGGTCCCACGGGATGATCTCGAGGATCAGCGTGCCGCCGACGCGCGCGTTGCCCGACGAGAGCAGCCCGTCCTGCCCGGGGTCGAGCCGCAGCCCGATGTGGATGTCGCCGTCGTAGAGCTCCGCCTTCACCTTCTCGACGGTGCCGGCGGCGACGCGGCAGCGGCTCTTCACCTTCAGCCGCTCAGGGTGGTAGACGCCGACGAGCGGCGCGCCCGAACGGCAGTGCGGAGACGGCGGCGGATCGGCACGGCGCAGCGCGCAGCCGGCCACAACTGCGGCGAGGGTGAGCACGACGAGGCGCGGCCGCACGACCACCACCGTGCCGCAGCACTGGGCTCGGCGAAAGACGCTCTTTCGGCCCCGTCCGGGCTAGACTGGACGCGCTTCGCGGACGTAGCTCAGTTGGTAGAGCATCAGCTTCCCAAGCTGAGGGTCGCGGGTTCGATCCCCGTCGTCCGCTTCCATCGACGGAAGTCCGGCTCCGCTTCGCGGAGCCATGGCGACTTCCGTCGATTCAGCGTTTTTGCGGACGTTTGTGAGCCGCGGCCGCGCAGGTCGGCGCGGCGGCGAAAGGGGAGGCATTCGCTGAAGAGGAAGTGCATTGGACAGCAGCGCAGGGCCTCAGGACGGCCACGCCGCGGCGAGCCGCTCGCGCGTCTCCGCCAGATGCTCCGGCAGCACCTTTACGTCCGCGAGAACCGGCATGAAGTTCGTGTCGCCGGCCCAGCGGGGGACGACGTGCTCGTGCACGTGGTCGATGACCCCGGCGCCGGCAATTCGGCCGAGGTTCCAGCCGAGGTTGTAGCCCTGCGGCTCATAGACAGCCGCGAGCGCGCCGAGCCCCTGGGCGGCGAGGCGATGGATCTCGAGCGCCTCGTCGTTGTCGAGCTCGCCGAAGTCGCCGATGTGCCTGAACGGGGCCACCAGCAGGTGACCAGACGAATACGGAAACTTGTTCAGGAGCACGAACGCTCGCTCGCCGCGGTGGACAACGAGCCCTTCCTCGTCGGGGCCTTCCGCGGCAAGGCAGAAGAAGCAGCCCTCGTGCTCGTCCGCTTGCTTGATGTATTCGAGCCGCCACGGAGCCCAGAGCTGCTTCGTCACGGTGTTGGAGCTTACGCGGCCCTGTGAAAGCCCTTGCTAGCTTGCAAACGTGAGGCGCGCGCTGGTCGTCACCGCGATTCTGACGTTTGTCATCGCTGGACCGGCGGGCGCGACGCGGCTCCCGCAAGCCGAGCGAGAGGCGATCAACCGCACGCTTGACCGGTTCGTCGACAGCGCCGTCAAGCGCCACGACGTGGCTGCCTCCTGGAACCTCGTCACGCCGGAGATGCGGGCTGGAGTGAGCCGCTCCGCCTGGGACAAGGGCAACCTTCCCGTTATTCCGTATCCGGCGGGCGGAACGACCTTCCATGACTGGACGATCGACTCTGCCTCGGAGACCGAGGTCGATTTCGAGTTGATGATCCCCTCGGAGAAGTCGAAGTCGGACTCGATTCAGTTCAACGGGACGATGAGGAAGCAACAGGGTCGCTGGCTGGTCGACTCCTTCAACCCCTCTGCGACGTTCGGCGGCGGTGCGGTCGTCGGGCCCCACGACTTCACCGCCTCGTCGGGCGAAGGAGGCGGCAAGCGCGTGGCCCGCCTCGGCTCGGTCTGGATCGCAGTCCCGGCCGCTCTCATCGCCGGCGGCATCCTGTGTGTGCTCGGCTTCTTCGCCTTCGTCTGGCTGCGCACCCGGAGGGCGTACCGGCGTGCGAACTTGCGTCCGCTCGAGCCGATCGTCGTCAAGCGGCGGGGTTCAGAGCCACCGCTTGTAGCGAAAGAACGCAGCGAGCCCGACGGCTAACGTCACCAGCGAGGCCACGATGGCCCACCATGCCGCCGCGGTTGCGAAGCCGGGGAAGTGCACATTCATTCCGAAGATTCCCGTGATCAACGTCATCGGCAGCAGGATCACGCTGACGACGGTCAGCACTCGCAGGATGTCGTTCTGGCGGTGGTTGATCGCGGACTCGTTCGTGTCCTCGAGCGCTTCGACGACCTCCTTGTAGTTGTCGAGGATGTCCCAGATCCGCTCGGACGCGTCGACGATGTCGTCGAAGTAGAGCTCGAGCTCCTGCGGCAGGAACCGCTCGACGTAGCGCTCGAGCAGCCGCAGGGTCGGCCGCTCGGGCTTGATGATCTTGCGGTAGCTGATGATCTCCTGCTTGACATTCGAGATGTCGCGGACGACCTCGTCGGAGCGGCCCTCGAAGATGTCGTCCTCGAGCGAGTCGAGCTTGTGCCCGATCTTGTCGAGGATCGGGAAGCAGTAGTCGAAGAGGTCGTCGAGGACGTGGTAGAGCAGGTAGCCCGAGCCCTTGCCGAAGAGCTGCGCGCGGAGCTCGAGATCCTCATGACAGCGGTGGAAAAGCCGCGTCACCGGCAGGAGCTCGACGTTCGGCAGGGTGACGAGGTAGTCCTGGCCGATGAACGCGTCGAGCTCGGCTGCGTTCAGGCGCTGGACGCGCTTGTCGTAGACCGGGAAGTGCAGGACGACGAAGAGGTAGCCGTCGTCGCGGTACTCGTCGATCTTCGGGCGCTGGCGCCGGGACAGCACGTCCTCGAGATCGAGCGGATGCCACCCGAAACGGCGCTGGAGCAGTTCCGCCTCCTCGAGCGTGGGGGCGTCGAGGTGAATCCAGGTCAGGCCGTTGGCGGAGAGCTCCTGGACGCGCGGCTCAGGGCGTGCGAGGACTTCCCCGTCGCCCGACCGGGGCCGCGTTCGCTTGATGCGCGGCAGGCTTGGCATTGGTACTGAGGGGGTCGTCTACTCGCATGACTGGTTTCTGCACTTTACCCCGAAGACCTCGTGAGCTACCGCCGAAAGTCCGCCCGCTTCGCGGGCATGCCATCTTTCGGCGGTTCGGCGTTTCTGTGGTGCCGTTGTGTGCGGCCGCCGCACAGGTCGGCTGCCGCGGCGAAGGAACGGCTTTTTAACCGGGTACCTTCGCCGAAGCGGATTCGATAACGGTCTCCGAGTCGGGCTCCGGTGGCATGGCTGCAGCGAGATCAGCGGGGGTGCGCCGAGCCGTCTCAGGCAGCCGCCGCTCGAGGCGGAGCCCTCCCGCGCCGGCGGCGAGGCAGAGCGCGGCTGCCGCAGGCCAAAGCGCGAGCGGCTCCTGCTGGAGGACGAAGGCGCCGAGCGCCGGGCCGGCGATCCAGCCGATTGACCACGAGCTCGTCGAGAGAGCCATGTACCGGCCTCGCAGATGATCCGGCGCGAGCTCGGCGATCAACGCCTGTTGCGTCGGACCCTGGAGGCATTCGCCGACCGCGAAGATGCCACCCGCGAGCACGATC
>WNGP01001297.1_pt1 | contig 36550 bp, 39 predicted proteins | sample 5407671 | NCBI WGS metagenome assembly WNGP01 (sample SAMN13153381, study PRJNA577476) | soil metagenome | isolation source: 40 cm soil or saprolite under Garry oak tree replicate 2 | place: USA:California | collected 2016-06-15 | reverse complement strand
CAATGTTCCTAGGCCCGACACGCCGCTGTTGAGGTCGGCACTCATCAGGTAGAAGATCGCGCCGATGTTCAGCCAGTTTATCGCATAGACGATTCGAGCGGCAACAAGGGCGATGACTGCCCGCTGTGGTGAAACCTGAACCGACAAATTTTCAGGAGCTAATTAGAAAAAATGTTCTTGGTGAAGATTATGATAGTGCTGGGTCTCAGGGAATTATTGTCATGCGGGTCTTCTCTTCCACTTTTGTCCCGACGTAACGGTCGCTCCACTTCTGACTCATCTCGCCGTGCGTCCCCAGTCCAACGGCCACGTCGATAACGAGAAGGACCCAGGAGATCTTGCTAATGTTGCGGATGAGACTATTTCGCATGTCCATCGGCTTTCCATCAACTCTCTGTACCTGCAGACCCATGATCTCTTTGCCCAAAGTCCTCCCATAGAGTCCTTCAGCGAGGAAGAAGTAGAGGAAGACCACTAGAGATACGGGTGATGCTAGCCCGGCGAACCAAAGACCACCCCACCATGCCGCCCACACAGCCGGGAAAGTCCCAACGGCCGGGAAGCCTATACCGATGAGGAAGGTAATCGACGTAACTACGGCAATGATCGTGAGGACAACGGTCACCAGGGCTACATCGATGATGTATGCGATCAGTCTCCTGGCCCAATGGTTCTGGACATTCTTGTCGTCTCTCAGTAATTCGAAGCCTGTTGGAGACTGGACACCCATAGTTCCCCGAACAGACGCCCCGCACTTCCAACAGAAGGCTGCGTCTTCACGAAGCTCGCTCGCACACTTCCAGCAGTATACCAAGGGATACTCGGACGTTCGAATCTCTTGCCGTCGGCTTAAACTTGACGCCCACGAGTGAGGTCCACGTCCCCACGGAGACGTCAATAGGCGCTCCAGTGGTCATCAGATAATGACGAGTTGGAGCCTGTACTCGGCTTGTTTATGGCTTGGTTACTATCATTCTAAACCGTCAGCGGAGGGCGGAGCGTGAATAGTTCAGGGGAACAGCCAGCTTTGAGATTAGTAGTCGTCTCTAACAGGCTACCGTTCACAGCGAGCAGCAAGGACGGCAAGCTGGCTTTTCGTGCAAGTCCAGGCGGGCTTGTCTCGGGACTGACTGCGTATCTGGAATCGTCCAGACAAGGCTCCCCCAGTCGAGATTATTTGTGGGTTGGCTGGCCCGGCATCGAGATCGATGAGGGGTCTCAGGACAAACTGAGGTCAAAAGCTGCTAAGCAACAGGCCTCACCGGTCTTTCTAGACGCCAAAACAATGGACGGGTTCTACCACGGATTCTGCAACAGCACAATCTGGCCCTTGTTCCACTATTTTCCCACATATGCCAAGTTCGACGAGAACGACTGGGCACAATACGTCAAAGTAAACGAAGTCTTCAGAGACTCCTTACTGAAAGTGATCCAGCCAAACGACACCATCTGGGTCCACGACTATCATCTCATGCTTCTCCCGCAGCTCTTGAGAGAGAAGATGCCTGATCTGCCTATCGGATTCTTCCTCCACACACCCTTCCCATCGTACGACGTATTCCGAACGCTCCCGACAAAATGGCGCAGAGCCATACTAGAAGGCATTCTCGGAGCTGACCTGATCGGATTCCACACAATCGACTACACACAACACTTCCTCAGATGCATTCTCCGCATCCTGGGAATCGAACACAATTTTGGCCAGGTGCTGATCGACGGGGAAAGAGCCGTAAGGGTTGACACCTTCCCTATGGGCATCCACTACGAGCAGATTCGGGATAATGTGAAGAGCGAAACGGTGCAGCAAGAAGCCCGGGCACTCCGGGATAGACTAGGCAATCCTAAGGTCATTCTGTCCCTTGACAGGCTTGACTACACGAAAGGGATCAAGCATCGTCTCGAGGCCTACGCGACTTTTCTCGAGCGGTATCCTCAATGGCTACGAAAAGTGGTCCTCATGCTCTCAGTCGTCCCTTCCCGGCTAGGATCACAACATTACGAGCAGATGAAAGAGGAGATCGACAAACTCGTAGGGAGTATCAATGGAAGACTCGGGGCAATTGATTGGAGCCCGATAGTCTATCGATACCGGTTCCTGCCGTATCATCAGTTGTTGAGCCTCTTTGCTATGAGCGACGTGGCTCTGGTAACCCCTTTGAGAGACGGCATGAATCTGATCGCGAAAGAGTATGTCGCGTCGAGGGCCGATCAGAAAGGGGTTCTGATTCTGAGCGAGATGGCAGGAGCCTCGCGAGAGCTGGGTGAGGCCCTCATCATCAATCCCAGCGACGAGTCCGAAATTGTAGATGCACTCAAGACTGCTCTGGAGATGTCCGAAGAGGAACAGATACGACGTAACCAGGTAATGCAGAACAGGCTAGGACGTTACGATGTCATACGATGGGGCCAGGACTTTACGGGTAAGCTGCACTCGGTCAAAGACCAGCAGAGGAAGTTCAGCGCACGGCTTATGGACAAGCCAACAAGGGAGAAGCTGATCAAGGATTACACTAATTCCGAGAAAAGAATTCTATTCCTAGATTATGACGGCACACTATCCCCCTTCAAGGAGCGACCTGAGACTGCAGTCCCAGGTGCGATCCTTCTCTCCACACTCAACGCACTCGCAGAGGACCCACGAAACAACCTAGTAATCGTGAGTGGTCGTCATAGAGATCTCCTGCACAAATGGTTCGGAGCCCTGAGCGTAGGAATCGTCGCTGAACACGGGGCGTGGATTAGAGAGAAGGACAAAGACTGGTTACCGGCGATCAAGGTGGAAAGCAACTGGAAGGAGAAGGTCCGACCCATTCTCCAGAGCTATGAAGATCGGCTTCCCGGTTCTTTTGCCGAAGAGAAAGAGTTCTCCCTAGTCTGGCATTATCGAGCCGCAGACCCGGAACTGGCCTCGGTACGCTCGAAAGAGCTTGCAGATGAGCTAGGATATTTCATTGAGAACACTGAACTCCAAGTCTTGCAAGACAGCAAGTCGATCGAAGTGAGAAACGTTGGGATCGACAAGGGAATGGCCGCGAAGCTACTCCTTTCCGAGAAGACATTCGGCTTCGTTCTGGCCGTGGGTGACGATTTGGCTGACGAAGAACTCTTCAAGGTTCTTCCCGAAAAATCCTATTCGATCAAAGTAGGACTCGCAAAATCCTACGCTAAGTTCAACTTGAAAAACCATCGTGACGTCATTCAACTACTGACTGATCTTGCAAAGACGGTCAACGTGCCCTAATTGCTCGTTTTCCTTGCGGCTCCTGCTCGTTTCCAGACCCTGAAAATAGAGCCTTCTAGATTCAAAGCAGCCCCAAAACCTAAAACAAAGCCTGAATCAGAACAATCAACAATGCAACCCCTCCCCGGGGGGGTACCCCTTGAGATCAGATCGGACAAATTCTCACTTCCATTGTCTGCCTGGCTAACGGAAGCTCCCGTGATCGGCGTATCTTCGGCAATGATCGGCAAGTTCCCCCGTAAACCAAACGTCCTGCAGATTTAGCAGAACTCTCTGAGATGTATGAGGCCGCCCTGCTTAGTCATCGACCGCTGATCTTGTTCGATATTGCTTTGGCATATCGAATCAGTCCACTCTTCCGCCGCGCTTCTTCAAGATGCACGCTCGCGGTTATCAGTCCCATGTGAGTATAGGCCTGAGGAAAATTCCCCAGCGCTTCGCCAGTCTTTGGATCAATCTCTTCAGAATACAGTCCAAGATGATTACTTCGCTTCGTCAACTGGTTCAACAGTCCCTCCGCCTCCCGAAGCTTTCCCAGTCTCGTCAGACAGTCGACCATCCAGAAACTGCAGACTGTGAAAGTACCCTCTTTTCCTAGCTGGCCATCATCTACTCTGTATCTGTAAATCAGATCGTCTTCAGACAATTCTTCCCGAATCCGTTGGATGGTTGCGCTCATCTTCGGATCCTTTGCAGGAAGAAACCCTACAAGGGGCATGAGAAGATTCGCGGCGTCCAAGTCTTCTCCTCCGAAAACCATGGCGAAAGCCTTCTTCTTCTCAGACCATCCCTCGGAGACTATGTGGCTCTTAATCTTCTTTCTAACTGGCTCCCATCTCTGCCAGTCCTCGTCATACCCGAGCTCTCGAGCCATCTTGCTCGCCCGGTCGAGAGCGACATAGCACCACATCGTCGACTCTACGAACGTCTTTGGCTCCCGGATCTCCCATATTCCACTATCAGGGCTCTGCCATTCTTTCATCGCCCGGTCCGCTGAATACCTGACTAGGTTTTCGTAGACCTGACCAGTCGTCCATCCCAATGTGTGGAGAAAGTAGACGTAGTCTGCCAGGATTCCATATACGTCTAGTTGAAGCTGCTTTGAAGCTGCATTGCCAACGCGGACCGGGCTTGAACGTCGATACCCTTCTAGATGGTCAAGGGTGGTCTCAGGTATTTCCCTCTCACCGCCGATGCCCATCATAATCTGCAATTTCTCCTTTGAATGTCTGCGGAGGTTGACGAGCCATCTTGCATAGTCCAAAGCCTCTCTGCTTGCTCCAGCCTTACTAAGAGCAAGAACCGAAAGCGCATTGTCTCTAATCCAGGAATATCGATAGTCCCAGTTTCTTAGAGTGCCAATGCTCTCGGGGAGAGAGGTCGTGACTGCTGCCACCATTGCTCCCGTTGGAGCATACTGCAATAGCTTCAGGACAAGGCATGATCTTACGACATTGGCACGGAAGGGTCCCTGGTACTTCACGTGCCCGACCCAGCGTTTCCAATAGGACAGAGTTTTGGAAAGTTTCTTGCTAGTCTCGTATCGTGTTGCGGGGACTGCCGGTTTTTTCCCCCACTTGAGAACGAAGACAGCCCTCTGACCCTTCGATAATCTGAACTCATTAGCCAGAATATCCTTGTCCGTAACGCGGAGCTTCACTGATGACCCGAGATTGACCTGGTGTCCCCGATTTTTCGCCGTGCATCCATCCGAGGTCTCCAGCAGTGTCGTATTTCCTCGAGCGTAGTCTAGTCGGGGCTGGAAAATGATTCGAAGTCCAGCTTCGCCCTCGACGCAGTCGACAACTCGGTGAAGTTCTTGGAACCCCTTCGCGCGACCCTTCTCCATGAAACAGGGCATGAAGTCCGTCAGCTTGATCTTTGCCTCCTTAGATTCGAAAATAGTGGAGAGCACGTTCGTGTCCCCCTCGTAACTCTGCTTTGTCGTGAATTTCTCAGTAGGAGACAGCTGGAATTTTCCACCCTTCCGCACGTCAAGTAAGGAGGCGAACACGCTCGGGGAGTCGAATCGTGGGGCACAGTACCAGTCGATAGAGCCGTCTAGTCCCACCAGGGCTGCAGTGTGCATGTCGCCAATGACTCCGTAATCGCTGATCGGCTTGTAATCGACTGCCGAACCTTCCTTGTCAGACATGAATCAACGACCGCTGAGCGAACCACAGCGTCGAAGAATCGAGTCTCAAAAGCGCTTCGAGACTCACCCCCCGATTGAGAGGCCTCCAGGCCATACGAGCCTCTGTGTTGAGCCGTTTGGGCTAATGGCTGGCCTCGTCCTCTGCCGTCGCCCGACGATGCTGCTAGTCTTTGGAAATATGGGTCGAGGAGCTTTCTGCCAATTCCTCCAGTTCACGGCCAGTGAGCTGCATGGTTCGCCAGCCTTCTCGAAACTTTGAGCCTAGATGTTGATACACGTCTATCGCGGGCTTATTCCAGTCAAGGACTTCCCATCGCACGCCATAGCACTGCTCGGCAATCGCAGTCTTCGCAAGACGCGCCATAAGTGCTCCACCGATGCCCTTGCCTCGAAACTGGGGTCGCACGAACAGATCTTCGATGAAGATTCCAGGTCGTCCTTGCCACGTAGAGTAGTTGTAGAAGAAAAAGGCCATGCCCGCAAGTTCTCCATTCCACTCTGCAATGATCACGTGAAACCTTGGACTAGGTCCGAAACCGTCGCGGCGCAAGTCGTTCTCGGTGCAAGAGACTGCGTTCGGTGCCCGTTCGTATTCGGCCAACTCTCGAATGAACGATAATATTAGCGGAATATCGTCGGGGACTGCTTTGCGAAGCTTCAACATAGCAGATGCAAGTCTGAACATCGGGTTATGTAAGATTGATCGATTAGCGAGACGATTTACGAATCATAGGTTCAGTTAGGGTCCCAACTATCGGACCGGTTTTTCATCGTCAAACCCGTGAGTACAGAAAAACCAGCCAGAACCTTGAAGTCTGTTTTCTAAGACGGTTGAATCCTGAGTCTCGTAAGGTTTTATCAACACTGCCTAGCGGGTGCAAGTAGAAGAGCGCACCTCCTCTCCTTCTCTGGAAGTAATTCACGACACTCAAGGCAATTCGAAAGGGCAGTTTGGTGATGCCTTCGTCCCGGGGAACTGTGAAACCGATCATGACTCTACTAGCTTCTACGGCGTTCTTCAGCAAGGGCTTCCACTCGGAATAGCAACACAGTACCTTGTCCATGACCACAATATCCGATTCTGGGAGCTCACTCGTCGCTCCGTTTCCCAGCTGAAATTTGGCTCGACTCTCAAATCCAACCGCTCGGGCCAGTTCGGTCGCAGCGCCGATCATCTTCGGAGAGAGGTCGAACCCGACAGCCTTACCCGCCCCTTCCTTTAGCAGCTCCAACGACAAGCCACCTGCGCCACAGCCTAGGTCAAGTACCGATCGATCCCGCACCCCGTTATCGAGAATGAATCTCAGGAGTAATTTGCTGCTTCGCGATAATCCCTTGTTCTTGTAACGCTCGCAGAACTCGCAGGCATCATCATCAAATTCTTGGACGATCCTGTCTGTCTCGACCGAGCTTGGTTCCATAGGAATCGCCTGCCGACCAATTCCGTACTCTCTACTCTAAGTTTTCCTCGAACTACCTTGGACCTCTAGGTCGAGCCATTCCATCTACCGTCGATGATTGAATCAAAAAAAGAGGGTTGAAGAGGTTGTGTTTCGTCCGGAGCTACGCGGTCTGGTAAGCTACTGCAACTTGGGGTAGTGGTGAGCCGTCAGATTGAGTTGTCAAGGTGTCGTCGGTGTAGATTATCGCTGCTAAGCCGTTGGTCGGGTTTATCGCGTTTTGGAAGAGGTCTAGAAGATTGCGTGTTCCTCGCTGGCAGCCAACGCCGTTGGTGCATATGACTCCGACATGGTTGGGATGGCTGGTAACAACCGTCTGTGCGAAGTGAGCTCCACCATCAGTGCTCCGAGCCATGTAGACGTTCCAGACTGCGCTGGAATCATCTTTGCTGGAAGCACTCGTCCCATAGTAGACATAGTCAACTGTGCTACCTCGAGCGGCAATCCAAGGAAAAACAGCTGTTACAGCTGGAGCTGCATTGACAGTTATGGGGCTTGTCCAGCTCTGGGCTTGGTCGGTTGATTTGGAGAGGAAGACGTTGTGGGCATCAGACCATCCAGCGTAGAGGTTCCCGCTCAACGGGTCTGCCGCGAGGTCGGGGAAGACATTGTTCAGTGCAACGTTCGGAGTTCCGGAGAAGACTAGTGTTGGAGTCCATGTTTTGCCCATGTCGCTGCTCTTTGACACGTAGATGTTGTTGAAGTTGGCGTTTGTCCCTTTCTGTAGCCCTCCAACGCCCGATGCATAGACATCGTACACGTTGTGGGTTACTGGATCCGCTATGATCTTTCCCTGGTCGTTGTTGAAAGTGGAGTTGCCAGTCGCTCCCGCTTGGCCGACTATCGGGTCGCCCACTCGGTGGAAGGTGACGCCATCGTCATCAGACCGTTGGACATGAATCGTTGTGCTGGAGCCGGAGTCGTGATAGGAAATGTAGACGTGGACTCCGTCAGATGTGATCCACGGGCGATCAGCTTGAGTTGTGTCAATGATCTGTGAGCTGCAATGGGCAAAATTGTTGGCGAAGTCCGCGTTGGGGCAGGCGACGGCCGATACTCCAAGCTGGGTAATCTTGGTTTGTGGGTTGAAGAAGGCCAGCAGAGTCGTCGCATGAAGCGTGCCTGTTGAGCCAAGGTCTACGTCCGCGTCCTCTCCTCCTCCCACCCCGGGTGCGAGGGAGGTGTCGATTTGACCCTGGAATACCGGGGTCTGCCCAAAAGATGCTTTCCAAGCATTGGTAGCGAACTGGGTCCAGGAGATTGAGACGAAGACGGTGGTGCCGTCTGTTCCGATGGAGAGTTCAGGCTCACTGCCCCCATCAGGTCGGATAAGCGGTATGTTGACGAAGGTGGGCGATGTGGATTTTCCGTGAACGGCGACGGGTAGAGCTATTGTAATGATTAGGGCTAGCGCGAGTATTATGGGAGATGTTTTCATACTATCTCGCTCGTTACTTTCGGGCGCGGGAGACTGCCTCATATTGCTTTCGGAAGAGTGGATATTAGTAACCAGAAATCTCTGCAGCGGAAGGAGGATGTTGAAGAGTGAACTATCGTAAGCTGGGAAGCTCTGGACTCAAACTCAGTGAACTCGCGCTAGGCGCCTGGGTCACTTATGGTGGGCAAGTGGGTGAGGAGGTTGCAGTCAAGTGCATGTCAGCTGCTCACGATGCTGGCGTGAATTTCTTCGATAATGCCGAGGCTTACGCTCATGGTAATGCTGAGACCGTAATGGGGAATGCGATCAAACGATTAGGCTGGCGCAGAGAGAGCATCGTCGTCTCCAGCAAGGTCTTCTGGGGTGGAGACGGACCCAACGACAAGGGATTGTCGAAGAAGCATGTCTATGAAGCATGCCGAAATTCTTTGCGAAGACTTCAACTAAGCTATCTCGATCTGTTCTTCTGTCATCGTCCTGATCCTAACACGCCGATCGAGGAGACGGTTCGAGCAATGGACGATCTCATTCACCAGGGTCTGATTCTCTACTGGGGAACCTCAGAATGGAGCGCCGCAGATATCACGCGAGCTTACGGAATAGCCCGAGAACTTGGTATGACCCCTCCAACTATGGAACAGCCACAGTACAACATGCTTCACCGAGAACGAGTCGAGGTCGAGTATCTACCGCTGTATCGAGAGATTGGACTTGGAACCACGATCTGGAGCCCGCTAGCCTCCGGACTCCTGACCGGCAAATACAAGAACGGTGTCCCTCCAGGCTCGCGAGCCACACTGGAAGGGTATGGATGGTTGCGGGAAAATCTGATAACCCCGGAGAATATTGCGAAGGTAAGTCAGCTGGAGCCGATCGCAAAAGACCTAAGTTGTAGTATGGCGCAGTTGGGGTTGGCCTGGTGCCTGAAAAACCCACACATCAGCACCGTGATGACAGGAGCCAGCCGACCAGAACAGGTCGTCGAGAACATGAAGGCAATCGATGTGGTAGACAAGCTGGACTCTGGAGTGATGGAACGAATCGACGATGTTCTCGGAAACAGACCAGACTCTGAAGAATCGGGCTAGGCGATTTGCTCCGCGTCACGGAAGCTGACGTAAGAAGTCTTCTCCCGTACTCAAAGGCCATTGAACTGGTACGAGAAGCATATCTGAGACTCGCCAACGGGAAGGCAATCAGCCCTGATCGTGTCTGGTTGACTGTTCCGAACGGCGCTTCCATGTTCTTCATGCCCGCATATGTCTCTGGACAAAGAACGGTCTCCGTCAAGATTGCCCGGCTCAATCCTAGAAACCCGGCTGTCTCTCTCCCAACCGTGATGTCCGACATCTTCGTGTACGATTCTCAGAGCGGAGTCTTGCTTGCGGAGATCCCTGGCGAGAGCTTGACCGCGATTCGGACTGCCGCGAGTTCTGCAGTGGCGACAGACGTTCTGGCACGGAGCGATATGGAAAGCTTAGGGATGTTGGGTACTGGTCGTCAGGCAGAAGCTCACGTCCCTGCCATTCAACTGGTGAGGGACATATCCCGAGTAGTCGTCTTTTCAAGAGATAGGGCCAGGCGCGAAGCCTTTGCTAGAAAGATTTTGCGAGACTGCAAAGTAGAGGCGTCCGCAGCCAATTCTCCTGAGGAAGTCGTGAATGAGTCTGATGCGCTCGTAACAGCGACCACATCCCACACTCCCTTGTTCAAGGGAGAACTGGTCAAAGACGGCTCGCACCTGAACATCATAGGAGCTGCAGAACCCGACGCGAGAGAGGTTGATACAAAACTAGTCAAAAGGTCCATTCTAGTCGTAGATTCGCGAGAACAGGCGATCTCCACCTACGGAGACATTAGCATTCCGATTAAAGAGAAAGCGATTGAAGACACCCATATTCGAGCAGAGCTAGGAGAACTACTCGCCAAGAAGCGTTCAATCTCTCGCGGCCCTAACGATGTTACTCTGTTCAAGTCTGGGGGACTAGCAGTCCTCGACGCGATAGCGGTTGACTACATTGTGTCAAAGATAGAGAGATAGGATTTCTGACTACGTCTCATTATCAATGTACTTTCTTTCTGTAGGATTGGAAGACCAATAGATCGTACAGTATCTTTGAGAAGCCTCCAGTCAGAATGGGCAGGAACGACGCACCAACCGTGAACATGATGGCAGTCAGCGGTCCTCCCATGACGCCGCTTAGGCTTCGGGAGGTATTCGTGATAGCGTTCGCTGGCACTCTCTCTTGATCCGTGAACAACTGCGCCATGAAAGCCTGTCTTGTCGGCACATCCATCTGCGATATGCTCTGTCTGAGAAACAGGAATACGAGAGCCGCTAAGAATGAACCGGCCAGCGGGACCAAAATGAGAAAAACATTTGACAATAAGTGTGTGGATACCATAGTTCTGAGATTTCCCAGCCGCTCAGCCAGAACGGGTGCCACTAGTGTGGAGAAAGCGGTGACGACATTCACCGCGAGAAAAATTACTCCCAGACTGGATAGCGACACCTTGTAGACCTGGCTGAACCAGTACGACAAGACGAACTGGGACACAAGGCTGCCACCAAACGCATCGACTGAGTAGAGGAATGATAGCTTTGTGATGTCTCGTTTCGCTTCTGGACGGACATTACCAAGACCAAACTTTGTTGGTCCAGCCTCCCGAGGTTCAATATTCCCCAGCTTACGATAGACAACCAGTAGCAGTATTCCAATCAGCCCGTAGACTAGATAGAGTAGTCGAGAGGCAAGCAGACTATCTTGAAAATAGTCAGGAGCTGACGCAGCGAATGCCCCAATCGATGATGCGCCGTATCCAATGAAATTGTAAACGCCGAAGGCTCGGTTCTCCTTCCCGCTCGCGACTAGGATGGGCAGAACTCCAGTTTCGATCGACTGAAAAGGTCCTGCCTCAGTTGCAGTCGTGCTGATGTTGCCCAGAAACAGACCCAATATGATAATGGGCAAGAAGATAGTGGACGAGAGCAGGACCCCCGAGGCGACCACGAGGAGACCGAAGACTAGCAGAGATCTCCTGCGTCCCAGATAGTCTCCGTACCGTGTCAGTATGATGTTGAAGAAAGCATTGCCGGCAAGGATCGCGGTAAGCGCTACGCCAACATACAGGGCTGAGTATCCCAATCTGGCGAGATAGATTGGAGTGAGGATGCTCAGCAGACTGGCGACGGAGGTTCTAGAAGCTTTCGAGATGAGGATGTAGTGGAGTCTCTGCATCTCACAAATGCTACTCGGATGATGTGGTCATGAGGTTTAGGTAGACTGCTTGAGCCCTAGACGAGCAATAGGAGCCTCAACCTAGGGTTAAATCTCAAACCCGTATCGACTGTTCCATGCGTTTCTCGACGAGGGCAATACATGCGGGTCAGGACCCTGATCCTGTAACTGGTAGCGTTACTGTTCCCGTCTACCTCACCAGTACATATCAGCAACCTGGCCCGGGTAAGGAGGGAAAATACGTCTACAGTAGAACCGCCAATCCAACTCGCACCGCCCTTGAGGAATGCCTAGCTAGCCTAGAGGCGGGACGACACGGCCTGGCATTCAGTAGCGGCATGGCGGCTACAACTACAATCCTCTTGTCGTTGAAACAGGGCGACCACGTCATTGCAGGGGATGACATCTATGGCGGGACCTACCGGTTATTCGAACAAGTTCTCCGGAACCACGGCCTACAATTCACATACGTGAACCCTGAAAACCCAGACAATGTCGAGAAGGCGATCCGGAAAAACACCCAGCTTGTCTGGATTGAAACACCGACCAATCCCTTGATGCGAATTGTGGATATTCGACAGATCAGTAAGATTAGCAAGAAGGCTCATGCCCTTCTTGTCGTAGACAACACCTTCATGAGCCCATATCTTCAGAACCCGATAGAGCACGGGGCAGACATAGTCGTTCATAGTACCACCAAGTACCTCGGCGGCCACAGCGACCTCATCGGCGGCGCCACAATCACAAAGGATGAAGATGTTCAGAGCCGTCTCAAATATCTGCAAAACGCTGTCGGGGCCGTTCCAGGACCCTTAGACTGCTACCTAGTCCTCCGCGGCATCAAGACCCTGGCTGTCCGAATGGATCGTCACAACGAGAACACCAGAACCATCAGCGAATTTCTAGCTAAACAACCGAAGGTCGAGAAGGTAAACTATCCAGGGCTTCCCGATCATCCGCAACGAAACATCATCAAGCGTCAGATGAAGGGCAACGGGGGAATGCTCAGCTTCCAATTGAGAGGCGGCTTCAACCAGTGCAAGAAACTCCTCGAAAGGCTCAGCGTATTCACGGTCGCTGAGAGTCTCGGTGGTGTCGAGAGCCTCATTGAGCACCCGGCGAGCATGACTCACGCAAGCGTTCCGAGGGATAGACGACTCAAGCTTGGAATCTCTGACAACCTCATCCGTGTCAGTGTTGGGATAGAGGATGTAGAGGACTTGGTTCAAGACCTAAACCGAGGCTTCAAGGCATTATAGGTCCACTTCGCGACTCTAAATTGGCAAGGTTTAAATTGGAACTTCCGATATCGTATATCCGATATCGCTTAAATCCGAGACGATCGAGAGGAGGTGAAACGAGACGAGTCAACATCAATGGAGATATCCAGGGCGCTTCTTCTTCTGGGGAATACTAGCTCTCATAGCGGTAGTCACGATGGTCGCGGCGATCAGCTGGGTCTTCTTCCGACCAGTAGGCTACTATCCTTACGGCTTTGGTTTCTTCCCATTTGGGTTCTTCGGTTTCTTCTGGATATTCGCAGTCTTCTGGTTCATCAGATGGGTTTTCTGGCCGTGGCGAGGGTACGGTCCGCGACGGTACTGGAGATACGGCGACCAAGCCTACTACATCCTAAGGGAACGATATGCTAGAGGAGAGATTACAAAGGAGCAGTTCGACCAGATGACGCGAGACCTTCAACAGCACAACCAAGGATACCAAAACGTATAGGTGACGCGAAGCATTTCGCGTCATCCTTCCTTTGTTTTTCGTCAGGTGATGCTACTTGCGGACGCCTGCTCCAGAAGTTTTGAAGAAACCCGGAGCGTCGAGGCTTAGAATGGCGAGACGCTGGTGAAGTTGAAGTCTCTAGCCAAGATTCCAGGTTGTAGCATCGCAGTTCCAGTGAACGACGTGTTCCTGACTGGCTCGGTGAACCCGTCAATATTGTTGAAGAGCTCTAGAAGGCTCTGGTTGAACCTCAGATTCTTAACCGGTCTCTTGATCTCACCGTTCTCTACAAGGAATGTTCCGTCCCGGGTCATGCCTGTCAGAGTCTTGGTTCGCGGCTCAACTTCTCTAATGTACCAGAGCCTCGTCAACAATAATCCCTTGTCTAGTTCGCCAACAAGCTCATCAGTAGTCTTTGTCGCTCCCTTTCCTTGAACGACGAGATTCGTTGGAGCCTCGCCTAGTGGATTGGGCAGAGGCAGTTCGTGCCCGGTCGGGTTGACGCCGTTGTACCTGTGAGCCGATATTCGGCTTGACGCTAGTCCCTTCAGCAATCCATCGTCGACTAGAGTCAGTTTACTCTTCGGGTAGCCTTCTCCATCAAACGCGGGACCGGTCTGTAGTGGATGGTACACATCGTCCACGAGTGTCACGTTGTCGCCGAGTATTTTCTCGCCCATGCGACCAGAGAGGTAGCTTCGTCCCTCGCGATACTGTCTCACTCCGAAATCAGGGGAGAATCCTGTGCTGGCTGAGACTATGAAGAAGAACAGCGTTTCGCCCCAGGCGTTCGGGTCGATTACGACGTCAAATTTTCCGGGGGCGACTTCCGACTGTGCCTTGTTGAGCCGCGCTCGTTCCAGTGCTGTCTCTGAAACCTGCTTAGGATCCAGCTCCGAGATATCGGCGAAGGTGGACATGGCGAATCCTGTCTGGTTTCCATTATCAGCGTCCATTGTGAGTGAGAAGTAGCCGCCAGTTCCTCTGTAGTCTGCCTCCAGTCCAGCTGTGTTGAGCATGAAAACCTCGTCAACGCTTGTTCCCAGGATTCCTGACGCGAGCAGTTTGTTCTTCCGCGCGAGATCAATCGCGTGTCCGACGTGGCCTGCTTTGGTCTCAGCCGACTCTTCAACGGTCCGTTCATGGTACCTGTTTACGGTGGGATATTTCTGGCGCCCCAACATTGGTAGGTAGTCTGGGTCCTCGGGTGCTGTCTTCAGCTGGTCAACAGCTTTCTCTACCGCTTTCTGAATGAAGCTCTCATCGAGTCTCCCGGTAGTAGTTCGCGCTTGCTTCTTCCCGGATGCTAGTCGGACGGAGAGCGTTCTGCTCTTCGTAAACTGTGACTGTCCGAGCTCGTTGTTTCCAAAACGAAGGAACTCGCCCGTCGTAGATGTCAGGGTGGCTTCGATTTCTTGTGCTCCCTTGGCGAACTTCCGTACCATGTCGAAGACTCGATGCCCTTGCTGTGCGAGGGAGGTCTGTTTCTGTGTGCTGGATTGCGACATGGCTAGGACGCTCCAAATATTCGGATGTCTCTGAACCTTGAAGGCGCAGCCCCGTGGCCTGTGCCCATGACTTGCTGTGGTTGTCCTTTTCCACAGTTCGGGGTTCCCCAGAGGACCCAGCTTTTCTGGTTGCTGACTGCGTCGCAGGCGTTCCAGAACTCTGGAGTTATTCCTGAGTAACCTGGGCCTCGGATCATTTCTCCCAGGCTGCCCTTTTTTATCCGGTATCCTCTCTCACAGTTGAATTGGAAGTTGTATCTTTTCTGGTCGATGCTCCAGCCGTAGTTTGTATCCATGAGTATCCCATCCTGTGTATCTTCTATCAGCTCATCGTAGTCCCAGTCTCCGGGTTCCAAGCTCACGTTGGTCATGCGAATGATCGGGAGCTTGTAGGTGTCTGCCCTCATGCAACCGTTACTCCTAGTCTCCCCAACCTGGGACGCTGTGCCGCGTGACATTAGGTAGCCGACGAATTTCCCGTTCTTCACCGCGTATTTTCTCTGAGCTTGGACGCCTTCATCATCGTAGGCGAATGTGCCAAGTCCGTGTCCGTGTGCTAATGTAGCATCCATTACGATGTTCACGTGTTTGCTGCCGTATTGCAATTTTCCAAGTTGATCAGGCGTCAGGAAGCTTCTGCCTGCAAAATTAGCCTCGTACCCTAGTACCCTGTCGAGCTCGATGGGGTGGCCGCAGGACTCGTGCACTTGTAGTCCGACTTGGTCTGCGCTGAGGATTACGTTCGACTTGCCTTCTGGGCATCCTTCTGCCTGCGTCAGCGCTAGTGCTTCTTTTGTCAGTGTTGGAGCTTGACCGGGAAGGTCTAGCTCGTCGAGGAGTTCGTAGCCTCCCAGCACATACTGCTGTATGGATCTTCTCTGGATGCCCGATGGCCCCTTTGCCGCTACAATCAATGACGCGCCTGTCTGTGTTAGGTCTTGAAAGATCTTGGAGCCTTCAGAGTTCGCAAAGTATTTTTCGATCCTCGTTGAGAAAATCTGGCCTCTTCTTGCTACAATGCCCTCTTCCTTCATTCTCCCAGTTGCATCCTGGAGAAGGCCGTACTTCGTGTCTATAGACACTGCGAGCGGGTCCTTCTTCTTCGGCGAAACCCAATCGTCAACATGAATCGGCTCTTTGACGAAGGATACTTTGGATCCGATCTTTGCTGCACCGCGAGCCAATGCTAGTGCCTTGCGCGTCGTATCCCGGATATTTTCCGGATTCACTTCATCCGTATCTGCGAAGCCCCAGCCTGAATCTTTGTAGAGGACCCTTATTCCCGCGCCTAGGTCGTTCAATTCTTCGGTCGCAGGATTCTCATTGATTACACTGACAACCTCGGAGATTGTGTTGACAAGTCTGAAATCGGCATAGCTAGCGTTCTCTCGAGTAGCGGTCTCGAGGCAGACTCTTGACAGCTCTTCCCCGAGGCTCTTTGTAGAATTCACGTCGCCGATTCTGGCCAGGTTGGTTTTAGAGCTTTCCAATCAGTCGATTTAGCGGAGCCTTTTCCCTTCTGTCCAGTCGAGTAACGATTATCGCGCAGGTCGCCGCGACCGCTATTCCCGCTACGAGGTCAGCAATGTAGTGTTGGCCCAGATAGATGGTTGAGAAGAGCACTCCGATGGTTATCGGAATGCTGACTAGGGCATATGCTCTCTTCAATTTGATTGTGAAGTAGCTGAAGAGCACGACGTAGGCGGCGTGAAGACTGGGGAAAGCCGCAAGCTTGTCGGATTCAATCAGGCTTCCAACCCTGGCTAGCTCCGAGAAGAGGCTGGAGGAGCCGATCTGAGCGCTCGTGGTTGCAAGAAGATTAGATGCGACGCCATTGTACCAGGGAGGAGCTGACGGAACCAGGGTGTAGAAGACTAGTGAAACATAGGAGCAGGCCACAAGTGAGTAGACGTATCTCTTGTAGAGGGTCTTGTTTGAGTACCAGAGCAGGATTGCTGAGCCAATTACGAGGGGGAAATGTAGACCGTAAAGGAGGCTCATAACATCCGTGAGGTCGGGCGACAGGAACGCGGACTGAACAGCCTCGATGATGCCATAGGTTGTCCCGGAGCCAGCTGGATGAATTACAGGAGCGAGGGTCAGTGACCCGGCAACGCCTTGCAGCGCCTCGTAGGACATTAGGAGCACGATGAATGGCGTGAGCTCTTTGACAAATTGTGCGGTCCTTCCTAGTAGCAATGTCAGTGGTAGTAGAGCCAGGAAGACCAGCCCAAGTGAAAATGAGAATAGCACTCCATAGTACGCATACCAGAGAATGAGAACGACCCCGTAGCCCCCCGGCATCAGGAGAAACGCGTTCTCTCGAAGCTTCACCAAGAAGGGTCTATCATCGCTGAACAGGGCAGGTCCTGCGATTCGAATAATCCGGAGAACATAAGCAAATTCCTAGGAGAATCGGTATGGTCAATCTATTGCTTCTCATCTCCGAGGTGAGTTGCATGAGTAGAAAATGCCCGAGCTGTGGGTCAGAAAAGACAACTCCATGGATGGGAGGGCCTGCAGCAGGTAGAAGCAGGACGCTATACCACTGTGAACATTGCGGGTACTTTGGGCCAATCTTCTCAGAGGCAGCTAGCTCTCGAAGAGTCGAACTTGGGTTCTAGCGCCAGCGCCCATTCTCAAAGGTCAAGAATTCGTTACCATCGCGTCTTCTTGATTCCCAACCGAAAAGCGCCATAATTTGTAACTAGGTGTATAGGTGGCGTCACAACAACAACTAGTAGTATTGAGATGAGTCCGACTTGGAAGAACGGATATCCAAGCACGACACTTCCAAGAATGAAATCGAGCTGGTCCAGTACTGGAAACGCCCTGCCAGGTTCTACCTTTAGCCTACGTTTTACGAAAGCGCCTAACAGGTCTCCCAGAACTGCTCCAAGGGAAATCATGAATCCCGCAAATGCGAGCCGGGAGTCGACCAAGGATTCTGCCAGTCCAACAAGCGTCCCCGCTACGATTCCTGCTATCACTCCTCGAACTGTCTTGTGAGGTCCAAAAATCGGTTGACCATCCGCAAGCGTTCTGCCACAATCAAGAGCAGCACCTCCGCCTAAGACCAAGGGTCCGGCGTTGGCAAAGTAGGCGGGACCAATGAAGAGCAGAGCGGAAGTAATGAGTCCCGTCATCGTCCCGAACAGGCGTAGCCAGCTGGCTATGGTTAATAATTCAAGCCCTAGACTTCTTCGATACCATCCTCGCCTATCCTGAATAGGGAATGGGAGGTCGAGACTTCGACTCCGTTCTTCTTTTCCAAGATGCAGTCTCTCACGTCTGTCTTCGGGGTCTGTCTTAGTCTTAGAATTAGGTCAGACCAGTGTTTCAGGGTTCGAGTCGCTACCGGTTCCACTAGCCATTCTCCTCCAGACGGTGTGCTGTGAACCTGTCCGGTGAGAAGTACCCATAATTTGAATCGGGCTGCGAGACTGTTTAGGTGGGCGAGCTGGCGATTGAGTTCTCGATTGCGAGCAAAGATCTTCTCGGATCCTCCGTTGTCTGCCCGGTAGAGTCCGGTGATCGAGTCCACCACTACCAGTGCCGGAGTCTTGGTGAGCACATTTTCCAGGTTCTCGATGATTTCAACCTGGTCTTTGAAATCCTCGGGCTGAAACAGCACAATCTTTTCGGCAAACTGAGGGCCTCCAATCATACGTTCTAGCCGGTGAGCGGAGAATGACTGGTCAGCATCCACGTAGAAGACCCGGAAGTCCTTTCGTGCCATCTCCAGGGCACACTGCATAGAGAGTATGGTCTTGCCCGTCGATGCTTCGCCATACAGGAGGCTTATCTGTCGAGGCGGGAACCCGCCTCCCAGCAACATATCAAGTCCCCGAACTCCTGTGCTGAGAGATTCCAATCTTGAATTCGCAATATTTCGTTGCGAGGTAAGAAGCTTAGCCAGCTCTGATCATAGATGACTAAACCAGTCACACTCGACCTAGAACAAGGTCACACATTACTTCTGAAGGGACCGGCGTGGATCAGAGCGAAGCGAGGAGACGCGGAATGCTTGGGCGCTCGAATCCAATCCGACGATTGGACTATGATAGAGGAGTCGCGACAAGAACCCATCTACGCTGCGGACAATACTCTTCTGGAAATCAGACGAGGGTCTGGAAGTTCATGGTCTGTGGTTGGATGCTCCACTGTGCCGGTGGTCTGGAACGAGGCAGCACAAGTTCTTCAACGGCAGCGAGGCGTCTGCGTCATCATCGGAGAGGTAGATTCTGGCAAGTCCAGTCTCTGTACATTCCTCGTCAACAAATGTCTGGAAGATACGGGTAAAGTTGGATTAGTTGACGCGGATGTTGGTCAGGCCGACATTGGGCCTCCAGCTACTATTAGCTCATCTGTTGTCCAGGCGCCGATTATTGGCCTTCAAAAAGCAGCAGTGGGAATTTCGTTCTTCGTAGGCGATACTAGCCCATCCTTCGTTCCCGACAAAGTTGTCACCCTAGCCACGCGCTTGAAGAAGAGAATCACGGGTTTAGCGGACACAGTGCTAGTGAATACGGACGGGTGGCTCGGAGAGTTCAACGCCATGCGTCACAAGCGGCTCATGCTTGAAGAGATTCAACCCGACTTGGTCATCGCGCTGAGTCGATCAGACGAGATCATTGATCCTCTCCTTGACGGAGTGAAATCCGCGTCGCTAAAGCTGCCAAGTTCTTCGTTTGCTAGGGTTCGATCCAAGGAGGAGAGGAAGAAGGCTAGGGAGGCAGGGTATCGTCGGTTCCTTCAAGGGTCCCACAAGTCAGGAATCAGTCAAGAGACAAGGGTGAGAATGTTTGACCGATTAGAACAGACAGTCTTCCCGGAGAATCGACGCTTCAAAGGACTTGTGGCCGGACTGTTGAATCAGAACGAAGAGCTTCTCAGCATCGGGAGGATCAACCACGTCGAACATGGAAAAGTCGTCGTTGAGACGAAGACGATGGAGAAGCCAACTGTTCTAGAGATCGGAAATATTGTCTTGTCATCAAAGTACGATGAGGTCGGCTACAGTGCTTTACATTGAGTAAGATTCGGGGATAGAGTACACGTAGATTGTATGTTCGTTGTAGTTTTCTTTCCGTGAGGGCTTCCATCCGTTGATCATGAAGTCGTGACTCACGATTCGTGAACCGGGCTTCGCTTCAGCTCTCAACTTGGGTTTCAGCCGCTCGTTAGCATAGGTCGTTAGGTAGAGAGTGATCAGAGTGGCTTCCTTGAGATCGGCTTGAAAGAGGTCGCGGTTGTAAACGTGGACTTTGTTGCTTAGGTTGAGCTTCTCAACCTCACCAGAGGCGGTTTTGAACAGGTCTTCTCTTATCTCGTAACCGAACGCTGCCTTGACTCCGAAGTCCTTCACAGCGGTCGCTAGAATGCGGCCATCGCCGCATCCGAGATCTACGACTACATCGTCCTTTGTAGCCTTAGCTACCTCTAGCATTTTGCGGACAATGGCTTGATGAATCAAACTATTTAAACAACTCTTCCGAAAAACCGCAAGAGACTCCTCGATCTGGCCTATTGTAATGATCAATGATACCAGAATTCATGAACTCTCAAAGGCAGAATTGAAGGAGCCGGTCCTGATCCAAGGCCTCCCAGGGCTGGGCTACGTTGGAAAAGTCGCGGTGGACTATTTTATCGAGAAGCTGAAACCGAAAAAGTTCGCTGAACTCTACTCTAGCTATCTACTATTCCCAGACGGGAATCTAGGGATCAATATTTCTGAGGATGGGACGTATTCACTTCCCAAGTACGAGTTCTACTCCTTTGGCGAGAAGGAACCTAACGCGATATTCCTAACGGGGGACGCGCAGCCGAGCGTAACGGGTCAATATGAGGTCGCTAGCATAGTCCTGGACTTTGCCCAACGATTCAATTCCAAGATGGTTCTCACAATGGGAGGATATGGCACTAGATCTGGGAACGATGTAGGAGCAGTATACGCTGTAGTAGGCGACTCGGTTGTTGGAGAACGTCTGAAGAAGATGGGCGCCAAGCTGGCAAAGGGAGGAGCCGTCACTGGCGCCGCAGGAGTAATCTTGGGTATCGGTCGGCAGAGAGGGCTTCAGTGCGCGGGTCTCTTAGGGGCTACAACTGGAGTGTATCCTGATCTGGAGGCGGCTCGGGCAGTGATTCAGATGTTGACGGGGCTGGTTGGGATGCCGGTCGAGCTGAAGGATTTGGATTCTGAAATTGAGGATATGCGGAAGAAGATGGAAAAGTTCCGTCGAACCGAACTCGAAGAAGTCAAAGAGGGAGAGGAGAAGACGGAAGAAGGAAAAGACCGCTACATCACCTAGACATGATGTGCGGTTAGGTCCAGCCTTGCAGGAAGCGAGCATAGAGAGAGAAGGCAGGGTTCACACAGTAGACCTGCTCCAGATGGACAACGCGGTCTTCGCCTTCTGTTACGAAGGAACAATGAAGGTTGGAACGCTAGCAGTCTCGACCCCTGGTCTGACGGAGGGCGTAGTAGGTACATCATCTGTCCTTCTCGGAGGAAAATATCTCATCGCGGCCCGGGCGCTCGCAGAGAGGTCGGCTGCGATTTTCAAGAAGATGAGCCTTGTCTCCCTCAACACAACACTATCCGAGGGAGAGGCTCTCAGAACTTACTCGGGGCTTCTGGACAAAGTCAGAAGTCCCTGATCGGAATTCTGCGTTCTAAAATCTTAGAGGTGGAATAAGAACCCTAGGGCGATTGTCAGTGCCATGGCTGTGAAAGTGAGTGCAGCCATTGCGTCGTCGAATCTTTCAGTGTTCATCGTATTGTCACCGTCAATCTCATCATAGAGATGATTGTCGCAATCTTGGGTGAGATTCTCGTCTTCTTTGCGGACATCAACCATCATCAAAATGATCAGTGGATGATGGTCAATGGTAATTTCGATGTAACGGGGAAGACCGTGACGATTCGTCCAAGATTCTTTAATAGGATGAGGGATCGATCACAAGTTGGCCGTCGCGTGGCCTCTGGTTGAGACCCAACGTTCTAGAAAATGGTGGAGACTAGCGCCAACTGTTCAGCTTAGTTGCGGCCGGCTCTTTGGCTTCGGATCCATTGTGCCCCGTCACCCATTCCGGAACGATGACAGCTCTGATCAGCTCCTGAATAGAAATGCCTCTCTTCTTCGCTATCTTCTCTAACTCTCGGAAGATGGTATCGTCGAGTGTTTGCATGAACTTGGGCATAGCAGGCACCACGGATTCTTCGGATATCAGTATCATTTCTAGGGTTGAAATAAAGTGCTGATGTAACTTATAGAATTCTGATCCAGTGACAGAACTCGTAGCGACGGTGGTTAGAGAGAAATCTTCACCGACGAGGGTGTCTCTCCGAGGATCTGTCTCGATGCCGCTTCAACTCTGGAGCGGTACTGTTCCTTAGTGTAGACCCGGACAAGATTCATGAAGGTCCTAAGCACACCGATTATTCTCGAGATCTCCGACAGCTGTACGATCTCTTTCTTGCCTGTCGGTGCACGTCTGAAGACTGGTATATCGAGGGGCTGTATCTCCACAGCGTTGTGGTAGGGCACTGAGGGAAGGGTCGGCACATCGATCATCACATCTTCGACCCTGACATGTGCTTTATTGGCTATCTCGTCTCTGATCTTGTCGCGCACGCTCTCCTTCGTTATCACGTTAGAAACGAGTTCTTCCTGGGCGAAGAGAGCTTTCTCATACGAACACTTTAGCAGTCTTCTAGCTTCTAGGTCCTGCATTATTTTCTTGGACTGCCTGCACTCCTTCAGGTCAGTCCAGACTTTGTAATCGTCGAGGCGCAAGTAGTCTTCAGGCTCATCGAAAGAAAGTAGGTTGAGTTCGTCCTTTGCCGCCTCTAGGGCTTGGACGATCATGATCTGGACTGCTCTTGAGGCTCTGTGGAAGTAGATGGTCCGGAAGGATTCGAGTCTGGCTAACAAGAAGCTCTCGAGAGTTGCGACCGCTCGGCCATCGACGGACAGGTTGCCATTGATGACGTCCATGGTGTAGAGAAGCCTGTGAACGTCCACGGAACCATATCCTGCCCCTGTATGGAACGAGTCGCGGACTAGAAAGTCCATCTTGTCAACGTCGACGCTGCTGCTGATGATCTGGTCAAGATAGGGTCGCTTTTCATCTCTAAGACGGCCTACGGCTAGTAGCCCGAGCTTGCGCGGGTCAAAGCCGGCCTTGTCGAGTTTTCCCTCGATTTCTGTCTCATTTACAAGCCAGGGAACGAAGTCTTCATGTGTCTTTTTCAGATGGCGGACCATGAGGGGCTCAAACACGTGTGAGAATGGACCGTGTCCGATGTCGTGCAGTAGAGCTGCTAGGCGCATCTGCTCTTGTGTGTGAACGTCGAGATGGGCTGGCAGGACTTCTGAGAGAACACCTGAAAGGTGCATCGCTCCGATGACATGTTCAAACCGAGTATGGTTTGCGGCCGGGTAGACGAATTCTGATCCGGCGAGCTGGCGTAGTCGTCGAAGTCTCTGCACAGGTCGAGTATCAATTATCGTCTTTTCGGCTTCGCTAATTCGGACGTATCCGTGAATTGGGTCTTTGATGAAGCCCCAGGCCTTAGACATGATGGGAAATGCGCGTGCGACCACTTATTCTAAACTTCCCAATCCTTCCTCATAGAAACAATTCAGAAACAACGGTTCTCAGCTGGAGACATCCACGATTGGCGAGTTGGTTTGAATTCAGGCTTGACCCAGTAGAGTGCTAGAAGGATTGAGCGTTAAAATGAAAAATAATATTCGGAAATAATAGACGCTGCGATAGCGTCGATGCATTACTTTTTCTTCTTCTTTGTCGGATTATGTGCGGCGCATGTGTCACACAACGAGCTTTCGCCTCCAGTTCGATTGTTCGGTTTATCAAGTTCAGCATTAAGGCGTTCGGTTTTTGATATTCTCAGGCCTAGTTTCCCCGGCCTTAATATCGGTTGACTCCTCCGAGAATCTCGTTTGTGGTTCTCTTTTTATTCTCCTGAAGATTATCTGCTAGATGTCGTGGTTCGGATTGGTGAAGGACAAGATTCTATGCTTTGTCTGTGCTGTGAAGAACATTGAACGGACCTTCAACACTTACTACGAGCTGCAGGAACATCTGTACCGGGATCACGACATGAAGAAAGACCCGGCAATGGACATTTTCAACAAGTACAAGTCTACGGCAGCAAAGAATCCGACTGCTGAACAATAAGCGTCCCCTCGTGTTGCGGTTAATGATGTCTAGATCGCGGTCAACAGAGAGGCCACAAATCCATAGCCGAGGAGGATGATGAATGCGACTATGATGAATATCACAAGACTACGCTGAGTATCGAGTCCCAGAGCGGTCTTCACTGCGATTACTGTCGAAATCGCTATCCAGGCCAGGCCGATCGCACGTGCAACGTCCGGGATGGGCGACACGGGGATCGACATGACGAGGAAGACCAAGCCGGGAGAGCTTGAGAAGAATACGGGCCTCGCCAGTGACCAGTAGTTCGATGTTCCTCCGAAGAACCTTCTTCCAATAAGAAATGTCAAGGATACCCAGACGATGCCCAGAGCAATACTCACAACTGCGCCGAACATTGCTCCTAGCAGAATCCATATGGCACTGAATCCGATTGACGCTGCGAATCCGATACCGAAACTACCTCCAGCGAGAGCCAAGACAATCAGTGCCTGAGCTGTCGCCGTGGAGTCTTCCTTCAAAGCCAAGAACGTGTCCCGGTTGAACCGTGCCGATTTCACCATACGATCCAACATAGTCCGAAACCTGCCAAAGGTGAAGGGGCTAGACCGAGAGACCATCGGTGAGCTCTGGAAGGAATATGTGCTGGCCCGGATTATCAACTTATACCATAAGATCTTTTCAGCCTGTTCCGAACTGTATTCCGATGAGGGCCAAGATGAGAAGGCCTACGGCGACCGTGAGGACTGTTCTTCGCAGACTTAATCCCATGACCTGTTTCAGAGTGAAGACTTGTGAGATGAAAAGCCAGACTACGGCGGCGACCGCGACGGTCCCTTGGAACCAGTAGATTGGAACGTTTCCTTGGACTATGATTGGAGGAACAGGGATTGTGATAAGGAGGAATAGGAGGAACGGGCTGCTCGCGAAGAATAGAGGTCGTGCAAGTTCCCAGTAGCCTGTTTTGCCTTGGAAGAGCTTTGTCCCGACTAAGAAGGCTGTCGCTGACCACACGAAAGCGGCGAAGCATACGGTGACGGTGTTCGCGAGGCTGCCGACGATTATTCCGTAGATTGACAGGTCGTGCCTCTGGAACTGTGTCTGTGCGGTGTAGCTGATGCCGTAAGCGAGAGCTGCAAGAACTAGAACTGCAACGGCTTGCCCCGTTGATGTAGTATCCGTCTTCAGCTCTAAGACTCCTTGTTGGTCCAGTCTGGATGCTTTCTTCATCCGGGACCACATCAGACCCAACTGGAGTTTTGATGCGGGTGCCTCGGTTTGGATGGACATTTCCGAAAAAGCCAGGCTTAAGTCGCAATATCAGTCCATGCTTATGAACGAATAGTCAATCCGATACTTTGGAGCTTGGAGACGTGTTGAGATCTAAAGAAGCCGTAGACCCTGTCGCAGGGCTAAAAGAGACTCTCACCCGCGCCAAGCCCAGCTTCAAGGTAGTGGTCATGCCTGATTTCTACCTCGACTATATTCTCACTTATCCGGGCAAGCTTGAGGACCTGACGGCATCATTCCTGGAGGTGGCTCAGAGGGGAGGAGGGAATCTTCTGGGCTGGGGACACACGGTCGGGCGTGGAGGAAACGCGTCGAATGTAGTGGCTCAGCTCTCGAAGCTTGGCTGTCAGGTCGTCCCGATTATTGAGACAGACCAACTAGGCAAAACAGTGCTCCAACACTTTCTCAAGGGTGTGGACCTTTCGCACGTTAGGACAACGGGAACAATGTCCCGGACAATGTCGTTCGAGACAGAGCACTCGGGCAGGCGTGTCAACATCATGGTCAGTGACCCCGGATCTCTATCCCAGTTTGGCCCCGAGAAGCTGACAGAGCAGGACAAGCAGATCATATCCGAAGCGGACTTTGTCTGTGTTCTCAACTGGAACCAGAACCTGAAAGGAACCGACCTCGCCGAGAAAGTCTTCACGATAGCCAAAGAGGAGGGAAAGGCTGTCACGTTCTTCGATCCCGGAGATCCCGCATCACGGATAGGCGAGATAGAGGGGCTGAACCAACGGGTCCTGACCCCTGGACTGGTAGATGTTCTAAGCGTGAACGAGAACGAGCTAGTCCATCTGGCGAACGGGGTAGCCGAGGACACGTCGGAGATCGAGGGCGCTGAGGACCCGCTGTTCGGAGCTGCGAGCGTGTTTAGCATGATGATTCCAAGAGTTGATCTGCATACGCCAGAGTTCTCGGCCAGTTTTGTCGATGGGCAGAGAGTACGCGTTCCCTGCGCAAAGATCAAGCCTGCAAAGGTTACGGGCGCAGGAGATGTCTGGAACGCAGCGGACATCTACGCTCAGGGCGTAGGGCTGGGGCATAAGGATCGGCTGATATTTGCGAACGCTGCTGGGGCGGCATATCTGGAGGGTCAGGGGCTCGAACCTCCCACGTTGCGAGAGGTTGTCGGTAGAGTCGACAGTGTTGTCGCGGCGCGGAAGACCTAGGGTTTCACGAGTCTTAAATCGGATAGAACAAATGTTTCGGCATACGAGGCTGGCAAAGAATTCGAGCTACGACCGTGACTGTTAGAGGGACGAGCAATTGTTGAAAGTGGCTGAAGGGGTCTATAGGGTACCTGCTCGTCATGCTAACACCTACCTTGTCGAGGCGGACAATGGACTCGTGCTTGTTGATACCGGGATGCCGGGTAGTGAGAAGCGGATACTGAAAGCAGTAGAAGATCTCGGCCGCGACCCCAGCGATGTTAAGCTGATTCTTCTGACTCATCGACACTGGGATAACATAGGAAGCGCTGCCGCGCTGAAGAAAGCGACTTCTGGAATGCTCGTCTCTCACGGGTTCGAAAAGCCATACGTTGCCGGGACCCTAGTAGTAATAACGCCGCGAGCATGGAGTCTCTACGGACGGATAGCCAGGCGTGCTCTGGCTATTGCCTCTTCAACGAAGAAGCTGCTTCGGCTCGTCAAGTATCACCCGGTGCTCGTTGACGAGGCCTCCGACGATGAGTCGATACTAGAGGATGTCGGGCTGGACGGGTCGATCGTCTGGACCCCCGGTCATACAAAGGGGTCCATCTCTCTATTCGTAAACAAGAGCAGGGTTGCCATTATCGGCGATCTTCTGAGGACCAAGCGCGGCAAGCTTAGAGAGCCATTATTCATGGAGAATATCTCACAGGAAAGGTCGAGTGTTCAGCGAATCCTTGATCTGCATCCGGTAATCCTCTGCCCAGGCCGTGGCAAGCCCTTGCCCCCTTCGAAAGTCAGGATCAAAGACAGGATTGCCAAACCGTTGAAGATAGAGGCTAAGAAAGAGGAAGAGGATATTGACCTTGAAAGTCTTGCGAAGGATCTGTCAGCAGATGCTTCCTAGGTCTAAGCGCCGGGAATACAGCTACCTCTTCAGAAAGATTCCGGAAAGAAAAGAGTGGGAGTTTGATGGGGTTACTTGCGAACTTTGTCGAAGCGGGCACCTACGTCGTCCCAGTTGACTACGTTCCACCAAGCGTCAACATATTTCGCCCTATCATTCACGTAGTCCAAGTAGTACGCGTGCTCCCAGACATCGACGGCTAGGAGTGGAGTCATGCCTTGGACTGCTAGGTCCATGTGCTTCTCAGCCTGAAGTGTAATCAGCTGGTCTGAGGCTGGCTCGTAGGCCAGTATTCCCCAGCCTGATCCCTCGACCTGTTTAGCGGTGTTCCCGAACTGTTCCTTGAAAGAGTCAAACTTTCCAAAGTCCTTGTTGATCTGGTCAGCGATTCGTCCACCGGGCGTTCCGCCTCCACCCTGCTTCATGTTCGGCCAAAACAAGCTGTGCATAGTATGACCCGAGGCGTTGAAAGCGAGATCGCGAGAAATTCCGCGAACGTCAACTCCAGCAAAACCGGTCTGTCGTGCCTTCTCTAGCTTGTCTAGAGCCGCGTTTGCTCCGTTCACATACGCGAGATGGTGTTTGTCGTGGTGTAGCGTCATGATCTTTTCAGAAATTGTCGGTTCTAGAGCGTTGTACTTGTAAGGAAGGTTCGGTAGAGAGTATCTTTTTCCTGGCATGAAAAGTGGCACACTGGAACCTTTCACATAAAACTTGGCTCAATTTCTCGGCGGTCTTTTGGAAGCCGCCCCCCATGGAGGGGGGGGTGCTAGAATGGATCTTTCCATTCTGGGCTTGATTGATGGTTTGGGGTTCTTCTCGTGGCGGGAAACGGATTCTGATGATGCGCGGGAACGAGCAGGAGCCGCAAGGAAAACGAGCATCAGACGTGCGAACTTACAGTGTTTGTTCGCCAGTTTTGGCTGACATAGCCGGAGAGTGTGACCATGGGACGGAACCTGTAAATACATATAGGCATTCTGGACCTGGACTACGCCAAGTACGATTTCAAGGATCCAGAAAAATACGTGTTCAAGTCCGAGAAGGGACTCTCACGACAGACTGTCGAACAGATTTCTGAGATGAAGAAAGAGCCTGAATGGATGCTAAAGTTCAGGCTACGAGCATACGAGCATTTCGTCAAGCGGCCAATGCCCGCGTGGGGAGGCGATCTTGCTCACATCGACTTTAACGACATCTACTACTATCTGCGTCCCACAGACAAGGTTGAAAAGAGCTGGGACGATGTTCCCGATAAGATCAAGAAGACCTTCGACCGATTGGGTATTCCAGAAGCTGAGAAGAAATTCTTGGCTGGTGTTGGTGCCCAGTACGAGTCCGAAGTTGTCTATCATAGTCTTCTGAAACATCTTGAGGATAAGGGTGTCATTTTCTGCGATACTGATACTGCTGTCAAGCTTCATCCGGAGCTGGTGAAGAAATATTTCGGAACGATTATTCCTCCTGAGGATAACAAGCTGGCCGCGCTCAATAGTGCTGTGTGGAGCGGTGGCAGCTTCATCTACATTCCAGAAGGCGTTAAGGTGGATCTTCCGCTACAAGCTTATTTCAGAATTAACGCTGCGAACATGGGACAGTTCGAGAGAACCCTCATCATCGCAGACAACTATGCGGACGTTCAGTACATTGAAGGTTGCACAGCCCCAGTCTATTCCAGTGACTCGCTCCACTCAGCAGTAGTAGAGATCATCGCGAAGAAAGGCTCGAAGGTCCGATACACCACCCTCCAGAACTGGAGTTCAGACGTCTACAACCTCGTCACCAAGCGAGCCTATGCATACGAGGACTCGTCGGTTGAATGGATAGATGCTAATGTTGGCAGCAAGCTTACGATGAAGTATCCGTCAGTCTATCTGGTCGGGCCTAGGGCCAAAGCCGAGATCGTCTCAGTGGCTTTCGCTGGGAAGAATAGGCATCAAGACACAGGAGCCAAAGCAGTCCACCTCGCGCCGTACACAAGCTCCAGGATCACCGCAAAGTCTGTCAGCAAAGACGGAGGACTAACGACCTATCGGGGTCTCGTCCACGTGGCCAAGGGTGCAGTGGGAGTAAAATCAAGCGTCCGATGCGATGCACTCCTAATGGACGATCAATCGAAGACAACCACCTATCCATACATGGAAGTCAACGAAGACGACGCGACCATAACGCACGAGGCGACTGTTGGAAGGATCAACGAGGACCAATTGTTCTATCTAATGTCCAGAGGCTTGTCAGAGACTCAGGCTCTCAGCATGATCGTCACAGGATTCATGGAACCCTTCACAAGGGTCCTCCCGATGGAGTACGCGGTAGAGTTCAACCGGCTCATCGAGATGGAAATGGAAGGCGCCGTAGGCTAATCCCTCCGAGCCCAAACCTTCTAAACATATTCTCATTCCTCAGCTAGCCATGGCCAACTCTCTAGCCAGCCCAACAGAAAGCATGGTGAAAGAGGTCTCTGGCCTCTTCGCCGAACCTGAAGAAATTAGCCGAGAACGCTCAGTGGCCCTCGACTACTTCAACAAGCTACCCATCGAGAAATCTCAGTTATACACGAAATATGTCGACATCCTCTCGGGGCTCAATCTAGATTCTATCCAGCTTGGATTCCCGTCGAATAGTCGAACTATTCCTGTCGAAATATCTCACTTGGTCAGGGGGAAGGACGAGCCAACACTTGCGTTGCAAGTGGATTCGCAGATGGTCCGAACCGAAGTACATGGGGCACTCGAGAAAGAGGGAATCGTCTTCTCAGACATGGAATCGGCATTGGTCAAGTTTCCGGACCTCGCCCGAAACCGGTTCACGAAGGCGATACCACCGGGAGATGACAAGTTTGCGGCTCTCAACGACGCATTCTTCACAGCCGGGACGTTTCTCTATGTTCCTAAGGGTCTCAGCGTCAAGATTCCGTTCCGGAACATAGTTCTGCTGAAGACGCATGGACAAGCCTCCTTTACTCACAACATAATCGTCGCCGAGGAGAACAGCAAAGTAAGCTTTCTACAGGAAGCTTACTCGCGACTAGGTAAGGAGCGTCAAGGTCCTGCGCTCTATAGCGAAGTCACGGAGGTCTATCTCAGCGAAGGAGCAGAGGTCAACTTTGCCAGTATCCAAGATTTTGAGGGAGACGTAAACTCGACGGTCAATCGAAGATCAATCGGTCAGAAGGATTCCCGGATTAACTGGACCGTGGGCCACATGGGAGGTGGGACGACGCGTTCCAGGATGGACAGTGTTCTTGATGGCCCAGGGTCAACCGCGGAAGATGTCGAGGTTGTCTTTGGCTCCGAATCGCAGCGGTTCGATGTTGTAACAGATCTAACGCACCAGTCAACACACACAACAGGGCATGTTCTTGCTCGCGGAGTCTTGAGGGATAGTGCTCGGGCTATTTTCAAGGGAATGATCAGGATCAGCGAGGGAGCCAAGAACTCCAACTCGTACCTCGCAGAGCACGCGATGATTCTCAGCAAGAAGGCAAGGGCAGACGCGATTCCAGGGCTAGAGATCTTCACGAACGAGGTGAAGGCAACCCACTCCGGCTCAGTGAGCCAAGTGGACGAGGAACAAATTTTCTACCTGATGTCACGAGGTCTAACTCACAGCGAGGCTCAGAGGATGGTTATCCTAGGATTCCTGCACCCCGCCGTCAAACGGATACCGCTCAGATCGGTGAGAGCTGTGATTCAATTCCTGATCGACGAGAAATGGGCGGGCAGAGGGGGAATGATTCCTCCTCGAGTAGAACAGCTTCCAGAATTCGAAGAGGAGCCGGAGAAGGAGGCTGTTGAAGCGGATCTCTTCGAGAGACATTACAAGTACCGGTAGGGAAACACATTCTGGGAACGCTCATCCCCGTCGGCTCCGTATCAGAGCTTCCGCCAGGCACGATGAAGGGAATCGAGTACGAGGGTCGACGGATTCTGGTTGTCAATTTGGATGGAAAGCTTCACGCTTGGGACGGGACCTGCACTCATGAAGAAGCTGATCTCTCGACCGGATTCCTAATTGGAGAAGAGATCACCTGCCCGCTTCATCTGTCCCGGTTCAACCTGTTGACCGGGGAGGCGGTCAATCCTCCCGCCGAGAAACCACTCGCAAAATACAATGTGAAGGTCGAGAACGGCGAGATAATCGTCGAGCTTGACTAATGGCTGAAGGCAAGATCACTAAATAAGAGACTTCAGAATCGAAGGAACTGTTTCGCTCTTTGCAAGAGACCCTTAATCCTCAATTGGTCATGTTGGCAGCAGAGTCTGCTCAGGACGAGTACGCGGACCGTTCCGTATATCTTGCGCTCGCTCGTCGCGAGAAGAACCCGGTCTTCAAGAAAGCTCTCGAAGAGATTGGGAATGGGGAGCAGTCTCACTACGAGTTTTGGAGGACCTACGCTCGCGATGTTAAGGTCTCGGCGAGGAGACCGCGAATGGTCGTGATTGTCCTGTTGCGGCTCATCCTAGGGCTGACTTTCACGTTGAAGCTGTTGGAAAGGCATGAAGGCAAACTTCACGAACGTTACAAGAAGCTGGCAGAGTACATTCCACGAGAGGACATGGCTCGCTTTCAAGCCATGATGGATAGTGAAGAGAAACAGGAGGATCTCTTGATTGGAGAGATCAAGGAGAACCGGGTCAAGTACATGTCCTTCATAGTCCTCGGACTAGCCGATGCCGTTGTAGAGATTTCTGGAATTCATGCAGGGTCCCTAGGAATCTATGGAGAAACCAAGCTGGCCGGACTTGCTGGAATAATTGCTGGGCTGGCCGCCTCGATCGCCATGGCCTCTGCCGCCTATGCGCAAGCCAAGCAGGGCTTCGAAGGATCAGCCAAATGGTCCGCCATCTACACCGGGGTCTCGTACATGATTACAGCCGTCTTGCTCGCTCTTCCCTACTTCCTCACCGGGAACATGGCAGGTGCGCTCGGGACCTCGCTTGTTATCGGGGTCGTATTAGTTGCGGCGATGACATTCTACGATACTGTAATCTCGGGGCGGCATTTCATGCGCCAGTTCGCGGAGATATCTGGAATAATTCTGGCTGCGAGCCTCGCGCTCTTCATAATTGGGACAGTGGTCGGACAGGTCCTGGGCATACGGATAGGATGAAATCCGATCCCTGGGTTCTTCGGGAAGGGAAGTAGATGCCAGCCAAGAAGCAGTTTGAGACGATAGATGAATACATCAAGACTTTTCCGAAGGATGTCCGGACTATTCTGGGAAAAATGAGAGAGACAATTAAGAGAGCCGCGCCCGACGCCGTAGAAACCATAAGCTATCAGATACCCACCTTCAAACTGAAGGGCACCTCTCTAGTACATTTTGCCGCGTTTAGAAAACATATCGGGCTTTACCCACCAGCGCCCAGAGAATTCAAGAAGGAAGTAACTTCATACATGGGTCCTAAGGGCAATCTCAAGTTCCCGACCGATAAACCGATCCCTTACGATCTGGTTGCGAGGATCGTTTTGTTTCGAAAGAAGGAAATCCTAGAGAAGTAGAACATCTCAGCTCAGCTTGGTGTCTTTGAGTCTAGGGGGCTTCTGCATTCCGTACTTTCTATCCCGACCACCTGGGTCGTAGAGTTTGTTGACTTCTATCTCAATCACCATCATCAACTCTTTTACCTTCATAGGCGCAGAATCTTTTCCCTCCCAATTCTCGTAGATCTCTAGGACCTCTCTTGCGAAGCCTGGAGCCAGCCGAACGTAATCCAGTTCCAATACTACCCCATCATCGATCGTCTAGGGCAAGAAGATAGACTGGTCAGCTTGAAGAAACTATTCGGAACACGCGGTAGACTGCTCCCATATGAAACTGTTCGGATGTTCGCTAGGTGAGCTGGGTTATCTGTATCAAGTTGCCCACGGTATCGTCAAGCTGAGCTATTATTGACCCGGTTGTCTTTGTTGGCTCCATTTTGAACTTCACGCCGAGCTTCTTCAGTCTCTGATACTCCTTCTGAATATCATCTACGAAGAACATGGATGCTGGAATACCTTGTTTGAACATTGATTCTTGGTAGGATTTGGCGGCGGGGTTGTCGTTTGGCCCGAGAACCAGTTGAGGCCCGTTCGGCTCCTCAGAGGAGACGACTGTTAGCCATCTGTAATTGCCTGCGCCGATATCGGCCTTCTTGACAAAGCCTAGGTCCTTCGTATAGAAATCAAGTGCCTTGTTTTGGTCGCTGACGAATACGCTTGTTAGTTTGATCTTCAAGATTCTTCGCCGGTCGGGAAGGTGCTAGATAAACGTGCGACTATTACAACGCCTTTTCATACAGAGTGGCCACGGCTTTAGGCCTGGCAACGTCGCCTTTGTATAGAAATCCGGCACGTTCGTAATAGTCTCGGATCTTCCTGTCAGCAGCCAAACAGTTGAGCCTTAGAAACCTCATACCCGCCTCTCCAGCTGTTGCCTCAGCCCATTTCAGCATCTCAAGTCCAATCCTCTGTCCTGCGTAAGCGGGTCTTACTGCGAGCTTGTGAACATAGCCAGAGTCGGGCTCTTGCTCTCCCCAGAATACAAGATCATTCCACTGAAGAGTAATCGTTCCAACGGGCTTTCCGTCAACCAACCCAATGTACACCTCTCCGCGAGAGATCTGATCAAGGAACGTTTCGCGTGAGAATTCTCCAGGCTTCCACACGCTGGGAAGTTTCTGCTCTACGATCCACGATGCTGCTTCGTCGAGAATTCCGAGCACAAGGTCGATGTCATCTGGTCTCGCCGGCACGACTTTGAAATGGTCTGGATCCATGTACCCAGGGCGAAGATCGTCTTCGGCCTTATCTCGTACACATTCCAAGGTGGCGGCCCTGCGCTTGGAGCACTGTACTTGGCGGTGAGGCCTCCTTTGACGACTGTGGGCTCCCATCCCTCTTGCTTGAAAGCGTCAGCAATCCGTTGGAGACGACGGGGGTCTGTGATTCTCTTAGCTGGACCTTGAACTACAATATCGAAGTCGTCGGTTGCAATCGTCATGACGGAACTGGGATTACGCGCTATGTTTCTGGCTTTGCGGGTTTTAGGTCCAGTGTTGAAGTAGAAAGCATCGTCTACGAACAAGACTCCGATCGGCATGACGTGCGGCCTACCGTCGGGATGCACAGTTGCCAACCAGGCTGTATGTCGTCCCGGACCCCCCGTCTTTGGGGCTTGGGTAAATCCCTCCTGCATCCGCTTGAGAACTTTCTCCCACGGGATAACGGGTGCGCCATAGCCGTCAAGGTTCTTCTTGGAAATCGGGTCTTTCAAGCCAGATCACTTGAGGTCGTAATGGTCTATCAACCTATCCTGCTAAGTTTGATGCGTTGAGAGTGTGGAGAGTTTTTTCAGAATCAAGCGGCTGTCTGTTTCAGCCGTGGGAGAAGCATACTTCCCCGCTCCATCTTCTCGAAATGACCTAAGCTAGCATTTGTTTCTGTAAACCGACTGGACCCGTCTGGTTTCATAGAGCCTCCAGCGACTAACACCGGGACGGGATCGTCGCTGTGTCCCTTATCCTCCCATGGCGTCGAGTGGTCGCAGGTTACACAGAGCACTGTTCTCTGGAGCTTAGCGGCCATTCGGAGGTGGGAGAAGAATCCCCCGTCGATCTCTTCGATCCTCTGCTTCTTCAAACCATACAGCCCATCATGGCCCGGCTCGTCGGGACCCTTCAGATGGACGTATACGAAATCGTATTCTCCAGCTAGTCTCAGGACGAGTTCTGCTCTCTTCCGATAGTCCTCGAGTGATGTGCCTGGCGGAATCTCTCTCACTTCCATTCCCAGTAGCCTGCCGATTCCTTTCTTGCCCTGCTTTCTGCGCTGCAGATTGACCGGGTGAGAGTCTAGCACGTGTCTGGTCTTGAAACCGAACTCGTTGACTAGGGCTGCAGACTTTACCGCTTCAGGGGAGTCATTGAGCGGGTTGCATTTTGGAATGTCGTACTGTGGGGCGCCGGGTTGGGCGATGCTGATCTGTCCAGTTCGCACGTATGCAGGGTCGAAGTTGGAGATGTCCGACGAGAACTTGTCCGAGTTTGCTCTGAAGACCACTACTGCTCGGTGTCCTACGGTCGCCTGGAAGTGGAAGCGGGGTCCGTTTTTCAACCGGACCTCGTTGTTGACCGCAGTGGCTAGTTCTCGTGCTTCTTCAGTCGAAAGGTTCCGTCCAGCTCTTCGATCGACGAGCTTGTCGCCGTCTACTGTTGCGAAGCCTGCGCGTAGTGCGAGGTCTCCATCATGAAAGTCGACCCCTGCTCCGATCGACTCAACTACTCCTCTTGAGAGATGGATCTGCAAAGGATCATATCCTAGAAGTGAGAAAACCCCAGCGTCGCTCTCAGGAGCAATTCCCTTTCCGACCGTGTACATTGAACCAAGAGCTCCTCTTCGGACGAGCGTGTCCAAGTTTGAGGTGGAGGCAGCTTCGAGCGGAGTCTTCTGCCCACCTTCCGGTCGATCGCTCGCTCCGTCCAAAACAATCATGATTATCGGTGTCAACTCTTCGAGCCCTTGGGAAAAAGAGGGGAGATAGGACCCTGATTAATTCAGGGCCTAGTCTGTGTCTGTATCCGTATCGCCGGCTTCAGGTTCCTCGGTATGGGTCGAGACGGTCCAGTGCATCATGTAGTTAACTGCTGAAGAGCCACCGCCCTCGACGCCGCCAGTCTGAGTGCCATTGAAGTGTCCCTCACCCTGGACGTCGTTCATCTGGCTTGTATCGCCGTGTATGACGAAGTTGCCTCTGTTGAAGGTGCTGTTCTTTACGCCCTCATATCTGATATGGAGCGTGACCTGGTTATTGTCGAGTGTGCCGGTGAAAGTGCCGTTCCCATGAAATGTCGTGAAGGGCACAGTCTTGCCTTCGTCTGTTACTGTATGTATCACGTCTCTCTCGATGGTTAATGCTGTGCCTGCGAGGCTGCCTGTGAAGATGAGAGTCTCATGCGCTGTGACAATCGTTGTGTGGTCGCTCAGGTCGGTGGGACCTGAGATTATCGCGCCCTGCGTGAACGTGATCATACCCATCCCTCTGTTCAAGTGGTCATCATGGTCAGCTTGTGTCGCTGCTGCTGTGGAAACCGCTACAACGGGTATCAGGAAAGCTAGTAGTATTGCTATAGCCCAAATTCTCAATTTTATTTTCATCCTCCAACTAGTTGGGTATTTCTATCACTGCGCCCCTCCTCGGCGCTCTAACGGAAACAGAAACACTGCGGTCCCTTGGGAGAACAAAATGGGACGCGAT